>ENA-OQMZ01000972-OQMZ01000972.1-human-gut-metagenome-genome-assembly--contig:-NODE-972-length-11160-cov-1.754464_pt1 | contig 11160 bp, 12 predicted proteins | sample MGYA00242621_ERZ504862 | MGnify/ENA primary metagenome ERZ504862 (study PRJEB26092, sample SAMD00036393) | human gut metagenome | host: Homo sapiens | study: EMG produced TPA metagenomics assembly of... | reverse complement strand
TTGTAGATGACGAAGATATCCACGTCAAAAACTTGTTCAGCTTATTTCCGAAAGCCGCTTTCTTTTTCTGATATTTTATGTTGCACCTGAGGTACCGACTGCCATAGAATATAATTGAAACCCATCATCCTGATATCGTGCTGTCTGATATATGCATGCCGGTAAAAAACGGACTTGATCTGGCACAGTATGTCAAAGAAACATATCCTAAAATACTGGTGATTATAATTACAGGTTACTCTGAATTCAAATATGCCCAGACTGCCATCCGGTATAACGTATTTGATTATATTTTAAAGCCTATAGATGCTGAATCAACATTGTCCTGCATACGCCATGCAATAGCAAAACTTGAAGCTGACAGACGCCAGGAAAGTAACTATGAAGTTCTTCGTAGCTACTTCAATGAAAATGAATCTTATATCCAAAAACAGTTTTACAGGAGCTGCTTTTCTGGTCCTCTCCTATGTCTGAAGATCAATTACTTGTGCAGAAAAATCTGCTTCACATAGATATCAAGGACTTCCGGCTCGTTGTTATCAAATGCCATTTTTACATTGATTCAATTTCTAATCAGATTGAAGAAAAATACTATTATTCCCATCTGGCAGAATTAGCCATAAAAAAGCGGGACAACAATGCTCTTCTATATAATATTGGAGATGCGATATACTGGATTTACCTTCAGAAAGCGACGGGTTTTCTAATTATGCCATGATGAAGGATATGGAACTTCTGCTAAATGAACTGAAAGAAAATGATGTAATTTTTCAGATCAGCATAAGTAGTCTGTCTAATAATTTTAATCATCTGAATACCCTGCGCCGTCAAATAACGATATGTCAGTCCCATTACGAAAATCACCCTAACGATTCCATTATATTTTATGATGATTTAAGCACGAAATCATACTGCCTGTTCAATCTTCACGAAAAGGCGCAGTTCCTTTCTACACAGATCTTAGCCGGCAATGTCAAGGAAGCGGCAAAATGTCTGGATAGCTTTTCATCTGATTTATCAGAAAGTAAAAGCATCAGCGAAGAAATCTTTTTCTTCCTGCTTTCTTCCTTTCCTTTACCTTACGGGAAATAACACAGATTCATGAATTAAAGGATGAGATCCTTAATGAATTGAGTACATTAAAAAGAACAATCGGGAAAAGCTATTCTATCAATCCTTTTTTTCCAATTGTTACATCCATGTGCAGGCTGGTCAATTCCCAGTATCAGGCGAATGGCAATACAATTGTTGAACTGGTACTGAAATATATAAAACAGAACTATAATCAATCCATCAGCCTGACCAGTGTATCTGAATATGTACAGCGTAATCCCTCTTATGTAAGCCGATTGATTCGCCAGCATACAGGAAAAAACTTACCATCATCCTGACTGAGCTCCGAATTGAGGAATCCAAACATCTTCTGAAAGAAACCAATAAAAAAATAACTGAAATTTCTGAATTTAGTAGGATATCCTAACCAACGATATTTTAACCGAGTTTTTCATCCTACATAGGAATGTCTCCGAATGATTACAGGAAGATTACACAGACATTTAATTAAAACTAACCGATCTGATTCCATTCAGACCATATTTTTATCCAACAGAGGTGACAAAGTATGTCACCTCTGTTCAGACTGTAGACAAAGTTCCTTCCTGTGAGGGAGCTTTTCTTGTGTCATGACTGCAAAAATTATGTACTCTATGGGCCAAGGCTGTCACCCTGCCCGGCGTGTCCACAAACAGGCCATAGGTTTCATGCACTCCGTCTCCCACCATAATGAAGTTGTGTGCTCCATACAGGGAATTCGTGTTCTCGCAATGATTCGGATTATCGCTGCAATTGCTGATGTAACGCCAGCCCCTCTTATTGATGCCACGCACATTTTCTCCAAGCCCGTACACGATTTCATCCTCTTTCAAGGAATAATGAAAACCGTCTTCTTTTTTCTGAAAAACACCATCGCACCATGCAGAGGATGCGATCTCCTTTACCACAGCATCTGTTTCAACCGGTTCTCCAAAGATATAGTTCCTTACCATCGTTCCTGTCTCTGACTAGACCTTCACTCCACCAGTCATTAATCCTTCCTTTATAATATTTTTCTAAATAAAAGGGGGGTTATCAGCATGTTCGTTTCCAGGAGTGTTCCGAATTATCTTGGTAATCTCGCTTCCCTTTCTGTAAGTTTTGCCTCAAAACCACATGGTGAATCAAGATACCAATATGCTACAGAACACACATCATCCTGTCGTTCAAACAATCCATATGGAGATAACCCAATTTGCTGCATTGTTACACGGATATCTTTTTCAAAGCATATAGGATCCATAATATGCCACCTGTATAGTCCACGCATAGGAGGACAGTCATCATTAAAGTAACAGGATTGATACAGAGAATCATTTTTTGAATAAAAAGGATAGCCTATAAACGGAGTACAAAAATTCTGTTCCTGGAATTTTCCATCTTTAAATCCGGCATAGCTCCATGCACCTCCGAAATAATCTTCCGTTCCTGTACCACAGATCGTAGGATATTCCACATCTCCATCAAGGTAAAATTTCATTTCACCCTCTCCCCACCAATAACGTTCCAAAGCAGCAATTCCAACATAAGTTCCTATATATTGTCCCCGTCCACTTACATTGTCAAGAATTGTGTAATCTTCTGCCTTGATTGTCAATGGCTCACGTCTCCATTGTGCATAAAAATATCCGGCATTTTCAGGTACCTCCTTCAGGTTATAATCAATCTGATAAAAAAAGCTCCAATATCCGCTGGATGTTGATTTTCAATTGTTATTTTTGCGTGCTTTTTAAATGGCATTGGAAAATAACAATGAAATCCCCTTACAGGATTTACTACTATCGGTAAAGAATTTACTGTACAATCTACGCCAAAGCCACAGCAAAAGAAATCTCCAACCGGACACTCTACAGATGGCTTTTCTTCTTCATCCCAATAAACACGCAGAACGAGGTCTCTTAAAACAAAGCATCCTTTCTCTGTTTTATTTGTTACCGTAAAAAAAATATGCTGAATGGTTCCAGGACCTTCAATATCTGCCAGGACTGTAGTTTTTCCCATAGGAAGTGATGTACAGGGTGAACCTTTTCTTCCCTTTCCCAGATCTCCTGCCGCCTGTCCTCCGGCTCCTTTTTTCCCTTCCTTGTTCTCACCTGTGATTGATCGTGACTGACCACCATTTAATATCATAATCTGATTTAATCCTAACATCATTTATTCCTCTCTTTCTATTGCGATACCTCCTGCAAATGGTATGTTTTCCCACCTGAATCTTCCCAGAAATTTCATTGGAGATACCTGTGTTTCGTTGTATATGCCATTATGTCTGATTCCAAGAAATTGTGTAATATACATCACTGCAAAGACCCCGGATGCCCATGCACACTTTCCACATCCATTGCTTCTGCCAACCTCGCCTTTTTGACTTTCCACACTATATGGCCACCACCACCAGCTTCCGTCAACATCTGCCAAGCGAAGGAGCTCTGTCATCCTGCCTTCTCTTCCTCTGAAGGATTCCTCATCTTCAGCAGCGGACAACGCACTTATAAACCCCGGGAAGGTGGCACCTGACATTCCACCCCAACGAATGCCTTTAATCTCTGCATCATAGGTGGGATTCTCCGTCACTGTGAAATTCACGAAATTTCTATAGGATTCATCGAAATAATCACAATATCCATAAAACGGCATTAAGGTCGTATCGCTCTCTTCTCCATCATGCATGAGAAGATTAATTTTTTTATCCCTGATGACATCCTGCAGGAATATAAGCGCTGTATCAAGAAAGGGCTTTTTATAATTCTCTTCTGAAATCCACCTCTTCTGTGACTCTTCAACGCCTCCAATACCCTCAAGATATTGTCTTTTCCCATCTACCATTACTGTCATTTTGTCTTCAATTGCAGCTTTTAACTTTTTTGCCTTTTCTGCATAATAAGCCTGTTTTTTTCCGTCATGAAAAACATAACCATATATCTCAGCCATGCTTTGAAATGCTTTCCAGACACAGATGTTGCTTCCCGTATGATATTTTCCCAATGCCAGTGCATCTGAAATCCAGATACTCGGATATAGTGAATCTTCCGCATTCTCTACATGTTCTACCTCATCCATAATCTGATTCATTTTTGAAAACATTTCCGGCTTGTTTTTTAAAAAATCTGCCTTCCCTGTGGATTCAAAGATAATACCTGCTAAAAGTATCCCAGCCAGTGAATTTCCCAATGAATGTGTGACTCCACCTTCACATTTATCGCCTTTAGGTCTCACACCGTAATGAACGAACCACTCGGCACCTTTCCAGGCCAGGTCAGGCTCCAACAGGCAGAAGGGAAGGAATGCATAATACATATCCTTCATCCAGATCTGGCAGGTTGCCGGAAAGGAACCCCAATTAGAACCAACCACTTCACCTTCTGCATTCATTGCGATAGCGTTAAAACACTGCATTACAGATCTTTCAAACAACGCACCTTCCACTGGATTTTTTTCCACTATCAGTCTTCCTATTATATTTCTGAAATAACTGTGAGTCTGATCAAACCAATACTCACTGTTTAATCTGATGCTTTCAGCCTCTTCATATCTTCCAGGTGCATAAATAACCGATGGAATCCATATTTTTTCCAAGGATTCAGGGTAAACTCTGATTTTCTCTTCCACTCCCCTGCAAAATACTGACTTCGTTTCCAAACAGTTCCTCTTCCGGAGCAATTTCCTTAAAAATACGGGCTGTCCCATTGATCTGTCTTGTACTGAGATTTTCAATGCATATTCCATATACAAAAGCATTGCTTCTCTCATTTCCATTTTCACTTACAGGCGCATAAGAAACAACAGATACCTTTATGTCTTCAAAGCTTAAAACCGTTCTGGGAAATATATTATCAACGAAATCCATAATGTATTCTGTCGCTTCCTCCGGTATTTGCTTATGTCCATTGATAAAAATTTCATAAAACAGCGAAACCGATGAAAAGTCTTTATGCATCCACACACCGGGAATGTCATCCGTCAGATAACATCCCCTGTAGAAATTTGCTGCTTTGATTTTACCAAATTGCTCCATATTAATAAGTATTTTATTATTTGAAATATCAAAGGTACATCTGTCATCCTGTGGAATTTTACCATAATAGCTTTCCTTGTTTCCCGTCTCAGTCTGCCCCTCTTTTACCTTTAAATAAAAATATGGATTGGCAGAGGATAATATCGCATTATATGGTTTATCACCCATATTTATTTTACCGCTCCTGTTGTTAATCCTGATGTTATATGCTTCTGTGCAAGTATGTATATTATCACAATGGGAATCAGTGATACGGTAAGTCCTGCAATAAATAAGTCCCATTCAGTATTTGTGCTGCTCCTGAATACATAAAGGTTCATTGTAATCGTTCTGAGTTCTTCTTTTCCTAGCATAATATTAGGGAAAACGAAATCATTCCAACACCATAAAAAATACAGCACTCCTAAAGTAACCGTTGCCGGTTTAAGCAAAGGGAATACAATCTGCATCATAATTCTGTATGCCCACATCCATCAATCATTGCTGCCTCTTCCAATTCCTTAGGAACACTCTTAAGAAATCCCATGTAGGTCATAATTCCGAATCCACAATTCAGTCCTCCATACATAAGTGCCAGACCAAGTAATGAATTATTCAGATGCAGGGTTTTAGCCATAATGGTAATTGCAATCATAACCGCATGAAAAGGAATAACCTGACCCAGAATGAAAAAGATGTAGAAACCTGATGACAGTTTTCCTTTTAAATGTAAAATTCCATATGCCGCCAGAAAGCTGACGGTTAATGAAATAATAACGGTTAAAATTGTTATTATCGCAGAATTCATAAAAGAAGATGCATACCGCATCGTCTTCATTGCCCGGGTAAAGTTATCCAGATAGAGCGATGTTGGAAAGGATACAAAATTAGTAAGAATTTCCTTTCCTGTCTTAAAGGAATTCATTACAATCAGTAATACGGGAAGCATAAAAATAAAACCCAATACCAGCATAATTAAGCCTTTCCATCTGCTTCCTTTTTTTTCTTCTTTCATGCCTGAACCTCCTTCTTTCTTGTTATCCAAAGCTGTACAAGAGTTACTGCTGCTACCATTAGAAACAGGATAACTGACTTTGCCGATGCATATCCGTATCTGAAAGATCCGAATGCATCATTATATATATCCAGTGCAATTGTCTGTGTACTTCCTCCCGGTCCACCTCCGGTTAACGCAAACGGAATATCAAAGGCTTTGAAGCAATTTGCAATGGACACAAACAAATTAATCGTGACTGTTGTCATTAACAGCGGCAGTTCAATATAAGCAATTTTTTTAATACCCACGCATCCATCCAGCTTAGCTGCCTCCAGCACATCCTTCGGAATTGTCTGAAGACCTGCAATGTACAGAATCATCAGGAAACCCGTTCCCTGCCAGACACTGACAATTGCCGTTGCAGCAAAAGCCCAGCGGTGTTCCAAACCAGCTTATATTGGACAGAAAATGATTCGAAAGCATTTTTCCCACATCCGGTATGGCTCTTGTAAAATGAAATACCAGACATAGGAAACCATTACTCCGCTGATGATATTAGGCAGGAAGAACATTGCTCTTGATATACTTCCTCCAAATATTTTTCACTAAGAAAAAAGCGGTAATAAATGCCAGTACATTTGTAAATATAATAGTGACGATCCCTAATATCAGTGTAAACACAATTGCCTGCTGAAAGTTTTTATCCTGTAACAGATGAATATAGTTATCCAATCCTACAAACTGCTTCGTCCCTTTCATAAGATTCCAGTTTGTAAGTGCATTTGGAAATGTACCTCCCAGCAATGGTATGACTAAGGTAAACGTGTATAAAATAAAAGCTGGAAGAATTAACAACAAATACCTTTTTCTATTTTTTTTATATATCAAATCCGACATAGTATTTCTCCTTTCTCCCATGATAGATAAAGAGGAACATAATGTCCTCTTTATCTTATATTTATATTAATTATGGGTTAATAAGCTCCTGATTGCTTTCATCCAATTGCTGCAGCGCCTGCTCTTTATCTACAGAACCGGCCATATACGCCTGAATAATGTTTCCAATCTCGGTATTGCTTCCTGCCGGTAGCTGCTGATATACCCACGGTCTGTGTGCTCCATTGTTCATATAGGCTTTATAATCATCCATGTATTTTGCTGAATATTGTCCTTCATATGGCATACATGGAACAGCCTCTCCCATAGCATCGTTTGTATTGGCAAACCAGCCATCCTTACTGGTATTATCACTCAAATACTCAAGTACCTTTAAACAAGCCTCTTTGTTTTTCGTCTGACTGTTGATGACACAAGCAACACCAACATCTACATCCAGCTTGGTATCAGACGGATCGTCCGTAACAGGCGCTGCAAACAGTCCAACCGGAAGATCAGGATTAATCGTAGCTGTGTTCAACAGTGAAAATTCGCCTGAAAACAGCATGGCTGCATCACCGTTAGCAAAAGCTGTAAATCCGGCTGTAGAATCCGAATCCATATAATTACTTCCGGAGTTTTCTTTCATCAGATCCAAAAACTCAAACACATTGTCGGACTTATCTGTCTTATAGCTTCCGGAACCATCATTCATGGATGCAACCCAGCTCTTCATATTATCATTCTTATCAACAGCTGCTCCTTCCAGACAACTGAATGCATGGTTCAGTGTCCAGGCATCTTTATAGGTAGCTGCAAAAGGTGTAATCCCTGCATCCTGAAGCTTCTGGCAATCCTCTTTTAATTCTGTACGTGTAGTCGGAACTTCAGTAATTCCTGCTTTTTCAAATAACTCTGTGTTATAAAAGACTCCAAGGAACTCCTGTCTGAGAGGATATGCATAAACCTTGCCGTCATAACGGACTGCATCCAAGGTATAATCATAGACCTTGCTCGTAAATTCCTGATCACTCAGATCCATAAGATATCCATTTCCTGCAAACTGCTGTACCTGTGCGTATGAATTGAGCCAAAACATATCCGGCAGGTCATTGGATGCGGCCCTGGCACCCAGATACTGGTTGTAGTCACCGGTTGCCGGCTGAATGGAAAGTTCAATCTCATCCTGCATCTCATTAAATTTAGCCGCAGCATTATCAAATGTATCCTGTCCGCCACCACTAAAAATAACCATTGAAACCTTTGTTTTTCCTGTATCATCAGTTTTTTCAGGTGTTGATGATGCACACCCTGCTACCCCAATTGCCAAAGTGGCAGTTATTACAGTAGCCAGAATTTTTTTTACATTTCTTTACCTTCATAATATTTACCTCCTGGTACACTTTATTTTTTTATATGTTTATGATAACATGTATCATATACTAAATGTACTGCACACTATTTTACATTCAGGTCACAAGTTTTGACATCTTCCGGATAAATACATACAAAAATCAGATCCCCTGAATGAGAAGGAGCATTATGAAAACCGCAAAAGAAAAGATTAATAATTTACTTAAATCATTCAGCATTAAACAGTTATACTTTGCAGCTGTACTTCCTTTATTAATACTCGGATATATTCTTATTGCATTTTCTGTCTGGAATGTTTACCTTCATCAGATGAAAAATACGCTTGCCCTGGAAACCCAAAATGCCATTATGAACAAAGCCGATAATTTTAACGGTTATTTTGATTCCCTTTATTATGCAACCGACTCCATCATCTATTCAGATATTACCCAACAGCTCCTTCAAAAGAACGTTACTCCCCCATCTCCGGATGATCAGTCACTCTTGACCGATATTTTATACAACTATATGTATCATTCTTCCTCTTCCTATGTTATAAACAGATGGACAATCAACAACCCGATCGTTACTCTCTCTCTTCAGAATGCCGCTGGGGATCTTTACACCACAAGTGCAATTTATAACACAGAGAAAAAGCGTACAAATGAATTATTCGGACTGCTGAAAGACAATATCACTGCTCTTCACGGACAGGGATACTTATTTTGGGATACCCAGAGCCGGAGTCTATACTTCTTTCGTGCCATATATAACAATCAGATATCCCAGACGGATCAATTTCTCGGACTGCTTTCCATTCGGTTAAGCAGCCGGGTCTTTGCGGATTCTATTGGTTACCATTCTTCATCCTCATCAACATCCTATTGTTTTGTTACCACAGATGGGGAAATTGTCTCGAATTGTTCCCTTTTGTCTGATTCTGACTGTCAGGAACTTTTTAATAACAACAGACTAACCCTGCATGCTTATAATTATCATGCAAATTCCCAGGAATTAAAATATGGTAACTTTGTACTTATGGGAATTATCAATGACTCAAAACTATATGCCGGCTCCTATCGTCTGCTTCGTCACTTACTTATTCTTATCAGTATATCTGTAATATTGATTACCGGATCTATTATTCTTGCCTACAGAGTCATCTCTGGCCGCTTTAATCAATTTATCAGAAAGATCAGCTCTACAGACTCTTTAGGCAACGCCGCGCTTATCCATATGAATGTAAAAGGTGAATTTGAAGAACTCGAAAATGTATATAATTCCATGCTCGTCAGAGTCTCACAGCTCACCTCCTCCCTGCATGCCCAGGAGCTTGCTACCAAAGATGCGGAATTAGCTTCTTTATACGCACAAATCAATCCTCATTTTTTGTACAATACTCTTGACTGTATTAATGGGCTTATTTCACTTCAAAAAAGCAGCGAGGCACAGGCATCCATCGTCTCTTTGAGTAAGTTTTTAAGATTTGCCATAAAAGCAGATAATATTGTTTCCCTGCAAAAAGAATTGGAATATGTGAGAAATTATTTATTTATCGAAAAAATCCGATACCAAAACAGGCTGCTTGTCCTGATTGATGTACCCGAGGAGCTGAACTCTTATGCAATTCCCAAGCTGACGCTTCAGCCTTTAATTGAAAATGCGATTATCCATGGATTCAATGATTCGTTCAAAGAAATGCTCATTGCAGTTACTGCTGCCTCTGACGATTCTTCTGTTATTTTACATATAAAGGACAATGGCTGCGGAATTTCAGAAGAAATTATAGATAAAATTCAATCATCTGGATCCTTCCATTGATATGGACGATAAGAATACCGGCTGCAAATGGTATCGGTCTGATGAATATACAGAAAAGACTTCGCCTCACTTATGGCAACAATTACGGTATCAGCATACAGAAAAATTTCAAAGATGGAACCCATATTTTAATATGTATACCCAAAAAGCAATCTGGTGATATGTCAAACTAATTTTTAAAATAATTTTGATATGTATTTCAGAAAAAAGGGTAACTTTAATAGACCTATGATTCAAGCAAAACATAAGTTTGACCAGTTAGAATCTTTAATTGATGTATCCAGCGATACGCCGGAGTACAGTTGTTTCTGGCCAGCAATCCATAAACCAAACGAACGAATTTACGTGAAGTCAGCGCGAGTGCTCTTTTGTGTTGATGTTTCGGAACTTCATTGTACTTCTTTCGATAGTACGCTCCGTACTCAACGTTGTGTTTTCTCATACTGTTGGCGACTTCGCCAAGATAGTATCGCAGATAACGATTACCGGCTTTTATCATGGGAGTATCTTCTCCGTCGAAATCACCGGACTGGTTGGATTTCCATGTGAGACCGGCATACTTGGCAAGAGCATCAGATGAATGAAAAGCGGTTATATCGCCTATTTCTGCAATTATGCCACCAGCAAAGACAGGACCGATGTCATCAATAGATTGAAAGAATATAAAGGCATTTGGGTTCAAGTATCCTATACAAATACACTTTCCTCTTTTGCTTTCAGCAAATCTTTTAACACTGTTCCTATATCTCCCAAATAGCAATCCCCTTATCTTCAATAAATTCCGGCAAAAACTGATATTCTGAATTTACGGAGATATAATATGCATCTTTCAAGCTGTTTGTCAGTTCCCAAAACGGTTCCTGTATAAACATCGGTGTCATGCGCCCTACTCCAAGTTCTATAAAGAGAATTTTTCTATCTTTGTTCTTTTGAATGTATTTTGAGATTTTCTCATATTCTTCTTCGTATTTTTTCCCTTGCAGAAAATTCCCATATCCTCTTACCCACGGAAACATTTCCGCACCACAAT
>ENA-OQMZ01000971-OQMZ01000971.1-human-gut-metagenome-genome-assembly--contig:-NODE-971-length-11166-cov-1.647975_pt1 | contig 11166 bp, 18 predicted proteins | sample MGYA00242621_ERZ504862 | MGnify/ENA primary metagenome ERZ504862 (study PRJEB26092, sample SAMD00036393) | human gut metagenome | host: Homo sapiens | study: EMG produced TPA metagenomics assembly of... | reverse complement strand
CAATAGGGGGCGGAACTGATCCTGCGCTATGCGGAGAACCAGCCGGAGGATTATCCTACTACGCAGGCGGCGCTGGCCTTTGCGGATCTTGTGGCCCAGCGCACCGATGGCCGCGTGAAAGTGCTGGTGTACGAGCGGGGGAGAGCTGGGCGCGGAGCAGAGCGTGATCCAGCAGATGCAGTTTGGCGGCATTGATTTCTCCCGTGTGTCCCTCAGCCAGCTGGCAGAGTATGAACCGGCGCTGAGCGTATTGCAGCTGCCGTATCTTTATACCGATGCCGACCAGATGTGGCGCGTGCTGGATGGGACCATCGGCGACGAGTTCCTCTCCACGCTGGAGTCGCTGGAGCTGACGGGACTGTCATGGTTTGATGCCGGTGTGCGCAGCATCTACACCCGGCAGAAGGTGACAGGCCTTGCAGATCTGCAGGGCCTGACCATCCGCGTGCAGGAATCGGACATGATGAGCGAAATGATCACCGACCTCGGCGCAAAGCCGGTAAAGGTAGTGTACAGCAAGGTGTATGCCGCCCTGCACAACGGTGAGATCGATGGCGCAGAGAACAACTGGCCCAGCTACGAAGCCATGGGTCACTACGAGGTGGCACCTTACTTTTTAAAGGATGAGCATACCCGCGTGCCGGAGGTGCAGCTTGCAAGCCCTGCTGTGATGGAAAAACTGGCCGCACTGGACGAGCGCTACCCGGAGATCATCGCCTGTGTGCCCGGGAGAGCGCCAAGGTAGAGCGCAGGCTCTGGGCGCAGCAGGAGGCGGAATCGGAAAGTGATCTGCGTGCAGCAGGCATTGAGGTGACAGAGCTGGACGAAGAAGAAAAGGCAAGGTTCCGTGCTGCTGTGCAGCCGATGTATGATCGGTTTGCCCGGCAGGGCGAATTGATCGCCCGCATCCGGCAGGCATAAGCCCCACAGAAAAGCCCGGAAAAGATGGGCAAAGAAATCAGGAAAACAGAAAAAAGAACCGGCAAAGTGCTGTGTGCTCTGGACCCAAGGGAGAGCATCCAGCGCTTTGCTTTTCTATTGAATACAGGAATGTATCCATCTGTTAGGCGAAGATGCACAAACGAAAAGTAAAGCGTTTGGCGTTTTTCACAAAAGAAATTCTGATATTTTTTCAAAAAACAGGACATTTTTTGAAAGCCCTTGTTTCGGTTAAAAAAATTTGCTAAAGTATGTACAGTAAATGAACGGTATGCGGGTCCTGTGCAGACCGGGCCGTTCGGGAGATTTAAGGAGGACGATTTATTATGAAAAAGATCACTCGTCGCAGCTTTCTGGCAGCAGCCGGTGTTTCCGCCGCTGCTCTGGCTCTGACCGCATGTGGTGGCTCCAGCAATTCTGCTGCTGCTTCCACCTCTACCGCAGCTTCTTCCACCGCAGCTTCTGCTGCTGGTGATGCTACTGCTGCTGCAAACGATCCCAAGGTGACTCTGGTCTACGCCGAGGTCAACCCGCTGGATACCATCGTTGGCCAGACCGGTACTCACTTCAAGGAGAAGGTCGAGGAGCTGACCGGCGGTTCCGTCGTCATCGACGTGCAGGCTTCCGGCGTTCTGGGCTCTGAGAACGACGTTCTGGATGCAATTCTGGGCGGTTCTACCTCCATCGATATGAGCCGTATCTCCGCTTTCGCACTGACCAGCTACGGCTGCAACAAGTCCAAGCTGCTGTCCATCCCCTTCACCTTCGAGAACCGCGCACACTTCTGGAACTTCGCCAACAGCATCTGGCACCTGATTCCTGAACGAGCCTCAGGAGCTGGGCCTGCCCGTTCGTGGCGTCTTCTACGGCGAAGAGGGCTTCCGTCACTTCTTCACGGTCAACCCGGTTTCCGGCATCGATGATTTCAAGGGCCTGAAGCTGCGCGTGTCCAACGACCCCGTTATGAACGGCATGGTCGAGGGTCTGGGCGCTAACCCCACCGTCGTTTCCTTCGGTGAGCTGTACAGCGCACTGCAGACCGGCGTTGTGGATGGTGCTGAGCAGCCCATCGCAAACTACAAGTCCAATGCATTCCCCGAGGTTGCCAACAACCTGATCCTGGACGGCCACACTCTGGGCGCTATTCAGGCTGTTATCACCGATAACGCATGGGGCAAGCTGACCGAGAACCAGCAGGCTGCCATCATGGAGCTGGTGCTGATACGCAGGCCTTCAACGCAGACCTGTCCGAGACCGCTGAGAACAAGGTCCTGGAGAGCTGAGAAGCTCCGGCTGCAACGTTGTGGATGTTGACGACAAGGCACCCTGCAGGAGGCCTGCGCTAAGGTCATCAGTGAGAACACCTCCGATCAGGCTGAGCTGTATCAGCAGCTGCTGGACATGAAGGCATAATTGAAAAAGCCTTTCCTGTTCTGAGATAGTACATAGCCCGGCGGGGGACTACGGGATACGCCCGCAGACCTGCCGGGTTTTTTATATGGAGGAATTCATATGCCGAAAATCTTTACCACTTTGGATAAGATCAAGCCGGCGTACGACATCACCTACAAAGTGGTCCTGTTTATCTGCAAGCTGCTGCTGATCGCAGATATCCTCATCACTACCATGTCGGTCATCGGTCGTTACGTCTCGTTCATCCCGGACCCGGCATGGTCGGAAGAAGTTGTGCTGACCTGCATGAGCTACATGGCCGTGCTGAGTGCTGCTCTGGCCATCCGCGCGTGCCCATATCCGCATGACTGCGTTTGACGTGTATCTGCCAAACCGCCGTCAAGGTGCTGGATATTCTGGCCGATCTTGCCGTGTGTATTCTGGGTGTCATCATGATGGTGGTCGGCTGGAACTATGCCACCACTCTGGGCGCCGCGGCTTCTACGTGTCCATGCCCTGGCTGAGCCGCTTCTGGATGTACTTCCGGTGCCGCTGGCCGGTGTTGCCATGATCATCTTCGAGATCGAGGCACTGTACAACCACATCAAGAGCATTTTTGTAAAGGAGGAAGTGTAATATGACAGTTCAGACACTGGCAATCATTGTCCTTCTTGTCAGCTTCTTTGTAATGATCTTCCTGCGTTTCCCCATTGCATACGCCGTTGGTCTTTCCAGCGTGCTGTGCATGATGGTGCAGGGTCAGGCACTGACCGATGTCTGCCGTCTGATGGTCAAGGGCATCTCTTCCTTCAGCCTGATGGCCGTGCCGTTCTTCATCACCATGGGCGTGCTCATGGGCTCCGGCGGCATTTCTGAAAGCTGATCGCTCTGGCGGATGCCTGCGTGGGCTGGATGCGCGGCGGCATGGCAATGGTCAACATCGTTGCTTCCTACTTCTTCGGCGGTATTTCCGGTTCTGCATCTGCAGATACCGCTTCCATCGGCTCCATCATGATCCCCATGATGTCGATCAGGGCTACGATGCCGACTTCTCCACTGCTGTTACCATCACCTCCTCCTGCGAGGGTCTGCTGGTTCCTCCGAGCCACAACATGGTCATTTATGCCACTACTGCCGGCGGCATCTCGGTCGGCAGCCTGTTCCTGGCAGGTTATCTGCCCGGTGCTCTGCTGGCCATCGTCCTGATGATCGGTTCCTACATCATCTCGGTCAAGGAGAATTACCCCAAGGGCTCTCCGTTCAGCATCAAGGCCTTTGTTAAGCAGCTGGGCACTTCCATCTGGGCACTGGCCGCTGTTGTCATCGTTGTGTTCGGCGTTGTTGGCGGTGTGTTCACCGCTACCGAGTCTGCAGCTATTGCAGTTGTCTACTCTCTGTTCGTGTCGGTGTTCGTCTACAAGGGTCTGGACTGGAAGGGCGTCTGGCATGCACTGGATGAGTGCGTGAACACTCTGTCCATCGTGCTGATCCTGATCGCTACCTCTGCAGTCTTCGGCAACTGCCTGACCATGCTGCATGTGCCGGATCTGGCTGCAAATGCCATCACCAGCGTCACCGATAACCCTACATCATCGCTCTGCTGATCGACCTGATCATCTTGGTTCTGGGCTGTATCATGGATATGGCTCCCATCATCCTGATCGCTACTCCCATCCTGCTGCCCATCGCAACCTCCATCGGTATCGATCCCATCCAGTTCGGTATCATCGTGGTTCTGAACTGCGGCATTGGCCTGCTGACTCCTCCTGTCGGCGCTGTGCTGTTCATCGGCTCTGCCGTTGCAAAGCGCCCGATGGAAAAGGTCGTCAAGGCAACCCTGCCGTTCTACCTGTGCATGTTCATTGCACTGCTGCTGCTGACCTTTGTGCCCGACATCAGCCTGGCGATCCCCAAGCTGCTGGGCGGCTACGTCAGCCCCATCACCAACCCGCTGGTCCTGTGTTCATCCACTGATGGCCTGACGGCGTAAGGTAAAACCGTTAAAGTCCTCTGCATGAAAGTGCAGGGGACTTTTTGTATGCTAAAAACTTTATTTTCCCTCTTGCATTCTGTCGGAATCGTGCTATAATAGTAAGGCAATCGTTTCCAAGGCCGCTCGACGGGGTAGCCGATATTGAAGGTTGTGATGGCACATACATTTATAATATGGCCCCAATAAGTCAGAACCAGAAATGAGGTGAAAAGAATGAAACAGGGTATCCATCCGAACTACGTTGACTGCACCATCACCTGCGCATGCGGCAACGTCATTAAGACTCGTTCCACCAAGCCCGAGATCCACGTCGAAGTTTGCTCTAAGTGCCATCCTTTCTACACTGGCAAGCAGAAGCTGGTTGACACCGGCGGACGTGTTGAGCGCTTCAACAAGCGTTTCGGCCGTAAGTAATTATGGTTTTCTGAGCACCGTTTCCTTTGGGAGACGGTGCTTTTTTGCTGCCTTTTTGGCATATGAAAGGGCGGCCTTAATCATTCTTAAAGAATTCTTTTTGCATCTCGGCACAGGATTGTCTTAATTTTTACACATTTTCGGTCTAAAATATACCAGCATTGAACTAGATGAAAAAGGAGCGTTTGCTGTGATCGAAGTATCGCATCTGAGCAAAAAGTATGGCACGCACCTGCCATTGAAGATTTGTCCTTTACGGTGGGTGACGGCCAGATCTTCGGCCTGCTCGGCCCCAACGGCGCGGGCAAGTCCACGATCATGAATATCCTCACCGGCTACCTTGCCCCCACCTCCGGTGAAGTGAAGGTGGCGGGCTTCAGCCTGCCGGAGCAGGCCCAGCAGGCCAAGGCCTGTGTGGGCTATCTGCCCGAACAGCCGCCGCTCTACCCGGAAATGACGGTGCAGGAATATCTGGATTTTGCTGCAGAGCTGAAAGGCATCAAAAAGAAGGCCGACCGCAAAGAACAGGTGCGCAAAGCTGCCCGCCGCACCGGGCTGGAAGAGGTGCTGCCCCGGCTCATCGCAGTCTGTCCAAGGCTACCGCCAGCGCGTGGGCATTGCGCAGGCACTGCTGGGCGCGCCGCAGCTCATCATTCTGGACGAGCCTACCGTGGGCCTTGACCCTGCACAGGTCATCGAGATCCGCAGACTGATCCGGGAGCTGGGGAAAAGCCACACGGTCATCCTGTCCAGCCACATCCTCAGCGAGGTGCAGGCAGTGTGCAGTCAGGTGCTGATCCTTTCCAAGGGGCATCTGGTGGCGGTGGGTGCGCCGGAACAGCTGGCCGAAAAGCTGAACCCCGGCAGCCGTCTGCGCGCTACCGCTCTGGGCGGGGGAAGACCGTGCTGAAAGCAGTCGGCTCCATTCCGGGCATCCGCAAGGTGGAGATCGAATCCGAGGCCGACGGACAGGTGACCTTTACCGCAGAAAGTGCCGATGCTTCTGACCGCCGCGCGAGGTGTCCCGCGCCCTTTCGCAGGCCGGATGCACGGTGCTGGCGCTGGCAGCGGAAAACAGGACGCTGGAGGAAGTGTTCCTTGCACTGACCGAAAACGAGTCTGAAACACCATCGGATGAAGGGGAGGAGAAGACGGAATGACCGCCATTTTCAAACGCGAAGTCCGCAGCAGCTTTCATGGCATGATCGGCTACGTGCTCACCGCCTTTATGCTGGCGGCAACGGCCATCTATTTTGTTGCCCTGAATCTGGGCTACGGCCTGACGGATTTTGGCTATTACACGCTTTACCGCACCACGTTTGTGCTGCTTTTGTATATCCCGGTGCTCACCATGCGCTCCTTTGCAGAGGAACGCCGCACCCGCACCGATCAGCTGCTGCTTACCAGCCCGGTGTCTGTGTGGGAGATCGTGCTGGGGCAAATTCTTTGCCCTGTGCGTCATCTTTGCACTGCCGTGCCTTGCCGATGTGGTCATGATCCTTGTACTGGCCGCACTGGGTGCCACCGGCACGGCCACGCTGGCAAACTTGGCCGCTCTGCTGTGCTATTATCTCATGGGCTGCGCCGCCATTGCCATTGGCGTGTTTCTTTCCAGCCTGACCGAGAATCAGATCATTGCTGCGGTGGCAGGTGTTGCCGCACTGCTGCTGGCCTACATGATGCCCAGCCTGCGCAGCATGTTCACCGCAGGCAGCGCAGTGGCGCTGGCCCTGTTCACCGCCATTGCGGCAGTGCTCAGTGTGGTGGCAGGCCTGCGTACCCGCAGCTTTACGCTGGGCTGCCTGACCTTTGCGGGCTGCTGTGTGGTGCTGACGGCACTGTTCCTGCTGCAGAGCAGCTGGCTGACCGAAGCGTTCAGCGCGGTGCTCAGCGGGCTGTGCCTGTTCACGCCGTTTGAAGAGTTTGTCAACAACAGCTTTTCCATCCCGACGCTGGTGTACTACCTGACCGTGACCATGCTGTTTTTGTTCTTCACGGCGCAGGGGCTGGAAAAGCGCCGCTGGAACTGAGGGGAGGGGAACAACATGAAAAATTTCAAATTTTCTTCCTCCGCAAACGGCAAGGTGTTCCGCAATGGGCTGTACTCCACGGCCATTCTGGCAGCAGCCATCGTGTTGGCCGTGCTGATCAATCTGCTGGTGGGGGCCATCCCGAAAAAATACACCGAGTTCGACCTCTCTGCCGCCAAAATGTACACGCTGGGCGACAGCTCCAGGCAGCTGATGCAGAGCCTGGAGCAGGACGTGACCGTTTATTATCTCTGTGAGACCGGCAGCGAGGATGCCATTATCACCAAGCTGCTGGATCACTACGCCGACGAGAGCGGTCACTTCCACTGGGAGCAGAAGGACCCGGCGCTTTACCCGACCTTTGCAGCGCAGTACGGCGCAGAGAATGCATCCACCGGCAGTCTGATCGTGGTCAGCGGTGAGAACAGCGAAGTGCTGAACGCCGCCGAACTTTACGAGTACGATTACTCCGATTACTACACCACCGGCGCTGCCAACGTGACCTTTGGCGGCGAAAAGCAGATCAGCTCTGCCATCTACAAGCTGACTGCCGCAGCAGAAAGTCATGCCTACTACACCACCAACCACGGCGAGCAGGCGCTTACCTCCTCACTGACCGAGGCGCTCAAGGCGCAGAATATCAATGCCCAGCCGCTGGATCTGCTCACCGGCACCATCCCGGAGGACTGTGATCTGCTCATCATCAGCGACCCCGCTTCGGATTTTACAGCTGACGGCCTTGTGGATGAGATCGCGCAGCTGCAGGCCTATCTGGAAAACGGAGGCAAGGTGCTGCTGACCACCAGCGGCTATACCGAAACGCCCGATCTGGATGCAGTGATGGCACAGTTCGGCCTTGCGCGTGAGCCGGGCCTTGTGGTGGAGGGCGATGCGGGCCACGCGCTGTACGGCTACCCGTACTCGCTGTTCCCGGACTACGCGGCCGCCGACGAAAGCACCGCGCTGGACGGCGTGAATCAGAGCACCCATGTGATGCTCTCGGTGGCACAGGGCATCACCATTACCGAGACAGACGATGTGACGGCGGAACCGCTGCTGTATACCACCGAGGATGCCTACAGCAAGCAGGACTTTGATGCCAGCTCTTCTTCCGCAAAGGAAGCCGGCGATACCGACGGCCCGTTCTCGCTGGCCGTATGGGCGCGCAATGAATCCACCGGTGCGAGGTGATCTGGATCGGCTGCCCCAACATGGACAACGAGCAGGTGTACCAGTCCATCCCGGGCAACCTGACCTTCCTGCAGGGCTGTGCCGCTTCGCTGGTAGGGCAGAGCCTGCTTATCGACACCAAAGCACTGGAAGCTGCACCCATCACGGTCCCGGCTTCCGCATCCATGACGCTGGGCATGGTGTTCGTATTCGTGCTGCCCGCAGCAGTGCTCATTGCAGGTGCTGTGGAGGTGCTGCTGCGTCGCCGCAGGTAAGGGGCACTGCCATGAAAACAAAACAGCGCACCCTTGCGGTGCTTCTGGTGCTGGTGCTTGTGCTGGGCGGGCTGCTGTGGTTTGTCAGCCGCAGCAATGCCGCAGAAGAGGCTGCTTCCAGCGCCGCCGCAGAGGGCAGCATCCTGCTTTCTTCTTTTGCGGCGGGCGATGTGACCAGCATCCGGTATGCCTATGGCGGCGAAACGCTTACCCTAAATTACGATTCCGGCAGCTGGACGCTGGCGGATGACCCGGACTATCATCTGGATGCATCTGCCTGCAATACCATGGTCACGGCGCTGGCATCCCTGAACGCCAAACGTCAGCTCACGGCGCAGCCCGGCGAGGACTACGGCCTTGCCGATCCGGCTGTTACGGTCACGGTGACGGCGGCAGGCGAGACGAACACCTTTGTCTTTGGCACCGAGAACCCGGTCACAGGAGATCTGTACGTGCAGAAGGCAGGGGACGATGCCGTGTACACCGTTTCTGGCAACAAGGCGGCCTGCTTTGAGCTGACCAAAGCGGACCTTTTTGGCGCGTTCAACCGGCGGGACTGACAGCCTCCGCGCTGGAAAGTGTTTCCATTACGACGGGCAGCGGCACCCTTGCACTGAATGCAGTCTCTGAGCCTGCGGAAGCGGAGAGCGATTCCTCGGAAAGTGCGGCCGATTCCACCACCTATCAGACCGTGTGGCGGCTGGCCGATGAACCCTCTGCCGATCTGGACGACAGCAAGGTGCAGAGCATCCTCTCTGCTCTGGCAGGCTATGTGACCGCACAAATCGCGGATGCCGACCTTCGGCCTATGGCTTTGATGCACCGCTTGCAACGGTGCGGGCCGCCTCTGCCGATGGGACTGTGACCCTCCACTACGCCGAAAATGCAGACGGCTGCTGGATGATGGTGGAGGGGGACAGTTCCGTCTATGCGGTTGACCTTGACACTGTGCAGGCCCTTCTGATAACGGCCGCTGCCTTAAAAGCGGAATAAAAACCTTTGTGCGCCGTATGCGGAAAGCCCGCTGCGGCGCATGTTTTTTTGTTGCGGCGTGTAAAGCTTCGGCAAACATTGGCAGAGTGATTGACATTTCAGCAAAGATTGATTAAGATAGACGAGACAGGGCAGAATAACTGCGCAATATAAGAGCCTGCTTTTGCAGGTTCTCCGGTCGTCATGGATGTTGTGCGGGGCTGGGTCGCCTGGTACGAGGGATGGGCATGGCCCTGTCTTTTTTCGTATCTGAGTTACAAGGAGGATAAAGTAAAATGGACAACTCGGTGATCGTTTCACTGCGGGATATCGTAGTGGAATTTGACGGTCAGCGCATTCTGGATGGGCTGAACCTCGACATCCATGACAAAGAGTTCGTAACGCTGCTGGGCCCTTCCGGCTGCGGCAAAACCACCACCCTGCGTCTGATCGCATTTTCTGGAACCCAATTCCGGCAAAGTGCTGCTGAAAGGTGAGAACATTACCGGCGTGCCGCCCTATAAGCGCCCGGTGAACACCGTTTTTCAGAAATACGCACTGTTCCCGCACCTGAACGTGTTCGAGAACGTGGCCTTCGGTCTGCGGCTCAAAAAGATGGACGAAGAGACCATCCGCCGCAAGGTGCGCAACATGCTGGAAGTTGTTGGCCTGAAAGGCTTCGAGCGCCGCAGCATCAGCCAGATGTCCGGCGGCCAGCAGCAGCGCGTGGCCATCGCCCGCAGTCTGGTGAACGAGCCGGAGATCCTTCTGCTGGACGAACCCCTTGGCGCACTGGACCTCAAGCTGCGCAAGGAGATGCAGCTGGAGCTGAAGCGCCTGCAGCGCGAAATGAACATTACCTTTATTTATGTTACCCACGATCAGGAGGAAGCCCTTACCATGTCCGATACCGTCGTGGTCATGAACGGCGGCAAGGTGCAGCAGATCGGCACGCCGGAGGATATTTACAATGAGCCGAAGAATGCCTTTGTTGCAGACTTCATTGGCGATTCCAACATCGTGGACGGCGTGATGCACCGGGATTTTCTGGTGTCCTTCTCCGGTGTGGACTTCCCCTGTGTGGACCGCGGCTTTGCCCGCGAGCAGAGCGTGCAGGTAGTGGTGCGCCCCGAGGATATCGAGGTGGTCTCTCCTGTGGAAGGCCAGCTTGTCGGCGTTGTGAACGATGTCATCTTCAAGGGTGTCCACTTTGAAATGCATGTGGAGTGCGAGGGCCGCGAATGGCTGATCCATTCCACCCGCGCCTGCACCCCCGGTGAGACCATTGGTATGCGCATCGGCCCCAACGAGATCCACATTATGGCGCGTTCAGAGGGGTGAGCCGCAATGATGAAGATTTACGATAAAAGCTGGCCTATCCGTACTTTGTATGGATGACGCTGTTCACAGTGGTGCCTTTGATCATCGTGGTGTACTATGCATTTACGGATGCAAACGGAGCTTTCACGCTGGATAACCTCACCTCCATCAGCGGCTACGGCTCGGTGTTTGCCCGCAGCCTGCTGCTGGCCCTCATTGCCACGGTCATTTGTCTGGTCATTGCGTTCCCGGTGGGCTATTTTCTTTCCCGCCTGCGGGTGAACAAGCAGCACATCATGCTCATGCTGGTCATGCTGCCCATGTGGATGAACTTCTGCTGCGCACCTACGCATGGATGGGCCTGCTCAGCATCAACGGCCCGGTGAACGCTGTTCTGGGCGTGTTCGGTCTTGGCCCCTTCAATATGCTCAACACCTCCGGCGCGGTGGTGCTGGGCATGGTGTATAACTATGTGCCCTATATGATCCTGCCGCTGTACACCAGCATGACCAAGATCGACCAGAGCTTGTGGAGGCAGCCCAGGACCTGGGGGCCAACACCACCAAGACCCTGCTGCGGGTGCTCATCCCCATGAGCGTGCCCGGCATCAGCACCGGGCATCACCATGGTATTCGTGCCGGCAGTGTCCACCTTCGTCATC
>ENA-OQMZ01000970-OQMZ01000970.1-human-gut-metagenome-genome-assembly--contig:-NODE-970-length-11170-cov-1.538350_pt1 | contig 11170 bp, 17 predicted proteins | sample MGYA00242621_ERZ504862 | MGnify/ENA primary metagenome ERZ504862 (study PRJEB26092, sample SAMD00036393) | human gut metagenome | host: Homo sapiens | study: EMG produced TPA metagenomics assembly of... | reverse complement strand
GAATTCCAGTAATGTATATGTCAGCCATCTAGAACCGAAAGTGATGTCATTATGTTGGTAGGCAGACATTTTGCAAATCGCATGCTTCAGAACAGTGGATGATCATAGATGATAAATCGTAAAACAGCTTGTGTTCATCCAAAAGATGGTGAGAACTATCTTCGCTATCTGACAGATGAAGAATTTCAGACATTAAGAAAGACAGAAGAGTACAAAGATGAGTATACGGATATGTGGAAGACATTTTTTCACGCGATTGTGATAGATGAACGAAAGAATTATGTATGTCAGCGAAACTTATTCCGCTATGGAAAAGAAAACATGCAGTAGAATTCAAAAAATAGACGGAACTGTTATGTTGATATTATATCAAGATTTAACAAAGATATAAGCTTTTCTTATATGTTTTCACTTGTATCTCATAAGACTGAAACGTATAATGTAGGAAGAATGTGATTGATAGGTGATTCTTTTTCTTGATCGGAGGCGATAATATATGTCATATGATTTATCAAAACCTCTTGTAATAGGAATTAGTTCGAGAGCTTTATTTTAAATCTCGAATAGGAAAAATAAAATATTCGAAAGAACAAGGTGTTGAAGCATATGAAGCTTATCAGGTAGCACATGAGAATGAGATTCTTCAGAAGGGTGCTGCTTTTCAATTGATCAAAGCATTCTTAGAATTAAACAACACAGAACTGGGAAGACTGGTGGAAGTGATCATTATGTCACGGAATAATGCGAACACATGTCTTCGTATTTTTAATTCTATACAGTATTATGGACTGGATATTACAAGAGCGACTTTGACAAGTGGTGCCGAGATAGCTCCTTATCTAAAGGCTTTTAAGACAGACTTATTTTTGTCAGCAAATTCTGTTGATGTTCAGTCTGCAATCAATGATGGGATTGCAGCAGGCCGTATTCTTACAGGTGATGCGCATGCTGATCCGAAGCAAAAGATTAATCAGATCCGTATTGCTTTTGATGGAGATGCAGTACTATTTTCTGCTGAATCTGAAAAGATTTTTCAGAAGAACGGAATACAGGCATTTGAAGAACATGAGAAGGCAAATGCGAACACACCAATGGCGAAAGGTCCTTTTGCAAACTTCCTGACAAAACTGTCTTATGTACAGCAGATGTTTAAAGAAAAAGAGATTCAGCCAATCCGAACAGCACTTGTCACATCAAGAAATGCTCCAGCGCATGAACGCGCAGTCAAAACACTTCGCAACTGGGGTGTATCAATCAATGAAGCGTTCTTCTTAGGCGGTGTCAGTAAGACAGAAGTACTTGCAGCATTTGGAGCACATATCTTTTTGATGACCAGGATATACATACCGAACCGGCTTCAGCGGTTGTTCCGGCGGCACAGTGCTTATAGGAATAGGAGATAATCCGAAAGAATAAGCAACGGCTATATTATTTTGAAGGTGATGGGGGAAAACAATGCAGACATATACATATGTTTCAAAAGGAAAATTTGAATTAACAGAAAAACCTAAACCGGTGATTATGCATGAAAGAGATGCTATTGTAAAGGTGACGCTTGCAAGTATCTGTTCCAGTGATTTACATATCAAACATGGAAGTGTTCCACGCGCAGTTCCGGGAATTACTGTCGGTCATGAGATGGTTGGAATTGTTGAAGAAGTCGGAGACGCTGTAACTCATGTGAAACCGGGAGACAGAGTAACAGTAAATGTGGAGACATTTTGTGGTGAATGTTATTTCTGCAAAAAAGGTTATGTCAATAACTGTAACTGACCAAATGGGCGGTTGGGCTCTTGGCTGTCGCATCGATGGCGGTCAGGCTGAGTATGTGCGTGTGCCGTTTCGCAGATCAAGGTTTAAACAAGATTCCAGATGAAGTTACAGAGAGACAGGCATTATTCGTTTGGAGATGTTCTGGCTACCGGCTACTGGGCAACTCGTATTTCTGAATTACAGAAGATGACACAGTACTGATCATTGGTGCAGGTCCTACAGGAATCTGTACATTGCTTTGCGTTATGCTGAAGAATCCAAAGCACATTATCATGTGTGAGAAAGACGAAGAACGTATTCAATTTATTAATAAGCATTATCCAGATGTACTTACTGTTTCCCCGGAAGAATGCGAGAAATTTGTTAAGAAAACAAGTGATCATGGTGGAGCAGATGTTGTTCTCGAAGTTGCCGGAGCAGAATCAACGTTTCGTCTTGCATGGGAGTGCGCAAGACCAAATGCAATTGTAACAATCGTTGCACTTTATGATAAAGCACAGAGTTTACCGCTTCCGGATATGTATGGCAAAAATCTTATTTTTAAAATCGGTGGAGTGGACGGATGCGACTGCGATGAGACATTGAAACTGATTGCTGACGGAAAGATTAATACAGAACCACTTATTACGCATACCTATCCTCTAAGTAAGATTGAAGCGGCTTATGATCTCTTCGAGAATAAGAGAGAGATGGTGTTATAAAAGTAGCTGTTGAGTTGTTGGCATTAGTTGTTATCGCAGCACTTCTGACATTTCTTTTACCAAAGGGATTTTACGAAACATAGGATATTTTATTGCACTTGATAATAGGGAGTGATTTATGATGAAATTAATTCAGAATATTGATGTTTATGCCCCACAGCATCTGGGGAAAAAAGATGTACTTATAATCAATGATAAGATTGTTAAGATTAAAGATGCAGGTTCTATATCCGCAGACGGATTTCTTTCTGAGGCAGAAATGATCAATGGAGAGGGGTTACTTTTAACTCCGGGATTCATTGATAGTCATGTTCATGTACTCGGAGGCGGTGGCGAAGGTGGATTCGCCAATCGTACTCCGGAAGCAACTATGGAAGGACTTACGAAGTTTGGAGTAACAACAGTTGTTGGCTGCCTTGGAACAGATGGAATCGGTCGTGATATGTGTGCACTGGTTGCAAAAACAAAAGGCTTGAATGAGCAGGGAATGTCTGCATACTGCTATACAGGCAGTTACCAGATTCCGGTCCGCACATTGACGGACAGTATTGTAAAAGACATTATGATGATTCAGGAAATTGTTGGAACAGGAGAAATCGCGATTTCAGATCATCGTTCTTCACAGCCAACTTTTGAGGAATTTGCACGTGTCGTTGCTGATACAAGACTTGGTGGCGTTCTTTCCGGGAAAGCTGGTATTGTAAATGTTCATCTTGGCGACAGTCCGAGATGCTTAGATCTTATTGAACGAGTGGTAGATGAGACAGAGATACCGGCTTCTCAAATACTGCCAACACATATCAATCGAAATGAGATGCTTTTTGGCAAGTCGATTGAGTATGCGCTGAAAGGCGGAGCAGTAGACTTTACCGGAAATGAAGATATTGACTATTGGGAAACTATCTGTGATGAGGTACGTGTATGTAATGGTATCAAACGGATGCTGGATGCAGGAGTAAATCCTGACCGCATGACAATTTCTTCTGATGGACAGGGAAGCCTTCCGATGTACAGTAGTGATGGCGAATTCCTTGGAATGGGCGTTGGACAGTCCAGCTGCTTCTGAAGGAAGTAAAGGAATGTGTATTTAAAACAAAAATTCCTTTAGAAATAGCTATTTCTACGATCACATCTAACCCGGCAGAGATTCTTCGTCTCAAAGGAAAAGGTAAGATTGAAGAGGGCTATGATGCAGATCTTTGTATCTTGGATCAGGAACTTCATCTTGTTGAAGTAATTGCAAAAGGCAATACACTTTATAAAAAATAAAGGTAACTTGATGTCAGAAGCATCGGTCATTCAGTTGGCTGGTGCTTTTTTCAACATTAAATTTATTTTTTCAGAGCACTTTATGATATAATGGACTCGTAGTCTTTTACAGACATAAGAACGGATATAAGGAGAATGTACTATTGATCAATCAGACAGCAAAGAAAATTTTGAAAGCATTATCTTTTGATGGAGTAGAAGTGGAAGCATTTCGTCATATGGCGGATTTAAAACGACTGGATCCAATGAAGATTTTTTATAAGAAAGTAGACGAGAAAATATATAACGGAAGTCATGCAGTTCCGATTCGAATATTTTTTCCAAGCGAGAAAAGCTTTCGAGAAAGTGAAGAAAAGAAGCACGATATTCAGGATAAAAAATTGCTTTTGTTCATCCATGGCGGCGGCTGGGTTACAGAAAGTATTGATAATTATGAAAGAATTTGTGCTCGGCTGGCTAATGCAACCGGACAATATGTAGTTGCAGTTGAATACCGACTGGCACCGGAAGATAAATTCCCGGCAGGTCTGGAAGATTGTTATGCCGTTGCGAAAACATTATATTCCGGAGATTTTATGCTCAACATAAACCCGAAAATATTACATTGATCGGAGATAGTGCCGGAGGGAATCTTTGTGCAGCATTATCTTTGATGGCTAGAGATTGTGGAGAATTTATGCCAAAAAGACAGATACTGATCTACCGGCTACATATAATGATTATACAGAAAATTCACCATTTCCATCTGTTAGGGAAAATGGAACAGATTATCTTTTGACAGCTGGGAAGATGCAGGATTATATTGATCTTTATGCGAGAAATGAGGAGGATAAGATGAATCCTTATTTTGCACCATATATCGCAGAAGATGTGAGCAATCAGCCGGATACATTGATTCTGACATGTGAATTCGATCCACTTCGTGATGAAGGAGAAGCATATGGGGAGCGATTGAAAGAGGCAGGAAATCATGTGGAGATCCATCGTATCAAAGATGCACTTCACGGATATTTTGCATTGGGGATCAAGCAGCTTCATGTACAGGAAAGTTTCACCTATATTAATGAATTTCTGAAAGGGGAAACACTGTGAGTAAGAAAAAAGCACGTTGGAGAAATTAGATAATGCAGCAAAATTATATTCTGCTGCCAGTAATAAAAAAGATACGCGAGTATTCCGTTTTTACTGTGAATTGAAGGAAAAAGTAGATTCTGACGTTTTGCAGGAAGCTTTGAATCAGACGATAGAAACATTTCCTACATTTCTAATGGTGCTTCGCAAAGGATTATTCTGGCATTATCTTGAGCCATGTAATTTGCGGCCGATTGTAAAAGAAGAGTACAAAGAACCTTGCAGCAGACTCTATATAAGAGATAAGAAGACACTGCTTTTTGAAGTGACCTATTATAAAAAACGTATTAACTTTGAAGTGTTCCATGTATTGACGGATGCACAGGCGCAACCGAATTCTTAAAAGAGCTGGTAAAGAATTATTTATACCTTGCACATAAAGAAGAAGGATTAGAACAGGTTGCACTGCTGCCGGAAGATATGACGGTACAGGATCAGGAAGATGACAGTTTCTTAAAATATTATTCAAAAAATCAAAAACGGCCGAAAAAAAGAAAACTGAATGCTTTTCAGATACGAAGGAAAAAGAAAGATGGAAATCATCTGCATGTCCACGAATCTGTTGTTTCAGTTCAGGCAGTATTGAAGCGGAGCAGGGAACTCGGAGTATCTATGACAGTCTTTTTGACAGCATTATTTATGATGGCAATAAATGAAGAAATGTCTAAAATGCAAAAGAAAAAGCCGGTTGTGTTAATGGTTCCGGTTAACTTAAGAAAGTTTTTCCCGTCTTTATCGATGCTGAATTTTTTTTAATTGGATTGAGCCGGGATATAATTTTACTACACAAGATCAAAGTTTTGAGGCAATACTGAAATATACGAAAGAATTTTTTGAGACAGAACTGACAAAAGAAAAGATGTCAGCACATATCAGCGAGTTGCTTGCTTTGGAACTGCATCCGATTCTGAGGCTTGCACCTTTGGAACTGAAAAATCTATGTATTCAGGCCGGGGCAAAATATTCAGAGAAGAACACGACAGCAATCTTCTCTAATATGAGTGCGGTTAAAATGCATGCGAGTTATGTGCCTTATATTGAACGATTTGGTGTGTACACAAACACTCCTAAGTTTGAATTGTGTTTGTGTTCTTTTCAGGATAAATTATCATTTGCATTTACATCCAGATACGACACAGTGAACATTGAACGTAATTTTTATCGCTTGTTAAAAGAACAGGGAATTGCATCTGAAAAAGTAAAACCTGAATTTCCAAAGACAGATGAGCAAGCGAACAGGAAATGAAAGTCTATAAAATTTATAGCTTTCTGTGTATTGCAATTGTTGCAGCAATGCTTGTTACGGAGTATAATTTCCATCCTAGAATTCGCTGGACCTTATTCACAGCCGGAGGCGTTGTGACAATGTGGATTGCCTCATCGATTGGATTTTTTAAACGCTATAATCTGCTGAAAAATGCGATGTGGCAGCTTTTTATCGGTACTATTATCTGCTTTATATGGGATGCACTGACCGGTTGGCACAGTTGGTCTGTAGATCTTGTGCTGCCGATCATGAGTGTATCTACACTTACAGCGATGTTTGTAATCGCTAAGGTGCGGAAATGTCCTGTGCGAGAGTATCTTATTTACGAAATTATGGCTGCCGGATACGGATTGATTCTTCCGGGAATCTTACTCTTATGCAAAGTGGTGAAAAATCCAACAGTAAGTATGTTTGGAGCGTTAATATGTTTCCTGTTTCTTGTAGCAGTGATATTGTTTAAAGGAAGAGAATTTAAAGAAGAGATGCAGAAAAATCTGCATGTATAAAATAGTATTGATGAAACAATTAGAGCGTGTCTGAAAATGCTGAACTGAATAATTTCACTTTGTCAGAAAGCATTGTTAGAAGCAGCAAAATAAAGGAGTATTTAATTATGAAGTATGAAACAATAGACAGAATTAGAAAATTTACAGAAGATCGAAACTGGGATCAGTTTCATTCGCCGGCAAATCTTGCAAAATCAATCGTAATTGAGGCAGCAGAGTTATTAGAGTGTTTTCAGTGGTCTGATGAAGAATATGATCTGCAACATGTCAAGGAGGAATTGGCGGATGTTTTGGTTTATAGTCAGAATCTGTTAGACAAACTGGAACTGGATGCAGATGAAATCATAAATATGAAGATGTCGCAGAATGAAGCAAAGTATCCGGTAGATAAGGCAAAAGGGAGTGCGGCCAAGTACGATCAGCTAATAATAGTGGAAAAGGAAGAGGCGTTAATAAGAACAATGATAAAATACTATTTATATGCCACGCACTCTTTGAAAGCTTCGCCCAAAAGCCAGTAAAATCACAGTCTGAAGGGCATAGGCGGTTAGAAAATAATCCAAAAATAACCCACGGTATTTTGGGCAGATATGTCTGGGATGCAATATGATAGAATGGTTACAAGAAAAATTTGTAGGAATATAAAGATATGGAATTAAGATTATTACGCTATTTTTTAACAGTAGCAAAAGAACAGAGCTTTACAAAAGCAGCAGAACAATTGCATATTACCCAGCCAACGCTATCCAGACAAATGGCGGCATTTGAAGAGGACCTGGGAATAACATTATTTATTCGAAACGGGAAGAAAATATCGCTCACTGATGAAGGAATTTTATTAAAAAGGCGTGCCTTGGAGATTCTTAATCTTGAGGAAAGGACGCTTGAGGAACTGAAAGGAAAAGAAGAGGTTGTAGAGAGCACGATAACCATTGGATGCGGTGAATTTGCAGCAGTGGAGACATTGGCGAAGATATGTAAAACATATAAAGAAAAATATCCGCTGGTTCAGATTGTATTGCATACTGCAACAGCAGATGCAGTGTATGAGATGATGAACAAAGGACTTGTAGATATTGCATTATTCATGGAGCCGGTGGACACCGAAGGGCTGGATTATATCCGGATCACAGATTGCGATCACTGGTGTGTTGGAATGCGGCCGGATGATCCGCTGGCAGAAAAAGAGTTTATAAGAAAAGAAGATCTTATTGGAAAACCATTGATCCTGCCGGAAAGAGTAAATGTTCAAAGTGAACTTGCCAATTGGTTTGGAAAAGACTTTTCGAAACTGCAGATTGCTTTTACAAGTAATCTTGGAACGAATGCCGGAGTTATGGCAGCAAATGGACTGGGCTATCCGGTATCCATCGAAGGTGCTGCAAAGTATTGGCGGGAGGATATTCTTGTACAGCGAAGAATTTCTCCTGAAATCACAACAAGTACTGTGATTGCCTGGAGACGAAACATTCCATATTCTCTGGCGGTCAGTAAAATGATAGAAGAAATAAATGCTTTTCAGGCATAGAATGGAATTCAATATAAGCATTAGACATAATAAAAATATCAGGTATAAAATAGATGTATAAGAGAAATTCAAATCTTATACATCTATTTTTATACGAAAAATTCGCAAAGAAAGGGGATTTTTATTATGAGTAAAAATTTAGTCGCATTTTTCAGTGCAAGCGGGACAACAAAAAAAGTAGCAGAAATGATTGCAGAGGAAGCAAAAGCGGATTTATTTGAGATTGAGCCAAAAGTTCCATATACAAAGGCTGATCTTGACTGGATGAATAAAAAATCCCGCAGCAGTGTGGAAATGAGTGATAAGAAATACAGACCGGAGATTATGAAGAAAAAGATGGATATGAGTTCTTATGACGAGATCCTTCTGGGCTTCCCAATCTGGTGGTATGTAGCTCCGACAATTGTCAATACATTTTTGGAAGCCTATGATTTCAGTGGCAAAAAGATTGTGCTCTTTGCAACATCCGGTGGAAGTGGATTCGGTAATACTGTAAAGGAATTACAGCCATCTGCACCGGATGCGTTTATCACAGAAGGCAGCTTGTTAAACCGTGGAACAAAACAGGAAATCAGTGAGTGGGTAAAATCTTTATAAATAACAGTGCTATGGAGGTATACAGAAAATGGGAAAAATAGTACAGACAGCAGGAAGAAATACACTTGGTGAATTCGCACCGGAATTTGCACATTTTAACGATGATGTACTTTTCGGCGAAAACTGGAATAACCAGGACATCGACGTAAAAACAAGAAGCATTATCACAGTGGTTGCTCTGATGGCTTCCGGAATTACGGATTCTTCTTTAAAATATCATCTTCAAAATGCAAAAAATCATGGTGTGACACAAAAAGAGATTGCTGCAGTGATCACACATGCCGCATTCTATGCAGGATGGCCAAAAGCATGGGCTGTTTTCAATCTTGCAAAGGAAGTGTGGGAAACAGGCGAAGGAGATTTGCCATACGAAGAGGAAGCGATGCGCGCGCATGCAAAAGAGATGGTATTTCCAATTGGTGCACCAAATGATGGCTTTGCACAGTATTTTTCTGGCAGAAGTTTTCTTGCACCGATTTCCACTTCTCAGGTTGGCATTTTCAACGTGACATTTGAACCCGGATGCAGGAATAATTGGCATATTCATCATGCAAAAAGCGGTGGCGGGCAGATCTTAGTATGTGTAGCCGGCCGAGGGTTTTATCAGGAAGAAGGCAGGGATGCGGTAGAAATGAAACCGGGTGACTGTATTAACATTCCGGTAGATGTAAAGCACTGGCATGGGGCCGCTCCGGATGAATGGTTTTCCCATCTGGCAATTGAGGTGCCGGGAGTGGATTGTTCCAATGAGTGGTGTGAGGCGGTATCGGAGAAAGAGTACGCTGGATTAAGATAAGGAGAGCACTATGGAATACGGTAAACTCGGAAATACAGATATAGAAGTGTCGAAATTATGTGTGGGCTGTATGAGTTTTGGGAAAGCTGGAACCATGCATGACTGGACGTTGGATGAAGCTGAAAGTGAGAATGTTATCAAGCATGCACTTGATTTGGGATATAACTTTTTTGATACAGCAAATGGATATTCAGCAGGAACAAGTGAGGAATATTTAGGTAAAGCATTGAAGAAAAATGTAGCGAGAAATCAGGTTGTGATTGCATCCAAGGTATATTTTAATGAAGGTCGTTTATCAAGACAGGCAATCATGAGGGAAATAGATGGAACTCTGTCACGTCTTGGAACCGACTATCTTGATTTATATATCATCCATAGATTTGACTATGATACACCAATTGAAGAAACTATGGAGGCACTGCACGATCTGGTAAAAGCAGGAAAGGTCAGGGCACTTGGTGCATCTGCCATGTATGGATATCAGTTTTATAATATGCAGTTAGCCGCAAGAGACAATGGATGGACACCATTTTCTGCGATGGAGAATCATTATAATTTGCTTTACAGAGAGGATGAGAGAGAATTGCTACCAATTTGTAAGCAAATGAAAGTTTCGTTAATGCCGTATAGCCCTCTTGCAGCCGGACATCTGGCAAGACCACAGTGGAAATCAGAGTCTCTTCGTGGAACCACGGATAGGGTTGCCATGGGAAAATATGATAAGACTGAAGCGGAAGACATGCAGATAGTTAAACGTGTAGCGGAGCTTGCCGAAAAGTATAACTGCAAAATGTCCCAGATAGCCATTGCATGGCAGTGGGCAAAGGGAATTCTATCGCCTATTATTGGGGCAACCAAAACGCAGTATCTGGATGATTCAGCCGGAGCATTTGACATTAAATTAACTGCCGAAGACCTTGCATATCTTGAAGAGCCATATGTTCCACATGAGATAGTTGGTGCAATTGATAAAAATCCGGCACAAGGTGTTATTTTGCTTGATGAAAAGAAATAATAAAGAACTAGGTGTAGCCATATGAAGAAATATTTATCAGTTATTCTGGAAATTATCCTCACAGCCTGTCTGGTTGCATGTGGTAGTTCTAACAAGGATTCCGTGAACGATGATAAACAAGAGGTAAGACTGGGAAAAATGAATATGCCAGAGCGTGAGGTTGTAGAATTGCTGAGTAACGGAGACGTAGAATTAAAAATTTCGAAAGAATGAAATTGCTGTTTTTCTATACGAAGAGCTCGACAGATTTTAGATAATTGCGATCTGTGAAGGATTTGCAATTTTAGGAATGATATTTTGATTATCAGTTGATAGTCAACTTCCAGTTTGTTGAATTAAAAATGAAATAAAAGTTTCAGTAATCATAGAGTGTATGGATTCAATTCCATATGCTCTTTTTCTTTTACTTAATTTCAAGAAAATGCAGAAATCTAATGTTACGAGTTTCTTACGAGTGGCATTAAAAAAACTCGCAAGAAAACTCGTAAGAAAAAAAGTAAAAAAATTTGCTTTTGACCACTGTAAAACAGGCTCTGAGCGTTTCGTTATATGAAGGGATAATTTTTCTTTCATAATTCAAAGAAAAG
>ENA-OQMZ01000968-OQMZ01000968.1-human-gut-metagenome-genome-assembly--contig:-NODE-968-length-11198-cov-1.316141_pt1 | contig 11198 bp, 13 predicted proteins | sample MGYA00242621_ERZ504862 | MGnify/ENA primary metagenome ERZ504862 (study PRJEB26092, sample SAMD00036393) | human gut metagenome | host: Homo sapiens | study: EMG produced TPA metagenomics assembly of... | reverse complement strand
TAAGTAAGTTTTATATTAGTTGAAAAAACGTTAATTTACGTTTTCAAAGGCAAGTTGTTGGTAAGTGGTGTAACTTATCAGCAGCTGCATCAGTACATGCAGAGGATTATGATTCGCAAATCGCTGCTGCAGATAACGCAATTAGTAACCTTGCTTCTCAACAAGAGACTGCACAAGCGCAAGTTGCTACAATCCAATCTCAAGTATCTACACTTAGAACACAAAAATCAGAATTGGAAACTAAAAATGCTGAACTTGAAAAAGTATCAGCAGATTTGGAATCTGAAATTCAAGAATTATCAAGTAAAATTGTAGCTCGTCAAGATTCTTTGGCGAAACAAGCTCGTAGTGCTCAACAAAATAATACTGCGACTAGCTACATCAACTCTATCTTGAACTCTAAGTCAATCTCTGAAGCTATTACTCGTATCACAGCTATTTCAAAAGTTGTTACAGCTAATAATGACATGTTGACAAAACAAGAGTCTGATCAAAAAGAGCTTGCTGCAAAACAAGAACAAAACCAAGCTGCTATTAATGAGATTGCAACTAATAAGGCAGAACTTGAAACAACAGAAGCTGGTTTGACAACTCAACAAGCAGAACTAGAAGCAGCACAAGTTGCTTTGGCTGCAGAATTGGCTACAGCTCAAGATGAAAAAACATCACTTGTTTCTGCTAAATCAACTGCAGAAGCAGTGGCAGCTTCAACTGCAGCATCAGTTGCTCAGTCTCAAGCAATTGCAGAATCAGAGGCAGCAGCACAAGCAGTAGCTTCTTCAGAAGCAGCAGCATTTGTAGCTCAATCAGAAGCGGCAGCAACTTCAGAAGCTACTGTTTCAGAAACAGCAACATCTGAAGTAGCACAAGAACCTGTTTCATCAGAAACTTCAGAAACTACTCAAGCGCCTGCTGCTCCAGCAACATCTGAAGCACAGCCAGAATCAGCTGCTCCAGCAGCTTCAGAAGCACCAGCTCCTGCTAGCGAAGCACCTGCAGCAACTTCAGAAGCACCAGCAAGTCAAGCACCTGCAGCTTCAGAGCACCAGCTCCAGCAGCTGAAACACCTAAAGTATCAGCTGCCTCAACTCCTAATACATATCCTGTTGGTCAATGTACTTGGGGTGCTAAATCATTAGCTTCATGGGTTGGTAATTACTGGGGTAATGCTAAAAACTGGATTGCTAGCGCACAAGCAGCTGGCCACTCAGTTGGTACAACTCCTGTAGCCGGAGCAATTGCGGTTTGGCCAAATGATGGTGGTGGTTATGGTCACGTAGCTTACGTAACATCAGCATCAGGTGCAAATTCAATTCAAGTTATGGAATCAAACTATGCTGGTAACATGTCAATCGGTAACTACCGTGGTACATTTGATCCAACATCTTCAGCTCATGGTGGTTCTGTATACTATATTTACCCATAATGACTACAAGAAGGCGATTCGAATTTTCTCGAATCGTTTTTATTTTATAGCAAAATGTCTTTACTTTCTGGAATTACTTTAGACGGGAAAATGTCGAGGTTAAGGTTAAATCTTTTTAGTCTTGTTAAGTTACTGTGACACCATTTATTTTGCATTGAAAATCAATCTAAAAAAAGGTAGAATGGTTTAGTAGATATTTTGGAGGAAATCATGTCTTATACGAATTTGAAGTTGTTTGCTTTATCGTCTAACCAGGAATTAGCAGCAAAAGTTGCTGATAAAATGGGTATTGAACTCGGAAAATCAAGTGTTCGTGAATTTTCAGATGGTGAGATTCAAGTTAATATTGAAGAATCTATCCGTGGTCATCACGTTTTTATTCTTCAATCTACAAGCTCTCCTGTAAATGATAACTTGATGGAAATCTTGATTATGGTTGATGCGCTAAAACGTGCAAGTGCAGAAACGATCAGTGTTGTTATGCCTTATTATGGTTATGCACGTCAAGACCGTAAGGCACGTTCACGTGAGCCAATCACATTCTAAATTGGTTGCTAATATGCTTGAGGTTGCAGGTGTTGATCGACTTTTGACAGTTGACCTCCATGCTTCTCAAATTCAAGGATTCTTTGATATTCCTGTAGACCATTTGATGGGTGCTCCACTTATCGCAGATTACTTTGATCGTGCTGGTCTTACTGGAGATGATGTTGTTGTTGTTTCTCCAGACCATGGTGGTGTGACTCGTGCACGAAAACTTGCTCAATGTTTGAAAACACCAATCGCAATCATTGATAAACGTCGTAGTGTTGATAAAATGAACACTTCTGAGGTTATGAATATCATTGGTAACGTTGAAGGTAAAACATGTATTTTGATTGATGATATGATTGATACTGCGGGTACCATCTGTCATGCGGCGGATGCGCTTGCTGAAGCTGGTGCAACTCATGTCTATGCCTCATGTACTCACCCTGTATTGTCAGGTCCAGCACTTGATAATATTCAAAAGTCTGCTATTGAGAAGCTTGTCGTATTGGACACGATTTATCTTCCAGAAGAACGTTTGATTGATAAGATTGAACAAATTTCAATTGCTGATTTGATTTCAGAGGCAATTATTCGTATTCATGAAAAAACGTCCATTGTCACCTTTGTTTGAAATGGGTCATAAATAGACTAAAGCTAGCTTGGGCTAGCTTTTTTGGTGTTTAAATGCGTTTGAGTTTTTGATATAATGTAAGGCATAATTGCAAAGAGGTGACAGTGATGGATTTAACACAACGTTTTAATAAAAATTTAGATAAGATTGAAGTTTCGATGATTCGTCAGTTTGACCAATCAATTTCAGATGTACCAGGTATCAAAAAGTTGACACTTGGTGAACCTGATTTTACGACTCCAGATCATGTGAAAGAAGCAGCTAAAGCTGCTATCGAGCTAACCAGTCTCACTATACAGGTATGGCAGGACTTCCTGCTTTGCGTCAAGCTGCGGCAGATTTTGTTAAGGAAAAATATAATCTTACTTATAACCCAGATAATGAAATCTTGGTGACTATTGGAGCTACAGAAGCCCTTTCTGCAACTTTGACGGCTATTTTGGAGCCAGGAGATACGATTCTTTTACCTGCACCAGCCTATCCTGGATATGAGCCAATTGCAAATCTAGTTGGTGCTGAAATTGTTGAAATTGATACAACAGCGAATGATTTTGTTTTGACTCCGGAGATGTTAGAAAAGGCAATTTTGGAGCAGGGAGATAAGCTTAAAGCTGTTTTGCTTAACTACCCAACTAATCCAACAGGTGTGACTTACTCACGTCAACAGATTAAAGAATTTAGCTGAAGTTCTGAAAAAATACGATATTTTTGTTGTTAGTGATGAAGTTTACTCTGAGCTAACTTATGTGGACCAACATGTATCTATTGCTGAGTATTTGCCAGAACAAACGATTTTGATTAATGGTTTGTCTAAATCTCATGCGATGACAGGCTGGCGTATTGGTTTGATTTTTGCACCTGCAGTCTTGACGGCTCAGTTGATTAAGAGTCACCAGTATTTGGTAACAGCTGCAGCTACTATGGCACAATTTGCAGCTATTGAAGCCTTATCTGCTGGTAAAGATGATGCCCAACCAATGAAAGTTGAGTATTTGAAGCGTCGTGATTATATTCTTGAAAAAATGACTGAACTTGGTTTCAAAATTATTAAACCTGATGGTGCTTTCTATATCTTTGCTAAGATTCCAGAAGGCTATACTCAAGATTCCTTTAAGTTCTGTCAAGACTTTGCTCGTGAAAAGGCTATTGCGATTATCCCAGGGGTTGCTTTTGGGAAGTATGGCGAAGGCTATGTTCGTTTGTCGTATGCAGCTAGCATGGATACTATTGAAACAGCTATGGCTCGATTTTGAAAGAGTTTATGGAAGAACATGCAGAAGCTTGAGAGTAGAGGGCTTGTCCTCTTCAATCGTAATTATCGTGAGAACGATAAGCTAGTTAAGATTTATACCGAGCAAGCTGGGTAAACGGATGTTTTTTGTTAGAGGTGGTGGGTCAGGTAAATTAAGTGCTGTGATTCAACCTTTAACCATCGCTGAATTCATGATGACTGTAAATGATGAGGCTTATCTTTCATAGAGGATTATAGCCAGGCAGAGTCCTTCAAGGAAATTACAAGCGATATTTTCAAGCTGTCTTATGCGACTTATTTAGCTGCTCTGACGGATGCTGCTATTGCTGACGGTGTGGCAGATGCGCAATTATTTGCATTCTTGGAGAAGACGCTTGAATTAATGGAAGAAGGCTTGGATTATGAAATCTTGACTAATATCTTTGAGATTCAGGTTTTAGACCGTTTCGGTGTACGATTGAATTTTCACGAGTGTGTCTTTTGCCATCGTGTGGGCCTTCCTTTTGATTTTTCGTATAAGTTCTCGGGGCTACTTTGTCCAAATCATTATGCAGAGGATGAAAGGCGTAGTCACTTAAATCCTAATGTACCTTATCTTTTAGATCGTTTTCAGGGGCTTTCTTTTGAGGAATTGAGAAGCATATCTGTTAAGGATGACATGAAACGAAAGCTACGACATTTTATTGATGACCTCTATGATAATTATGTTGGAATACATCTTAAAAGTAAGAAGTTTATTGATAATCTAAATTCTTGGGGTCATATTATGAATAAAGAAGATAGTGCTGACTAGACATTATCTTCTTTTTGTTTCACGTGAAACAGGAAGTAATGGTTTTCAGTCTCAGGGGTTAAAATGCAAGTCAGTTCGTGCTATAATAAGAAGATAATAAGCTGAAAGACTCTGCTAGAAACAGTGAACTAGTCTATTTTAGTTACATAATATTTATTGATAGAAATCTGAGTTTATGTTTTATGGCAGAGGACAAGAGGGAGAATGCTATGCATGTAATTGCAGTAGATGCTATGGGTGGCGATAATGCGCCACAAGCAATTGTAGAGGGTGTCAACCAAGCTATAGCAGATTTCAAAGATATTGAAATCCAGCTTTATGGTGATGAAGCTAAAATTAAGACCTATTTGACAGCGAATGAACGTGTGAGCATTGTGCATACTGATGAAAAGATAAATTCGGATGATGAGCCAGCTAAAGCTATTCGCAAGAAGAAAAAAGCTTCAATGGTCTTAGGTGCACAGGCTGTTAAGGAGAAAAAAGCAAGTGCCGTGATTTCTGCGGGAAATACAGGTGCCCTTCTGGCTGCAGGTCTCTTCGTGGTCGGACGTATTAAGGGAGTTGAGCGTCCAGGTCTTATGTCAACAATGCCAAGTTTTACTGGTCAACCCTTTGATATGCTTGATTTGGGTGCTAATGCGGAAAATACAGCTAGTCATTTGCATCAATATGCTATTTTAGGATCTTTCTATGCTAAAAAATGTGCGTGGAATTGCCAACCCTCGTGTAGGTCTCCTTAATAATGGGACTGAGGAAACAAAGGGGGATAGTCTTCGTAAGGAGGCTTTTGAGCTCTTATCTAAGGAGCCAAGTATTAACTTTGTTGGTAATGTTGAGGCGCGTGAAATTATGTCTGGAGCTGCTGATGTGGTAGTTGCTGATGGTTTCACAGGAAATGCAGTTCTCAAGGCAATCGAAGGAACGGGACTTGGTGCTATGAAGACCCTTAAGTCAGCTATCATGAATGGTGGTCTTAAAGCTAAGTTAGGTGCCTTCCTATTGAAAGACAGCTAAAAGGATGAAAGAGACTATGGATTACTCTAGCGCTGGAGGTGCGGTTCTCTTTGGTCTTAAAGCTCCCGTAGTAAAATGTCATGGATCTAGTGATGCTAAGGCGGTTTACTACACTATTAAGCAGGTTCGTACGATGCTTGATACTAAGGTTGTTGAGCAGCTAGTTGAAGCCTTTAGTCCGAAAGAGGAGGCTAACTGATGAGTAGAGTAGAAATTCTTCAGAAAATGCAGCTCGTAATTCAAGAGCAGATGGGTAAAGAGGACATTGTTTTAACCGAAGCTACCAAATTAGATGACTTGGGTGTGGATTCAATAGAGCTTATGGAATTCATTATTAATTTGGAGGATGAGTTCGACCTTGAGATTTCCGATGATACTATTGACCATATGGTTAAGGTAGCTGATTTGTTGAACTATTTGTCTGAGGAATTGAATAAAGAATAAGAAAGCTAGACGTAATAATATAATAGTTATTTACTATTACGATTGTTATTTTTGTTTGGAGTGAGGCAAGAAACTAAATGTTATATGGATTTAGTTCTGTCACACTCCTTTTTTCTATACATTATTTATTAAGAAACTCTAAAAAAGAACTAAAACACGAACGTTTTTTTTTTACCTAAGTAATAAAGTTTGCTATATGTTGGTTTTGGATTCTGGTGTGGTATAATTAAGACGAATAAACTTGAAAGGCGAACAATTCCATGTCAAACCAACTGATTTATACTGGGAAAGCTAAAGATATTTATAGTACAGAAGACGAAAATGTGATTAAGTCGGTCTATAAGGACCAGGCAACCATGCTTAATGGTGCTCGTAAGGAGACTATTAAAGGAAAAGGTGTGCTAAATAATCAGATTTCGTCTCTTATTTTTGAAAAATTGAATGCTGCGGGTGTAGCTACTCACTTTATCGAACGTATTTCTGATACCGAACAACTTAACAAGAAAGTTACTATCATTCCTTTGGAGGTTGTTCTTCGTAATGTGACTGCGGGTTCTTTCTCTAAACGTTTTGGCGTTGAAGAAGGTTTGGACTTGAAACTCCAATCGTTGAATTTTACTACAAGAACGATGATTTGGATGACCCATTCATCAATGATGAGCATGTGAAGTTCTTGGATATTGCCAATGATGAACAAATTGCTTATATCAAGGAAGAAACGCGTCGTATCAATGAATTGCTGAAAGATTGGTTTGCACAAATTGGTCTTCGCTTGATTGACTTCAAATTGGAATTTGGTTTTGATAAGGATGGCAAGATTATCTTGGCAGATGAATTCTCACCAGATAACTGCCGCCTTTGGGATGCTGAAGGGCACCATATGGACAAGGATGTCTTCCGTCGTGATCTTGGTAGCTTGACAGATGTTTATGAAGTTGTATTGGAAAAATTGCAAGGATTGAAGTAGCCTTTTACAAATAGAATACTTGGTCTTCACTACAATCTTTAAGTAGAAATAGATAAAGGAAATAAAATGGATAAACGTATTTTCGTTGAGAAAAAAAGCTGATTTTCGTGTGAAATCGGACTCTTTAGTAAAAGAATTGTCAGCAGTAATCTTCAAGTTGAAAACCTTGAAGGATCTTCGGATTGTTCAGGTTTACGATGTTTTGGTTTGGCAGAGGACTTGTTTGCGCGTGCGGAAAACACATCTTCTCTGAGCAAGTGACTGATACTGTTTTGGACGAGGCTGCGGTTAAGGCTGATCTTGAAAAGTATGCTTTCTTTGCTATCGAAAGTTTGCCTGGTCAATTTGACCAACGTGCGGCATCTTCACAAGAAGCTTTGCTTTTGCTGGGTAGTTCAAATGATGTAACGGTGAATACAGCGCAACTTTACTTGGTTAACAAGGATATTGACGCGAATGAGTTGGAAGCTGTCAAAAACTACCTTTTGAACCCAGTGGATTCTCGTTTCAAAGATATCACTGTTGGTATTGCTAAACAGGATTTCTCTGAGTCTGACAAGACCATTCCAAGCTTGGATTTCTTTGAAACTTATACGGCAGAAGATTTTGCTAAGTATAAGGCTGAGCAAGGATTGGCAATGGAAGTGGATGACCTTCTCTTCATTCAAGATTACTTCAAGTCTATTGGACGTGTGCCAACTGAGACTGAGCTTAAGGTTTGGATACTTACTGGTCTGACCACTGCCGTCACACAACTTTTGAGACTGAGTTGAAGAATATCGACTTCTCAGCATCTAAATTTGAAAAACAATTGCAAGCGACTTATGACAAGTATATTGCCATGCGTGATGAGTTGGGACGTACAGAAAAACCTCAAACCTTGATGGATATGGCGACTATTTTTGGTCGCTATGAGCGTGCTAATGGTCGTTTGGATGACATGGAAGTGTCTGATGAAATCAATGCCTGCTCAGTTGAAATTGAAGTGGATGTCAATGGTGTGAAAGAACCATGGCTTCTCATGTTCAAGAATGAAACACACAATCACCCAACAGAAATCGAACCATTTGGTGGAGCGGCTACTTGTATCGGTGGTGCCATTCGTGACCCATTGTCAGGTCGTTCATACGTTTACCAAGCTATGCGTATCTCAGGTGCTGGTGATATTACAACACCAATTGCTGAAACTCGTGCTGGTAAATTGCCACAACAAGTGATTTCTAAAACAGCGGCTCACGGTTATTCTTCATACGGTAACCAAATTGGTCTTGCAACAACTTACGTTCGTGAATACTTCCACCCAGGTTTCGTTGCTAAGCGTATGGAGCTAGGTGCAGTTGTCGGTGCGGCTCCTAAGGAAAATGTTGTCCGTGAGAAACCTGAAGCAGGTGATGTGATTATCTTGCTCGGTGGTAAGACTGGACGTGATGGTGTCGGTGGTGCGACAGGCTCTTCTAAAGTTCAAACGGTTGAATCTGTTGAAACAGCTGGTGCTGAGGTTCAAAAAGGGAATGCCATCGAAGAACGTAAGATTCAACGTCTTTTCCGTAATGGGGATGTGACACGTCTGATCAAGAAATCAAATGACTTTGGTGCTGGTGGTGTCTGTGTGGCTATCGGTGAATTGGCAGATGGTCTTGAAATTGATCTAGACAAAGTGCCATTGAAATACCAAGGTTTGAACGGTACAGAAATTGCCATCTCTGAATCTCAAGAACGTATGGCTGTAGTGGTTCGTCCAGAAGATGTAGATGCTTTCGTTGCTGAATGTAACAAAGAAAATATTGATGCTGTTGTCGTTGCGACAGTAACTGAAAAACCAAATCTTGTCATGCACTGGAATGGTGAAACCATCGTTGATTTGGAACGTCGTTTCCTTGATACAAACGGTGTACGTGTGGTTGTAGATGCTAAGGTGGTTGACAAGGATGTCAAGCTTCCAGAAGAACGTCAAACATCTGCTGAAACCCTTGAAGCTGATACTCTTGAAGTCTTGGCTGACCTTAACCATGCCAGTCAAAAAGGTTTACAAACCATCTTTGATAGTTCAGTTGGTCGTTCAACAGTCAATCATCCACTCGGTGGTCGCTACCAAATCACACCAACGGAAGCTTCTGTACAGAAATTGCCAGTCCAACATGGCGTGACAACAACTGCTTCTGTTATGGCGCAAGGATTCAACCCTTATGTAGCAGAATGGTCTCCATATCATGGCGCTGCCTATGCAGTAATCGAAGCAACAGCTCGTTTGGTTGCTGCTGGTGCAAACTGGTCTAAGGCTCGTTTCTCTTATCAAGAATATTTCGAGCGTATGGATAAACAAGCAGAGCGTTTTGGTCAACCAGTATCAGCTCTCCTTGGATCAATCGAAGCTCAGATTCAACTTGGTTTGCCATCTATCGGTGGTAAAGACTCTATGTCTGGTACCTTTGAAGAATTGACAGTACCACCAACCTTGGTTGCTTTTGGGGTAACAACTGCAGATAGCCGTAAGGTTCTTTCTCCAGAATTCAAAGCTGCTGGTGAAAATATTTACTACATTCCTGGTCAAGCTTTGGCACAAGAAATTGACTTTGATCTCATCAAGTCTAACTTTGCTAAGTTTGAAGCCATCCAAGCTGACCATAAAGTCACATCTGCATCAGCTGTCAAATATGGTGGTGTCGTTGAAGCACTTGCCCTTGCAACATTTGGTAACCATATTGGTGCCACTGTAACCCTTGAAAATCTTGAGACTGCCTTGACAGCTCAATTGGGTGGATTCGTCTTCACATCTCCGGAAGAAATTTCAGGTGTTGCCAAGATTGGACAAACAGCAGCTGACTTTACACTTACTGTCAATGGTGTAACGCTTGATGGACACAAACTTGACAGTGCCTTCCAAGGTAAATTGGAAGAGGTTTACCCAACGGAATTTGCACAAGCAACTGAGTTGGAAGAAGTACCTGCTGTAGCATCAGATGCTGTGATCAAAGCTAAAGAAACAGTTGAGACACCAGTGGTTTACATCCCAGTATTCCCAGGTACTAACTCTGAGTACGATTCAGCTAAGGCCTTTGAAAAAGAAGGTGCAAAAGTCAACTTGGTACCATTTGTAACACTTAATGAAGAAGCTATTGTCAAGTCTGTTGACACTATGGTTGACAATATCGAAAAAGCTAACATTATCTTCTTTGCAGGTGGCTTCTCAGCAGCGGATGAACCAGATGGATCAGCTAAATTTATCGTTAACATCTTGCTCAATGAAAAAGTACGTGCAGCCATTGATAGCTTCATCGAACGTGGTGGTTTGATTATTGGTATCTGTAACGGATTCCAAGCCCTTGTTAAATCAGGTCTTCTTCCATACGGTAACTTTGAAGATGCAAGCAGCACGAGTCCAACCCTCTTCTACAATGATGCCAACCAACACGTGGCTAAGATGGTTGAAACACGTATTGCCAACACGAACTCACCATGGCTTGCTGGAGTAGAAGTTGGTGACATCCATGCCATCCCAGTATCACACGGTGAAGGTAAATTTGTCGTGACAGCTGAGGAATTTGCAGAGCTTCGTGACAATGGTCAAATCTTTACCCAATATGTTGACTTCGAAGGTAAACCAAGCATGGATTCTAAATACAATCCTAACGGATCTGTAAATGCTATCGAAGGTATCACAAGTAAGAACGGTCAAATTATTGGTAAGATGGGTCACTCAGAACGTTTCGAAGACGGTCTCTTCCAAAATATTCCAGGAAATAAAGACCAACACCTCTTTGCGTCAGCGGTTAAATACTTTACTGGAAAATAATAGAGTGCCAAGTGCACTCAGTAATGATATTTTTCAATGTAGCAGTAGTTTTAAAGAGCTTGAAAACTTGAGTTCACATTAGTGAAATGAGCGGCTAGGAACAGTTTTTCGTTTGCATAACATTAGGAAAATATCAAAAATAAAAGGTATAAAAATGACATACGAAGTTAAATCTCTTAATGAAGAATGTGGTGTTTTTGGTATCTGGGGTCACCCGGATGCTGCCAAATTAACTTATTTCGGACTTCACAGTCTCCAACACCGTGGTCAAGAGGGAGCAGGAATTCTCTCAAATGATGCGGGTCAATTGAAGCGTCATCGTGATATGGGGCTTCTCTCAGAAGTTT
>ENA-OQMZ01000967-OQMZ01000967.1-human-gut-metagenome-genome-assembly--contig:-NODE-967-length-11201-cov-3.088676_pt1 | contig 11201 bp, 10 predicted proteins | sample MGYA00242621_ERZ504862 | MGnify/ENA primary metagenome ERZ504862 (study PRJEB26092, sample SAMD00036393) | human gut metagenome | host: Homo sapiens | study: EMG produced TPA metagenomics assembly of... | reverse complement strand
CATGATGTACTTTCCGGCAAGATCTACTTCCGTATAACCCGAAGATCAGAACCATCCGGGACAAGGGCCGGTGATTTTTTCTCCATCCGTGAGAAGGATAAGGCCAGTCTGTACCTGCATTTCTTTGGTGCCGTCTAAGATTTTTCTATTTTTATAGGCATATTTTATCGCTATTTCCTTCTTTCTGCCAGCGTTCGCTTTGCAGTGCTATTTCGAGCGCTATGGCTGCAATTCTGTCTTTTTCTTCCAGTTTATCACAGTTGTGGAGACTTCTGATATCCCATTCTTCTGCATCCAGATTGTCTGCTGCGTAAAAGAACTGGATCAGATTCCTGTCTCGAAACTGAGCCACGGCTGCATTTGCAGAGCACTCCATATCAACGCAGATACAGCCCTGCATTTTTCTGCGCTTTACTTTTTCCACGGTTTCCCCGGTAAAAAGCAATCGGTAGTCCATACTTTTCCAACCGTATAGGTTACGTGCATTTTATCCAGAAGTCTGGTTAACATTTCCATATGTTTTTGATTCACCCGGATTTCGTCTGACGGGGGCATATAGTGATAGCTTGTCCCCTCATCCCGAACAGCTGCGTTTGGAATAATAATGGAACAATCTGCAATACTGCCATCTAAAACACCGCAGGTTCCAAATATAACAACGGTCTGCACTCCCATCTGGTAGACGTCCTCAAGCATTCCCACACTTGTCGGGGCACCGACATCAATCATGAAAAGGGAAAGTTCACTGCCTTTATATTTGGCACGGTAGATTGGCTTTTTACCATTTGCGGTACTCGTCTCTGCGATGATTTCTGCCTGAAGTTCCGCAACGATTCGCTCGAATGTTATGTGAGAATAACAGGCGATCGCTGTTTTGGGAATCTGATCGATTTCTTTGATCAGATCCCATGGATTAATTACTGCGGTTTTGGATGGATCGAATTCGTCTAAAAGCATGGGGCTCCTTTCTGGCTTTTTGTGTTTTATTATATATTTTTGTGTGGAGTTTGTCTATGGTTGTTGAGAGAAAATCAGTACAGAACAGAAAGTCAATCATGTAGTATATAATAGCCATTGGATGAGGTAATGGTAAACAGCACCAGCCGCAACTGTGGCAAGCTCTGCAGTCCAGAATGCATACAAGAAGTGTGTAAGATCAGGTGTTACCTCCCAAAACAGCATTCTGCTTGCGGCAAAAATAACAATAAGGAAAAACGAAATATATGGTTTTATTGCCGATAATGTGATATACTAATTTAATTTGCAGGAAGTTTACAGTAGGTGGGAAGGATAATTTGCCGCCTGACAAATATGGTACAATGTGAATGGTTATGAACAATCATTTCAGAAAGGACAGATATGATATATATTACAGGTGATACACATGGCAGATTTGAAGTATTAGGATAAGCGGGAATTCATGACGTGGAGTTTCAAGTGATTAAAAAATTTATGAAAATGAATAAGTGGAAAGTTTCATGTCCATTGACATGGCTTTCCACTTATTTTTATGAATTCCTATGCGCCAGACGAGCAGACAACAGAAATTGGCATCTTACCCGCGAATTTCTGCATTTCACATCATGCAGACTGGACGAATGCTGTAAAATCATATATAAAAGAAATAGGAATAACTGGGGGTGAGATGGATGACATGTGAGGTGGAACAGATTGATCCAAAGCAGGAAGAACATGTTATGGTATATTGCCACAACAGGGAAGCATCCTGGGTGCAGAATGTTCGGGAAGCTGTATTTGGACAAACATCGGTATGTGGATATAAAAATCACGTTTTGTATCAATTGAAATTGTCTGATATTTTTTATGTGGAACAGCAAAGAAATCAAAGGAGAGGGCAGGCGTAATGGAAACAGATATGATTAAAATCACTCATTTAAAGAAAAGATTTGGTGATGTAAAAGCAGTCAATGATCTGAGTTTTCAGGTGAAAAAAGGAGAGCTCTTTGCATTTCCTTGGTGTAAACGGGGCAGGGAAGGAGCACAACGATTTCGATCATCTGCGGGCAGCTTCGCAAAGACAGCGGAACGGTTCAGATCCAGGGCACAGATCTGGATAAGATCGGAAGGAAAGTTGGAACAATGCTTGGCGTGGTATTTCAGGACAGTGTGCTGGACAAGCCACTTACCGTCGGGGAAAATCTGAAAAACAGAGCAGCGCTTTATGGAATAACAGGAAAAGCGTTTGAAAAAAGATTGCGGGAACTAGTGGAGATTTTTGATTTCGGAGATTATCTGAACCGGCCGGTCGGAAAACTGTCCGGCGGACAGAGAAGAAGAATTGATATTGCAAGAGCCTTGCTGCATCGGCCCGAACTTCTGATTTTAGATGAACCAACGACAGGACTTGACCCACAGACGCGGCTTTTGATCTGGGATATCATTGAAAAACTTCGAGTGGAAGAAAAGCTGACAGTTTTTCTGACTACGCACTACATGGAAGAAGCTGCAAATGCCGGTTATGTGGTGATTCTGGATAAAGGAAGCATCGTGGCAGAAGGAACTCCTTTTGAGCTGAAAAATGAGTATGTGCAGGACACTATGTCTGTTTATGGTGTGACAGAAGAAGAAATCAAAACACTGGGCAGAGAGTATAAAAAGATCTGGGATGGCTATCAGTTAAAAGTAAAAAATACCGCAGAGGCTACCCGGCTGATCGTGGAACATCAGGAAATATTCCGTGATTATGAAGTGGTAAAGGGCAGAATGGATGATGTATTTCTTGCTGTAACCGGAAAAACATTGGGAGGTGAGCACAGATGAAGGCAGTATTTGCACTTATAAGTCGAAACAGAAAATTGTTTTTTAAAGACAGAGGAATGTTTTTTTCGGCTTTAATTACTCCGGGAATTCTGATTTTGCTGTATGCTACATTTCTGGCAAACGTATACAGAGATTCCTTTGTGTCCGCGATCCCGGACATGATTACAATCTCAGACAAACTGATCGATGGAACGGTGGCCGCACAGCTTGCCGCGGCTCTTCTGGCAGTCAGCTGTGTGACTGTGACATTCTGCGTGAATCTTACGATGGTACAGGACCGGGCAAACGGAACAAGGAAAGATTTTAATGTATCGCCAATCAGCAAAGCACAGCTTTATCTTGGGTATTTTTTATCTACTGTAGTCAATTCCCTGCTGGTGAATGGGCTTGCGCTTGTATTATGCCTTGGCTATATGTACAAAATGGGCTGGTATATGAGCGCTGTAGATGTACTCTGGGTTCTTCTCGATGAAATTTTACTGGTACTCTTTGGAAGCACGTTGTCAAGCATCGTCAGTTTTCCACTGACAACCCAGGGTCAGTTATCCGCAGTGGGAACAATCGTAAGTGCCGGGTATGGATTTTTATGCGGAGCTTACATGCCGATTTCAAATTTCGGCAGCGGTCTGCAGAAAGTACTGTCGTATCTGCCAAGTACCTACGGAACTTCCCTGCTGAAAAATCATATGCTCCGTGGAATCTTCGAAGAGATGGAGAACAATCAGCTGCCAGAAGAAATGATTACTGCGATTCGTGATACACTGGATTGTAACCCGAAGTTCCAGGGGTCTGTAGTAAGTGTAAATCAGATGGTGATGCTTATGGTGGGATGTGTTGTGGTATTTGGAATTATTTTTTTGTGCATGACAGCTCTTCCGGAGAAAGATGGGAAGTAAATATATCCTTCGACTATAGAATGAATAAAAAATGAGAAAAGAGACAGTTATGAATATTACAGAAAGAGAGATCGATGACCCGGAAAAAGAGGGCGTTATACTCGAATATGTAAATTTTACGAAAGAATTTGCAGAAATAAAAGAGTATGTAAGAAGCAAAGGGGAATCTATCCGGGGATACACAGAAAAGAAAGAATGTGTTTCCATAAGAACAGAAGATATTTTATATTTCGAGGCAGTGCAAAACAAGGTGTTTGCTTATACGTCAAATAAGTTTTATGAAATTAAAAGCAGACTGTATCAGCTGGAAGAGAAAATAACAAGAAAATGTATGAAGCGTGCATCAAAGACAACGATTGTAAATGCGGATCGTATTGTTTCGGTTCGTACCGCATTAAATGGGCGTTTGTATGTGCGGATGGAGGCTTTGAGCAGATTGGAAATGGCCTTGCAAAAACAGGAGCAGATCCTCTGCAAAGCGCTGCATACGGATCTTGGAAAGAGCAAGACGGAGAGTGTGATGTGTGAGATTGGACTGGTGCAGGGGGAAATCCGCTGGATGAAGCAGCACTTAGGGCGGCTTTGCAGAACAAAACATGTCAGAACACCGCTGGCGCAGTTCGCTGCAAAAAGTTATCGAAGCCCTTCTCCTTATGGCAATGTGCTGATTATGAGCCCGTGGAATTACCCTGTTCTGCTGACGTTAGAACCGCTGGTAGATGCCATTGCGGCAGGAAATACTGCGGTGGTAAAGCCAAGTGCTTATGCACCGGTCAGTGCAAATGCCTGAAAGATCTGTTAGAAGAATGGATAGTTAAAGACAGCGTATGCCGGAAGGACATGAAATCGCTGGTATTGTAGAAACAAAAGAAAAAATTTGAAAAATTTCAAAAAATATCGTTGACAAACAGAACAAAGCGTGCTAATATACATATTGTCAGCAGGACATAAGAACTGCTAGAAAACAGATATGGGGTCTTAGCTCAGCTGGGAGAGCATCTGCCTTACAAGCAGAGGGTCACAGGTTCGAGCCCTGTAGGCCCCATACTTCTAAAAATATAGTATGGCGAGATAGCTCAGTTGGCTAGAGCACGCGGTTCATACCCGCGGTGTCGAGGGTTCGAATCCCCCTCTCGCTACGAAAGAGAGAGCTCCTGCGAAAGCAGGGGCTTTTGTTGTTTTACGTTCGGAGGGGGCTGCCAGTGGCGGGCCCGGCAGATTACAATACCATGGAAAATGACAGGGAGGCGCTTATGAAATTATTCCACTTATCCGATCTCCACATCGGAAAGCGAGTCAATGAATTTTCGATGATCGAGGATCAGAAGTACATTTTGTCGCAGATTCTGCATGCTGCAAAAAGAGAGAGACCAGATGGCGTACTGCTTTCCGGAGATATTTACGACAGTACGATTCCAAGTGCAGAAGCGGTTCAGGTTTTTGACGCGTTTCTGACAGAGCTTTCCACCAATCGGATTCTCACTTTTATTATCAGTGGAAACCATGATTCCGCCGAGCGTCTGGCATTTGGATCCAGCCTGATGGGAAAAAGCGGGATATATTTTTCAAAGGTATACAATGGAACGATAGAGAAAATTCCGCTGCAGGATGCGTATGGCACGGTGTGGATTCATCTGCTTCCGTTTTTACGGCCTGCGGTGGTGCGTCATGCCCTGCCGGAGCGTGCGGAAGAAGTAATGTGTACAGCGGATGCAGTTCGGATTGCACTGGAACAGGATTTGGTTGATGAACAGGATCGAAATGTGATTCTGGCCCACCAGTTCGTAACCGGGGCAAAACGATGTGATGCAGAAGAACTGCAGGTTGGCGACTTGGATCAGATTCCGGCAGAATTGTTTGAAAAGTTTGATTATGCTGCACTGGGGCACATCCACAGCCCACAGAAGGTGGAAAGAGACACGGTTCGCTATTGCGGTTCGCCGCTGAAATATTCTTTTTCGGAAGCAGGACAGGAAAAATCGATTACGGTGATCGAATTAAAAGAAAAAGGAACGGTGGAGCTTAGAACAATTCCATTAAAGCCCTTGCACGATCTCAGGAAAATCCGGGGGACGTATCTGGAAGTCACGGCAAAAACATTTTATAAGAACAGCGACTGCGAGGATTACCTTCTGGTGACGTTGACGGATGAAGAAGATGTGCCGGATGGAATGGCAAAACTCCGAACGATCTATCCGAACCTGATGCGCCTGGAGTACGATAACAAAAGAACCCGGTCTGCTGCAGACATTGGCACGGCGGAACGAGTGGAGGAAAAATCAGAACTGGAACTGTTCCGGGAATTTTATGAATTACAGAATAATCAGAGCATGACCGCACAGCAGAAAGCGCTGGTGGAAGAATTGTTACGGGGGATGAAGGCATGAAACCAAAGAAATTAGTCATCAGTGCATTCGGACCGTATGCGGACCGGATAGAACTTGATTTTGACCGGCTGGGCGGCGGTCTGTATCTGATTACGGGGGACACCGGCGCTGGAAAAACAACGATTTTTGATGCCATCACGTTTGCGCTTTACGGGGAAGCGAGCGGTGAAATCCGGAAAGGCGAAATGTTCCGCAGTAAGTATGCAAAACCGGAGGTGCGTACCTTCGTAGAGCTTACGTTTACGTATCAGGGAAAGGACTATACGGTAAAGAGAAACCCGGAATATCTGCGCCCGAAGGACCGCGGACAGGGCATGACGATGGAGAAAGCGAATGCAGAACTGATTTTTCCGGATGAGCGGCAGCCGGTTACGAAAACTTCGGAAGTGACAAAGAAAGTGACAGAACTTCTCGGGCTGGATCAGCGTCAGTTCCGACAGATTGCGATGATTGCGCAGGGAGATTTCCAGAAGCTTCTGCTGACAGGAACAGCGGATCGGAGTGAAATTTCCGGAAAATGTTTCACACAGAGATTTATCAGGAGCTGCAGAAGCGCCTGCGGGAAGCAGCAAAGGAGCGCTGGAAAATATACGATGAAAAGAAACGCAGCATCAGCCAGTATCTGGAAAATGTTGTCTGCCCGGAAGAGGCAGAATGGAAAACAGAGTTTGACCGGCTGAAGAAAAATAAATTCGACGGCCAGGTTATGCGCGGTATGGAACTGCTTGCACGCTGCATCGAATGGGACGATGAGAAATTAAAGGCGTTGCAAGACGAGCAGAGTACGCTAAATGAAGAGATCGAAAAGAAAAACCAGCTTTTGGGAAAAATAAAAGAGCGACAGACGAGACAAAAAGAGAAAGAGCAGAAAGAAAAAGAATGGGAGACTCTGCTTCCGAAGGAAGAAGAAAAGAAAAAGAGAAGTGAGCAGGCAGAGAAAGAGGCAGAGATTTGTAAGCAGTTGGAAGAGCAGATTCGGGAAGAAAAAGTGTGTCTGGAACTGCTGCGAAAAGTGCAGCAGGAGCAAAGTGCAATGACACAGCTGCAAAAGGAACTGCAGGCAGCAACAGAAGCAAAAGAACAGCTTCAGACAGAGCAGGAGCGTGCAAAAAAAGTCCTGGAACAGAAGAAAGCACGGGAAGAACGTCTCTCTGATGCGGAGGTGAAACTTGCACGGACGGAACAAAAAGAAGCGTATGCCGCAGAGCAGATACAGCAGATGGAAGCATACTGCGAGACAATTGCAGGCGCAGTCAAAGAGGAAACGGCAAACAAAGAAGAGGAAAGCGTTCTTTGTAAAAAAATAAAAGAAACAGAGGAGACAGCGGCCAGGGCAGCCGAAGAGGCAGAAAGGCTGGCCGGGCAGGATCAGGTCTGCGAAAAACTGCTGGATGAAAAGAAAAATCTGGAACAGAAAATCCACACTTAGAAGAAACGAAAAAACAGCTGGAGAGAACGACGGCTGAAAGGACGCAGATTGCCGCGCAGGTGACACAACTGCGAAAGGAAGAAGAGAACTTACAGGCGGATATCGCGACAACGGCAGAACATCTGGCCGAAAGAGACGGAGCCGCGCTGCTGCAGGAAAAATACCACCAGAAGCTGGAAACGCTGGAAAATCTGCTGGAAAGCTGGGAGCAGGGACGCAAAGAACTGGAAGAAAAGCAAGGTGCATACCAGCGTGAAATCAAAAAGAGAGATGCTTTACGGGAAACATATCAGGCGATGGAATCTTTATTTCTGGATGCACAGGCGGGAATTCTGGCAGAAAAACTGACAGAGGGAGAACCATGCCCGGTCTGCGGCGCTATTCATCATCCGCAGCCTGCCAGACGAGCAGAACATACGCCAGATAAAGAAACGCTGGATCACAAGAAAGAAGAACTTCGGATGCAGGAGGAAGCAGCTGCGGGACAAAGCGAGGCTGCGGGCAGCTGCCGCAGACAGGTAAAGGAAAAACGTGCACAGCTAACGGAATGGCTGTTAAGAGAACTGCCCGAGAGTCAGAAAGAACACGAACAGAAGCGACTTTCACAGATGCCGGATGTTTTATTTCAACAGGAAGCGGTCGAGAAGGCAGAGCAGCTTCGGAAGGAAGAAGAAACACAGAAAGTACGTCAGATGGAATATGCGGAACTGGAAAAAAGACAGACAGAACGGCAGAAAAGACTGGAAAGCATAAAAAAGACCATTGCAGCGGAACAGACACAGCTTGGCCGGGCAGAAGGAACCAAAAGAGCACTGGAAGAACAGTTGGAAAAAGAAATTGCGGAGGCGCAAAAAACGACTGCTTTTATGGAGAAAAAGAATCCTGCGCAAAGAAAGGTCCGGGGGAGAGCGAGGACAGAAACTCCCTGGCTGATCAGATTGCCCAGGTGATTTCCTTCCGGAAAAACAGACAGAAACAGTGTGAGGGAGAGATTGCTGCCACGCGGGCAAAGGTGAGCCGCCGTGCAGAATGTATCGCACGGCAGAAAAAAGCGGAAGCTGAGCGGAAAGAGGATCATGAGCGGCTGCAGAAGGTGCGGAGCCGTCTTGAAGTACTGCAAAGCGATCGGAAGAGATGGAAGGAACAAGAAGAGAAACTGCTGGAAAATCTGGAAGAGCAGAGAGCGATCTGGGCAGAACAGGATCAGCAGAAAACAGGAGCGAAATCCGAAGGCAGGCCTGGAGATGGGAAGGAGCAGCTGAAGGATCTGGTAAGTGCAGAAACGGTGAAAAAACAGATAAATGAATTTACGGGATCGGAAATCGCAGAAAAACTTGCAGATGCGGAAAGAGAACTGTGGATTCGGTCTGTATGGGAACAGCACTGGCTGAAACAAAAGCGAAAAGAACTGACAGAACAGAAACAATGTATCTTGCAGAACAGGAGGAACTGAAAAAGATCCGACAGGAAATCCAGGAAGAAACACAGAAAACGGAGCAAAGAGAACAGGAAATTCGCAAAAAAGAGCTGCGGGAAACGGAACAAAAGGCTGAAAGAAAAGCACTGCTGGAAAAGATCCGGGAAAAAGAGGCGCAGCTTGCGGGAAAAGAAGAAACAGAACTTCTGGAACATATTGCAGCCTGGGAAGCACAGAAAGAACGGCTGGAAGAAGCACAGAAAACAGCAAAAGAGGAACTGGATGCCATACAGAAAAAACTGACGGAAGTACAGGCGGCGCTTACGGCGATTCAGGCGTTAGAAACAGCGGATTCACAGGAACAGCCACTCCCGTCAGAAATAGAATTACAGGAAGATTTAAGGGGACTTTCCGAACAGAAACAGGTTCTGGATCAGCGTTATAACGAGCAGTATCACGCGGCAAATACGAATCAGAACACATATGATGCCATTCGGAATCAGCAAAGTCAGATGCAGACCGTGGAAGAAGAGTACAAATGGGTCAATGCGCTTGCGGATACCGCATGTGGAAATGTGAGCGGAAAGCAAAAGATTGAACTGGAAACGTATGTGCAGATGGCGTATTTTGACCGGATTCTGCGAAAAGCCAATGTGCGTTTCCTGACGATGAGCCAGGGACAGTATGAGCTGAAACGGCAGGAAGACGGCACGAATAAGAAAGAAAAAGCCGGATTGGAACTGAATGTGATTGACCATTATAACGGAACGGAGCGGAGTGTCCGCACGCTCTCCGGCGGCGAATCGTTTCAGGCATCGCTTTCGCTGGCACTTGGCCTGTCAGATGAAATTCAGTCGTATGCAGGAGGAATCCGGTTAGATTCCATGTTTGTGGACGAAGGTTTTGGTTCTCTCGATGAAGAGTCCCTGAATCAGGCGGTGAAAGCACTGGAAGGTCTGGCGGATGGAAACTGTCTGGTCGGAATTATTTCTCATGTGCCAAGTTAAAAGAGCGGATTGAGAAAAAAATCATTGTGACGAAAAATCGAAGCCGGGATGGTGTAGGAAGCCGGGCAGTGATCGAGTAGACCACACAGGAGATGATTGGGATTCGAGAGAATTCCTTGTCAGAAAGTACGGAAAATGCTATAATGGATCCGTTGGGCAAAAAAAGTTGAATGAACAGAGCAAATCCGGCGAATCATGCCGGCTGCCATAGAATGGAGGAAACAAATGAAAACATCAGATTTTTATTATGATCTGCCAAAAGAACTGATTGCACAGGATCCATTGGAAGACCGCAGCGCTTCCCGCCTGATGCATCTGGATAAAACGACAGGTGAATATAAGCATGGTCATTTCCGTGATATTCTGCAGTATCTGAAACCAGGCGACTGTCTGGTTATCAATGATACGAAGGTAATTCCGGCGCGTCTTTATGGTTCCAAGGTCGGAACGGATGCGGCAATTGAGATTCTTCTTTTAAAGAGAAAAGAAAATGACATCTGGGAAACGCTGGTAAAACCGGGCAAAAAATGCAAGGTCGGAACCGTAATCTCCTTTGGAGACGGAATTCTGACAGGCGAAGTAGTCGATATCGTGGATGAAGGAAACCGCCTGATCAAGTTTCACTATGAAGGCATTTTTGAAGAAATTCTGGATCAGCTTGGTGAAATGCCGCTGCCGCCATATATCACACATAAATTGCAGGACAAGAACCGTTATCAGACGGTATACGCAAAACACGAAGGCTCCGCAGCAGCTCCGACCGCCGGACTGCATTTTACGAAAGAGCTTTTGCAGCAGGTGCAGGATGCCGGTGTGAAAATTGCACACGTTACCCTGCATGTGGGACTTGGAACTTTCCGTCCGGTAAAGGTGGAGGATGTCACCCAGCATCACATGCACTCTGAGTTCTATGTGGTAGAAGAAGATCAGGCAAAACTGATCAACGATACGAAAGCAGCAGGCGGCCGTGTGATCGCAGTCGGAACAACGAGCTGCCGTACTCTGGAGTCGGCAACCGGCGAGGACGGCATTTTAAAAGCCGGAAGCGGCTGGACCGAGATCTTTATCTATCCGGGTTACCGCTTCAAGATGATCGACGGACTGATCACCAATTTCCATCTGCCGGAGTCCACACTGGTGATGCTGGTATCGGCACTGGCTGGAAAAGAGCATATTATGGCAGCTTATGAAGAGGCTGTAAGAGAAAAATACCGCTTTTTCTCCTTCGGCGATGCCATGTTTATAGAATAACACCGTTTTCTTACAAAAGTAAGGAATCCCACA
>ENA-OQMZ01000965-OQMZ01000965.1-human-gut-metagenome-genome-assembly--contig:-NODE-965-length-11227-cov-1.256306_pt1 | contig 11227 bp, 16 predicted proteins | sample MGYA00242621_ERZ504862 | MGnify/ENA primary metagenome ERZ504862 (study PRJEB26092, sample SAMD00036393) | human gut metagenome | host: Homo sapiens | study: EMG produced TPA metagenomics assembly of... | reverse complement strand
ATTTCAAATAGGAAGTCTTATCGTTTAATAAACCTAAACCTAAAATTATTTGTTTATCAAGCATGGAGTTACAACAAATTATAGTTATTGCAATTGTATGCCTCTGCACCATATGGATAAGCATACGTATCTTTCAGTATTTCAAGCGCATAAAGAACAATAGCAATCCGTGTGAATGCTGTAGTTCGGACTGCGCCATGAAGTCTATGCAGAACAAGCCAAAGTACGGTTGCGAAAAAAATGCAGAAAAAGTGAGAAAAAAATAGCAGAATATTTGCAGATTAAAAAAAATGTCGTACCTTTGCAACCGCAATCGAGAAACAAAGATTGCTAACGACAAGGTTCCTTGGATGAGTGGCTTAGTCAGCGGTCTGCAAAACCGTGTACGGCGGTTCGAATCCGCCAGGAACCTCCAAAAGCGAAATGGATTAGAATGAAAATTTCTAATCCATTTTCGCTTTTCAGCTACTTACGTCCTCTATGGTAGAAGTAGAGAAGGGTGGGCTTCCACCCCCGCGACTCCACTGGAGATGTTGAGGCTTTATAGCTCCCTCTATAAATTATATTACAGACATCCATCTGCATGCGAAATCAAACAACAAACCGTTTTCACCCCGTATGACGAATGTGAATATTTTATGGACGGGTGCGATATAATGTTAGATCAACTTTATTCTTATCCCCTGGGATTAAAATGCATTATATGCCATGAGCAAAGGAATTATAGTTGTAGGAGGTACAGAAGAGGAACATTACAACTTATTAGGCAAAGACAGACTTCATCCTAATCATCAACGTATACCCTGAAGAAAATGACATTTATAATAAACTAGATAGTTTATTAGCTAACCCAAATTTCTCAATTATCCGCCGACAGCATTGAATATATCAAAAAATACCATTGCCCAATAAGGTGGCTAAAGAATGTTTGGATTTTTGGGAGAAAAATTAATTCCATCCATTAGCACTTCACTATCAGCATCTTATTACTTCCATCAAAAAATATATCTAAAAAAAGAGCAAAATGTTTGCATAATTCAATTTATCCCCTTATCTTTGCACCGCGTTTGAGAGATAACGCTTCTGAAAAGAAGGAAGTTTGGGTGAGTGGCTGAAACCACCAGTTTGCTAAACTGACGTACGGGTAACCGTACCGGGGGTTCGAATCCCCCAGCTTCCGCAAGCGGGTCATAAAAGTAGTTTATGACCCGCTTTTATTTTTCAATGATTTGAGATCAAGCTTTCGGAAGCCCTAAAAGACGGCTCAAAATACTTCATTAAAACTTCAGGGAAGATAACCAGTAGTAACTTATGTAGATTGCGATCAGAATCGCTATTGGGTTGTTTTTTTTAATCCAACCGCACTGATAGCTTACTTTCGCGTATTAACATAACATACCCACAGTTTTTTTCGGACTGACCATTAAATTCCTATTTTATAGTAACAGCACTAAAAAAATCATTTTTTTATTTTGCAGATTAAAAACAAACTTTTAACTTTGCAGCGTCTTAGAAAAAGAGTTAAGAGCAACTGATGGCGGTATCGTCTAGTGGCCTAGGACGCGGCCCTCTCACGGCTGAAACTCGGGTTCGATTCCCGGTTCCGCTACCTTTAGAAGCTAATTGGTTTATTGTCACCAATAGCTTTATTTTTTTATAAAACTAAAATAAAAAGAGTACTTATCATTTTTCATTTATTGACTACTTTATACTTAAAAATGCACAAGCATTCGCATTATACCTACTAATAGTGATGCATAGCTCACAAAAAAGGAGTACTTTGCAGCCCTAAATCATCTTAATAATGACAGTATGGAAATGAACAAAGTTTTTAAGGATGGATTGTGGAGTAAGGAAATTAATGTTTCAGACTTCGTATATACCAACATTACCCCTTATGAGGGCGATGCCTCATTCTTGGCAGGCCCCACAGAGCGAACTAAAAAAAGTGTGGAACGAATGCCTCAAGGCACTAGAAGAAGAACGTGCCAATAACGGAGTTCGTTCCCTTGATAATGTAACAGTATCTACTATCACCTCACATAAAGCAGGATACATTGACCGTGAAAACGAACTGATTGTAGGTCTTCAGACGGACGAACTTCTGCGCCGTGCCATCAACTACGTGTATCGAAGGTCGATAGAAAAGACCTGACCATGAAAACGGTGTGGAAGTAGATGAAAAAGTAAAGGATATCTTTACTCATTATCGCAAAACCCATAATGATGGCGTATTTGATGCTTATACCGAAGAAATCCGCTCTTTCCGTTCACTCGGTTTCCTGACCGGTCTGCCCGATAACTATGCACGCGGACGCATTATTGGTGACTACCGCCGTTTGGCACTGTATGGTATCGACCGACTGATTGAAGCAAAACAAGAAGATTTGCGCAATATCACCAGTCCGATGACCGATGCCCGTATCCGCCTGCGCGAAGAAGTAGCCGAACAAATTAAAGCACTGAAAGAAATAAAAATATTGGGTGAATATTACGGACTCGATTTGAGCCGTCCCGCTACTAATGCACAAGAAGCGGTTCAGTGGGTTTATATGGCATATCTTGCTGCCGTGAAAGAACAAGATGGAGCAGCTATGTCATTGGGCAACGTTTCTTCATTCCTGGATATCTATATTCAATATGATTTGGATCATGGTAAAATTGACGAGTCATTCGCTCAGGAGCTAGTGGATCAGTTTATCATCAAGTTACGTATGGTCCGCCATCTGCGTATGCAATCATACAATGACATCTTTGCAGGTGACCCCACTTGGGTGACCGAATCTATCGGCGGACGATTCAACGACGGACGCACCAAAGTAACAAAAACTTCTTTCCGCTTCTTACAAACACTATACAATCTGGGTCCGTCACCTGAACCCAATATGACTGTACTGTGGAGTCCGGAGTTGCCGGAAGGTTTCAAAGAATTCTGCGCACAGGTTTCTATCGACACTTCTTCCATACAGTACGAAAACGATACGCTGATGCGCGAAGTGCGTAACTGTGACGATTATGGCATTGCTGCTGTGTGTCTTATCAGGCTATCGGCAAACAAATCCAATTCTTCGGGGCACGCTGTAATCTGGCTAAGGCTCTGTTACTAGCTATCAATGGCGGACGTTGCGAAAATACAGGAACTGTAATGGTGAAAGATATTCCTGTATTGACAGGAGACTTGCTGAACTTTGAAGAAGTATGGTCTAATTATAAGAAAGTATTAATGCAGATTGCACGTGTGTATAATGATGCGATGAATATCATTCACTATATGCATGACAAATATTATTACGAAAAGGCTCAAATGGCATTCATTGATACCGATCCACGTATCAATCTGGCATATGGCGTAGCCGGTCTGTCCATTGCCATTGACTCATTGTCTGCCATCAAATACGGCAAGGTACGTGCCAAACGTAATGATATAGGTTTGACTGAAGGCTTTGATATTGAAAATACATATCCTTGCTTCGGTAATGATGATGACCGCGTAGACCACTTAGGAGTAGATTTGGTTTATTTCTTCAGTGAAGAATTAAAGAAACATCCGGTATACAAAAATGCCCGCCCTACCCTGTCACTGCTGACTATCACCTCCAATGTAATGTACGGTAAGAAAACAGGTGCCACTCCTGACGGTCGTGCCAAAGGGGTTGCTTTCGCTCCGGGTGCCAACCCGATGCACGGACGTGATAAGAACGGTGCCATCGCCTCATTGAGTTCTGTAGCCAAACTACGCTATCGTGATGCTCAGGACGGCATCAGTAACACATTCTCTATCGTACCAAAATCACTAGGAGTGGATCGGGAAACCCGCATAGAGAATCTGATAACCATGATGGACGGTTATTTCACCAAAGGGGCACACCACCTGAATGTAAATGTGCTGAACCGTGAAATGCTGGAAGATGCAATGGAGCATCCTGAAAAATACCCGCAACTTACTATCCGCGTATCAGGTTATGCCGTAAATTTCATCAAATTGAGCCGTGAACATCAGCTGGAAGTAATCAGCCGTTCTTTCCACGAAAGAATGTAACATCACATATACATTAATCGTAGGGGCGGGTTTTAAACCTGCCCTTACCAGTTTAAAGACAAACCATTATGATCAGAGTACATTCTTACGAGTCAATGGGGACGTTTGACGGTCCCGGCTTACGCTTAGTCGTATTTTTACAAGGATGCAATTTCCGATGTCTCTATTGTGCCAACCCCGACACAATTGACACCAAAGGTGAAAGTACGGAAACGGCAATAGACGAAATTGTGCGTATGGCTGTCAGCCAAAAAGTTTTTTTCGGTAAAAAGGAGGTGTGACTTTCAGCGGCGGCGAACCTACATTGCAAGCAAAAGCACTGATTCCGTTATTCCAGCGGTTAAAAGAACAAAACATCCACATCTGTATAGATACCAACGGCAGTATATGGAATGAGGAAGTAGAGGAACTGCTAAAATGGACAGACCTCGTATTATTAGATATCAAGGAATTTAATAATGTGCGTCATCGGCAACTGACAGAACGTAGCAACGAACAAACCATACGTACCGCTGAATGGCTTGAAAAAAACGGAAAACCTTTTTGGTTGCGCTACGTATTAGTTCCAGGCTATAGTTCCTTTGAGGAAGACATACGGCATTAGGAGAGCACTTCAAGAACTATCACATGATTCAAAGAGTAGAAATACTACCTTATCATACATTAGGCGTACACAAATATGAAGCCATGGGAAAAGAATACAAACTGAACGGAATAAAAGAAAATACTTTAGAACAATTGGAAACAGCCAAAACGTTATTTGGTGAATATTTCAATACCGTATATTTAAATTAGAAAAGACAAACTTACCGTCTATCCGGTACTTAAGTTCCGTTAAGGAGATGAGCCCCATAATTTTCGCCTCATCTCCTTTTTATGTATAAGAAACAATATATTTATATCAGCACTACCATCACATCCCGTGCCCCATGAGCACCCATTACCAAGGCCTGCTCAATATCAGCTGTCTTTGACGGACCGGAAATAAAGGTTCCGAAACCATATTCGCCTGTATCTATCAGTTTATATGCTTCATGCATATTGTTCACAATCTTATTCTTATCTAGAAGAATAACCAACTTTTCGGCAATAAAATAAATGGCACGCTGCTTTACATCCTGCTCTATCCATACCCCACCATTCTCCGCAACCCCAATCTTTCCATCTATGACAGCCAAATCCGTCCCATTCAATTCTGCAGGATCTTCCAAATCATCGGGATTAAATGTTGCACAAGTAATACTCTTCAGATTAGAAGCGATGCGTTTGGCTCCAGGATAAGCTTTTTAATGAAATCATTCACGTTCTCCTCTTTTTCCAAAAAAAATGGCTTCTCCTCCTACTTGCTTCATGACGAAATAAAACTGTTCTACCTTACTGGGATAAGTCAATGCCATATCTTCCAATGGCTTTAAATCCGGTTTCTCATATTTTACATGTGTAGCACGCCGGATGCTCTGCAATATATCTTCTCTGCTGCTCATAATTTACTTCACTTTACCTTTCTTCCACATTTCATTGAAACTCTCCTTAGCAAATTTCGGCATTTCACGTCCTTTCCCCCAGTCATTCAATCCGTTATAGATAAGAAAACGCGGCACTCCGTTTACCAATGGCGCCCATTTTAATGCCATATTGAATATCGAAGGGCGCTTCATCATGAATTCCATGCCACCGGACATTACCTTTTTCATCCGGTCTGCCTTACCCAATTTATCCAAATCCTGGCGCCACAAATAGATCTGCTCCGCCAAATCCACTTTAGCCGGACATACAAACGAACAGGAATAACACAAAGAACAAGCCTGACACATTGTCATAATAATGTAACGGCGCCTTCAACATCCCAGGTTAATCCGATAGCCGGGAATAAATAAGTATAAGAGTACCCCCACTACGTCTAATATACAGGACATGTATTCATACAGGCTCCACAACGAATACAATTCAAAGTCTTGATATGCTTTGGGTCGGCTAATATCTTACTACGTCCGTTATCTACAATAATAATATGAAGTTCCCCACCCTCTCTAGCTTTCGATAATGAGAAGTATATGTAGTAATGGGTTGTCCTGTAGCCGAACGGGCCAACAAACGGGTGAACACTCCCAATGATTCACGATCCGGCACAATTTTTTCCATACCAAAAGCCGCAATCTGTAATTTAGGCTGGGAAGTACCCATATCCGCATTTCCTTCATTGGTACATACCACAATCTCACCAGTAGAAGCTACAGCAAAGTTAGCACCTGTCATAGCCGCCTCAGCATGAATAAATTTCTGACGGAGATTTTTCCGGGCTGCATGTGTAAGGTAAGTAGGGTCAAAATTTCCTTTCTCCGTACCCATCTCTCGCTCGAAAAGCTCACCTACCTGTTCACGTTTGATATGAATAGCAGGCAATACAATATGGCTCGGCTTCAGATGCATCAATTGCAAGATACGCTCTCCCAAGTCGCTTTCTACCACTTCAATCCCTTTGCTTTCCAAAAAAGGATTAAGTTCACACTCCTCGGCCAACATGGATTTGCTTTTTATAAAATGCTTCACTCCGTGCTGGTTCAGAATATTGTAGACAATGTTACAATACTCATCCGCATCCTTTGCCCAATAGACATGAGCTCCGTTAGCACGCGCATTGTTTTCAAACTCCACCAATAATTCGTCCAAATGGCTGTTACTATATAGTTTAGTAGCACATGCCATATTACGCAATTCCTCATTCGGGAACTTCTTTACTCAGTCTGTCACGCTTTGCCCTAACCAGCCAAAGTGTTTCGTCATGCCATGCGGCCTGTTTCTTGTTTTTCAGAAACTCCGCAGCTGCTTTTGAATGTTTCGTACTCATAATCCTGCCGCTAAGATTTCAACAATGTGCAATGTCTTGATAGGAAGTTTGTCACGGGCAATGATACCATTCTGATGCATCAGCACGAACTGTCGGCCCCCACAATGTATTCAGCACCGGTAGCAATATGACGCATCACCTTGTCATGCCCCATCTGCACGGAAACCGCATCTTCCTCTACGGCAAACATACCGCCGAAACCGCAACATTCGTCTTTGCGTTCCGGTTCCACAACTTCCACTCCTTCTACTAAAGAGAGCAAATCACGCAATTTGCTGAAATAAGGAATATTAAGTTCGCTGGCAGAAGAAAGTTTCATCAATCTCACTCCATGACAACTGTTTTGCAGACTCACTTTATGTGGAAACTTGGCTTTCAACGAAGAAGGCTTGACGATATCATGAATAAACTCACAGATATCATATATCTTACCTTCGCTGGCACACCGATGTTTGTCTTCTTTCAACAGACGACTGTAGTTATCACGCACAAAAACGACGCAACTGGCCGAAGGGCCCACTATATAATCGTAATTCTTAAACTGTTCGTCAAAATGACGGGCCAAATCTACCGCTTTATTCTCGAAACCTGCATTCGCCATCGGTTGGCCGCAACAAGTCTGATTGAGAGGATAATCCACGTCCACTCCCAAAACTTTTCAGCAGCTTGTACGAGGCTATCCCCACCTGCGGATATACCGCATTGATATAACAAGGAATAAATAAACCTACTTTCATTGTCATTAGTTAATATGTGTCCTATATTGAATAACAAAGTTAGAGGATATTTGTTAAGAAAACAACGAGATTTCTAACGAATAATGAAGCGGAATAGGTAAAAAAGCATAATATTGTGAGCAAAAGCCTTACTAATAAAAAAGTACTCCCCGCGAATCACTTCGCAGGGAGCACTTTTAACTAATAACTAACTTTGTGGTTTACGTAATTTCTATATGACTAACTTATAGTGCAAAGATAGAGGTTAGGGACCACATCCACAATCACTTCATTTAGGTATTCTATCTTATTCCACTCACCATTTGTAGGTATTATAAGTTCATCTTCACCTCGCTTAGTTCAACCAGTTTATTTACGATAGCGTAAATAGTCAATCCGGCAGGTGAATGTATTTGTAGCTTGCGCGCAATATTCCGACGGTGAGTTATCACCGTATGAATGGAGAGGAACAGTTTTTCCGCCGTTTCCTTATTTGTCATCCCACGTACCACGCAACAAATAATTTCTTTCTCACGCTGCTCAACGCTTCCTGTTCGCCATCTGTTTCATCCACACCAAGATTCATCAGGTCTACTAACTTTTTTATTTAAAACTTCGATGTCATCATATAGCGCTATACTCTCATCGTATCCCTTCAACAGATTGGTATCTGTGACTGAACACAACAAAGAAACGCATTTGACAGATGCCTGTGGATAGTTCGATTTGAACTCGTCCACGTTAAACCATCCTCCGAAAGTAGGATTTATGATTAGAATATCCGGCTGATGTCCCTGCATACAATTTTGCAGTCCTTCAAGAGAAGTTATTTCCACCGGCTGTATTATAAGATCAGGCATGCGCTTCAGCACAGCCACAAGTCCGCTACGCACAATGACTGAAGTTTCGGCCACCGCAACGTGCACAAGTTCTGTCCGTTTCATTTCCCCTCCTTTTCCAGCCTAAGTACAGCAGGCACAAACAAGTAATCCTCTACGCGGCAATGAGATGCCAAATCTTGTTCACAACTGAATATGTCGAATAATACGGCGTTCAACAAATGGTTATTTCCTTTTGCCGGATAATATTTAATAATGATGTTTTTTAACTCAGTCAGTGTCGCATCTATCTGATCATGCCTGCGGGCAAACTGTGAGATACGGAATCCTCCGTTTCTCGTCCCGTCTATCAGATTCTCTACATAAGTAAACACATTCATATCTTCATAATCCATGTGTTTACGCACTTCTCCGGCATACTGATCAAAAAATTTCAGAATGAGAAATGCACCTCGTTTTCCGTGGAACAATCTATAGCTTCTATCAATTACGGCGTATGGTAGGCAGACAGAAATCAAGGAAATAATGATGTGCCTGTTTTAAATAATTCATCAATGAAGGCATAGAAATATCCTTCACATCATCCTCCATCCGGTCGCTATCTTCAATCATGAAGTTTACCACCGCAAGGAAAGTACGACAATCCACTCCATTTTCACGGCACACTCCTGTACTGTCTTGTCTCCAAACCCTAACGAAAGATCAAAACGGCTCATTACCTGTAGCAATGTATAGTTATCACAGATAAGATAACTCATTTTGTCCGTCGGAGTATATTTACTTGTTTTATACATAGTTATGTTTTTTGTTTCTCTTTATGGCCGCAAAGTTACGGAAAATCACCAGGGTTATCAATCACTATAAATAGGTATTTTCTCTTGTACCCATAATTCCCGTTCAACCGGCCAATGCCAGTCTTTTAATTATACATTAATATATAGCCGTTAAGATAAGTGCAAGAAGCAACCACAAAGATAAGGAACAAAAAGATATGCCGAAGATTTCCTCACCGGATAACTTTCTATCATTATAATAAATAACAAGCACATCCAGCACCAGAATATTTTGCAAAACCTAGCAACGGACTCCGAAAATAAAAGAAGAAAATGCTCCATGTAAAATTAAACAGAAGCTGGAATCCGAATAATCTGATAATCATTTGTCGTCTTATTGTCCATATATGCCAAATCAACGATAGAAATTCCCATGCACAGATAGATAAAACTCCAAGCAATGGGAAAAGCTATATCAGGGGGTGTACAAGAAGGTTTTTCCAATGCAGGATACCAGTTGAGTATGGACTCCGACTGAAAATAAGAAGCAGTACAGCCTACACCAAAACAGATAAGTATAGCAATCAGTATGGGGATTATTCTTTTCATAAGGAGAATTGTTTCTATTTATGCCATAATTAACAAACCAACCTCCGGATTTGTTGCAGAAACAGAACACTTCTCCCCTGCAGGTATCTAAAAACGTGCTCCCATTCGTTCGCTTACGATGGGAGCACTTACAACACAAAAACTAAACTAGACTTAACTAAACTATTCTATTAAGAAGTTTCACAACTTCCCTTGTCTATGCTGCAAATATAAAAAGATTATTTCTTTTTTGCAAAAGGATATCGACAAAATATCAACTTTTATCATTCAAATATCACATTTTTCAAACAGAATGACTATTCAAATATATCTGTAACTCCTGTTTATAACTATCGGAAATCGGAATATACTCTTTACCGAAAACAATCCGCCCCCGATCAAGCACCTTAATTTTACTCTTTTGCACTATAAACGAGCGATGTACGCGAATAAAACGACTGGAAGGAAGCTTCTCTTCCATAGCTTTCATACTGATAAGTGACAGGATAGCTTTCGCTCATCCTCCACATGTATTTTAATATAATCCTTCAACCCTTCTATATACAATATCCGGTCTAAAGCAATTCGGAGCAATTTATAATCACTTTTTACATATATACAATCATCCGCCTCATCGGCATCAACACCATTATCCGCCTTTTGTTTCAATTCATACCATTGCACCGCTTTATTCACCGATTGCAAAAAATCGACATAGCTGATAGGTTTCAACAAATAGTCCAAGGCATTGACTTTATAACTATCCAAGGCATACTGTCCGAATGCAGTAGTAAAATAATCCTTGTTTCAGGACTGACCATGCGTGAAAACTCCAAACCGTTCAACTCGGGCATTTGAATATCAAGGAACAAGACATGCACCTCCTCGTGAAGAGGAATTTCTGTCATAGCTTGCACCGCACTGGAATACCTCCCTACCAACCGGAGGAAAGACGTTTTTCCACATAGCTTCTCAGCAATTCCAAAGCCAGCGGCTCATCATCTACAATAGCACAATTCAGTATCATAAACTTTTAGTCTGTATAGTTAATATAGAAGAATATACCTGTCCGTTTTCACTGATCCCTTTTATCCATTCGTAATGTCCCGGATAAATCAGTTCCAACCGCTTGCTTACCTGTTCCAGCCCCACTCCACTTCCACTTTTATCTTGCCCGGACTTCGGATGATTGCTGTTAAGGATCTCACATCTCACCGTACCATCCGTATGCCCAAAGATAGAGATACTGATAAAACTGTCTACCGTGGGGCTGATACCATGCTTGAAGGCATTTTCTATCAGCGATATGAAAATAAGGGGAGCGATTTGACACGCACCTCCAGAAGTCTGCCTCCAAATTCACACTCACTTCTACCTGCTGTGCAGGCGGATACGCATCAGAGCTACATAATTACGGATAAAGT
>ENA-OQMZ01000963-OQMZ01000963.1-human-gut-metagenome-genome-assembly--contig:-NODE-963-length-11264-cov-1.286163_pt1 | contig 11264 bp, 13 predicted proteins | sample MGYA00242621_ERZ504862 | MGnify/ENA primary metagenome ERZ504862 (study PRJEB26092, sample SAMD00036393) | human gut metagenome | host: Homo sapiens | study: EMG produced TPA metagenomics assembly of... | reverse complement strand
CTGCCGATCCCGAATTTTTGAAGCTTGTGACTCGCTGGGGCTTTATGTAATGGATGAGTTAAGCGGCTGGCATGGCAAGCACGAAACCATCAACGGCAGAAGCTGGTAAAAGAAATGATTACCCGTGATGTGAACCATCCGTGTATTATCTGGTGGAGCAATGGTAATGAAAAAGGCTGGAATACTGAACTGGATGGTGAATTCCATAAATATGATCCTCAGAAACGTCCGGTGCTTCATCCGCAAGGCAACTTCAGTGGATATGAAACCATGCACTATCGTTCTTACGGAGAAAGCCAGAACTATATGCGTCTGCCGGAAATATTTATGCCGACCGAGTTTCTGCATGGATTGTACGATGGAGACACGGAGCCGGACTGTATGATTATTGGGAAATGATGCGTAAGCATCCCCGTTGTGCCGGAGGTTTCCTTTGGGTACTGGCCGATGAGGGCGTGAAGCGTGTGGATATGAATGGATTCATTGACAACTGCGGCAATTATGGACCGATGGCATTGTAGGTCCGCATCACGAAAAAGAGGGCAGTTATTTTACCATCAAGCAGGTGTGGTGTCCTATTCAAATCATGACCGATAGCCTTGACAGTCAGTTTGACGGCAAACTGAAAATAGAGAACCGTTACGATTTCCTGAATGCGAATACATGCCGTTTCACTTATAAATATGTGCAATTGCCTTCTGTAACCGATAAGGGGGGAATGAAAGTGATGAAACAGGGAGAGGTGAACTGTCCCGACATTCCTGCTCACGGTGCGGGTACACTGACTATTCCTGCGGCTGTCAAGGGGCTAATGCTTTGATGCTGACAGTAACGGATAAGCAGGGGAATGATCTCTTTACGTGGAGTTATAAACTGGACGACGTTGCCGGATTGCAACAGGTTTCTGCCGGAAACAAGCCTTCTTATAAAGAAACTGCCGATGCATTGACGGTTGATGCCGAAGGACGTACATTTACTTTTTCTCAGAAAGACGGACAGCTGAAGGGGGTAAAGGTTGGAAGCCGTATCATCAGTCTGGCAAATGGTCCCCGTTTCATTGCCGCCAAGCGTTCGGACCGTTCTATGGATCAGTTTTATAACCATGATGACAAAGAGGCTGAAAAGAAGAAAACCCAATACACTACATTTGATGATGCCGGTCGTTTTACAGGCTTTACCGTGCGTGAAGAAGGCATAACGTAGTGGTTACCGCTAACTACAAACTGGGATGTTTTGATCAGGCTGTATGGACTATCGCTCCTGACGGTACCGCTGCTATAGACTTTACATACAACTTCAGCGGTGTAGTGGATTTGATGGGGGTGATGTTTGATTATCCGGAAGATAAAGTGTTGAGCAAGCGTTGGGTAGGTGACGGTCCTTACCGTGTATGGCAGAACCGTCTGCATGGTCCGCAGTTGGGCGTATGGGAAAATGAGTATAATGATCCCATTCCTGCCGAAAGCTTTACTTATCCCGAATTTAAAGGGTACTTTGCTAATGTGCAATGGATGACTTTGAAAACACAGGAAGGAACGATAAGTATCTGTAACCGTACTCCTCAGAATTATGTAGGGGTTTATCAGCCTCGCGACGGTCGTGACGGCTTGCTTTATACTTTCCCGGCTACCGGCATCAGTCTGATGAAAGTAATTCCTCCGGTTCGTAATAAAGTGAATACGACAGATTTGATAGGTCCGTCTTCACAAGCATTTTGGCTGATGGAGCATATGGGGGAGGTATCACGTTAAAATTTGAATAACAGTGAAAAAATAGATTGTAAAGGGAAGAGGAACTTTGTTTATTCTTCCCTTTTCTTTTTTTATTTGGCTCGAACTCTCTATATTTGAAAAATTGAGTACAAATTACAACTTTATTCGTTTATCATTAAATATAGAATAAATAGCTTATGAAGATAAAACATCTGTTTGTATCCATATTGCTGGCAACCGGATTCCAACCGATGATAGCACAATCCGCTTTACGGCAACAGTTTGTAAATTCATCCGTACAGGAAGCTCGTCCCTGGACTTTCTGGTATTGGATGTTTGGCGCTGTAACTCCCGAAGGGATTACCGCCGATCTGGAAGCCATGCACCGTGTAGGTTTGGGTGGAGCCTATCTGATGCCTATCAAGGGAGTGGAGCAGGGACCTCAATACGAAGGGAAAGCCCAGCAGCTTACCCCCGAATGGTGGCGTATGGTCACTCATAGTATGAAAGAGGCCGACAGGCTGGGAATGCAACTGGGCATGCACATCTGTGACGGCTTTGCCTTGGCGGGAGGTCCTTGGATGACTCCCGAAGAATCCATGCAAAAAGTGGTATGGAGTGACACCATTGTGAACGGTGGAAATATCCGGAATCTCACTTTGCCCATGCCCGAAGCACTGGATGGCTATTATGAAGATATCGTTACCTACGCCATTCCATTGGAGCGTCAGCCTGAGGATACTTCATTGAAGCCGAAGGTAACTTTCGGCAATTTGAAACAGGCCGTTATCAAAGAATGAATCCAAGGCTGTGAACAGGATGAGAAAGGAGTCTTCCGTTCCTCTTATCCTTGTTGGATTCAGTATGAATATGCAGAACCTGTGACTTGCAGCAACGTGGAAATTATTTTGGGAGGAAATAACTACCAGGCACATCGCCTGAAAGTATTGGCCAGTGAGGACGGACGGACGTTCAAAACAGTGAAGCAACTGGTCCCTGCCCGGCAGATGGCAGAATACGGATTTCCAGTCCACTCATGCCATCCCCCCTGTTACCGCCCGTTACTTCCGTTTTGAGTGGACTCCCGTGGGAAGCGAACCGGGTAGTGAGGATCTGGATGCAGCTAAATGGAAACCGAATTTGAAAATCAATGATATAGTCCTTCATACGGCTCCGCGTATTCATCAGTGGGAGGGAAAAGCAGGACTGGTGTGGCGTGTGGCTACTGCTACTACTTCGACGGAAATACCCGATGCGGCTTGTGTGCAACCGGATGAATTGATCAATCTCCCTTTGTATCAGGGCAGGCTGACCGCCCGTTTACCCGAAGGTAAATGGCGTATTCTCCGCATGGGACATACGGCAACCGGACATGTGAATGCTACTGCCGGAGGAGGTAAAGGATTGGAATGCGACAAGTTCAGCACCAAGGCTGTTCAGAAACAGTTCTCGAACTGGTTTGCGGAAATGTTCAAAAAGACGGATGAAGCCGTGGCACGCCGTGTATTGAAATATATGCACGTAGACAGTTGGGAGTGTGGCAGTCAGAACTGGAGTGATAACTTCGCGGCGGAATTTAAGAAACGTCGTGGATATGATTTGATGCCTTATCTTCCTTTGCTGGCAGGTATTCCGATGGAAAGTGCCGCCCGCAGTGAGCAGATATTGCGGGATGTCCGTACCACCATCGGAGAACTGGTGACTGATGTGTTCTACACTGTATTGGCAGACTGTGCCCGTCAATACGATTGCCGGTTCTCTGCCGAGTGCGTAGCTCCTACTATGGTCAGTGACGGATTGATGCATTATCAGAAAGTGGATCTGCCTATGGGGGAATTTTGGCTGAACAGTCCTACGCACGATAAACCCAATGATATGCTGGATGCCATCAGTGGCGCGCATATTTATGGAAAGAATATTATCCAGGCCGAAGGCTTTACTGAAATTCGTGGCGTATGGGATGAAGACCCTGCCATGCTGAAACCTTTGCTGGACCGTAACTATGCACTGGGTATCAATAAACTCTTCTTTCATGTCTATACCCATAATCCTTGGATGAACCGCCGTCCCGGTATGACCTTGGACGGCATCGGACTCTTCTTCCAGCGCGACCAGACCTGGTGGGAGGAAGGGAAATCTTTTGTAGATTACATCACCCGTTGCCAGACTTTGTTGCAATACGGTCATCCGGTGGTTGATATCGCCGTCTTTACCGGTGAAGAGATGCCGCGACGTTCCATTTTGCCCGAACGGTTAGTTTCGATGCTTCCCGGTATCTATGGAGCCGAACGGGTGGAAAGCGAACGGATTCGGCTGGCTAATGAAGGTCAACCCACCCGTGTGCGTCCTGTCGGTGTTACCCATTCGGCAAACATGGCCGATCCCGAAGACTGGGTGAACCCGATGCGTGGTTATGCCTACGATTCTTTTAACAAAGACGCTCTGTTACGTTTGGCAAAAGCGGAGAATGGAAGAATGGTACTTCCGGGAGGAGCTTCTTATAAAGTATTGGTGCTTCCTACAGCCCGTCCTATGAATCCTGATAACCTGCCGTTGTCTCCTGAGGCACAGGCAAAGTAGAGGAACTCCGCGCGGCAGGTGTCATTATTCCGCAATTGCCTTATCGGGAAGATGATTTTTCTTCTTTCGGTGTGGAACGGGATGTACTTCTTCCTGCTGATGTGGCATATACTCATCGGAGCGGGGAAGAATATGAGATTTATTTTGTGGCTAATCAGGTGGACAGTTTGCGTACATTCAACGCTTCTTTCCGCATTGCAGGACGCACTCCTGAATTGTGGAATGCGGTAACAGGAACCATTACCCGTCCGGCACAATGGAAAGAATTGGACGGCCGTACCGAAGTCGCTTTGTCTTTGCCTGCCAATGGCTCTGTATTTGTCGTATTCCCCAAAGAATCTTCAGAAGTTTCTCCGGAACGGACCGAAAGGGAACCTGTATCCATATCGATCAAGGAATGGACAGTAACATTCCCTTCCGTGCGCAAAACTGTCACTCGTCCGGTATTATTTGACTGGAGTAAGGAAGAGGATGAAAAAATAAGATATTATTCCGGACATGCCACTTACAGAGGGCTATTCAGATGGAAGAATGAACAGGACGGAAGAATTATTCTTCGGTTGGGTAAAGTAGCCAATGTAGCGACTGTACGTGTCAACAGCATTGCATGCGGTACGGCTTGGACAGCTCCATACGAAGTGGACATTACCGATGCGCTTCGTAACGGAACCAATGTTTTGGAAGTGGAGGTAGTGAATACCTGGGCGAATGCGCTCCGTGGAGCAGATCAGGATAAAGCGCCTTTTGAGGGGATATGACGAATGCAAAATTCCGTCTGCCCGGAGATGATTTATTGCCTGCCGGATGGATGGGACCTTGCGAGTTTTTTAAAACTAAAGAATAATGGTAATCACACATAACATGGAAAATAAGAAACTACTACTGGGCATTGCTTGGGCATGGTTGACTTGCATGTCGGCAAATGCGGAAGTGAAATTGCCCGCTTTCTTTTCAGACGGCATGGTGATGCAACAGCAGACCCGTGCCAATTTATGGGGAACAGCTACTCCCAATGCACCGGTAAAGATTACAACAAGTTGGGATAAACAAACCTATAAAACTACTGCCGATGCAAAAGGCGCGTGGAAACTTGCTTTATCCACCCCCTCTGCCGGAGGCCTTACACGATCACTTTGATGATGGAAAGCTGACCGAAATACGTGATATCCTGATGGGGGAATTATGGTTATGCTCCGGTCAGAGTAATATGGAAATGCCCATGAAAGGTTTTAAAAACCAGCCGGTGGAGAATAGCAATACAGATGTGATGAACAGCCGTAATCCGCAACTCCGCCTGTTCACCGTAAAGCGCACTTCCTCTTTTACTCCGAAAACAGATGTGGTGGGAACCTGGCAGGAAGCTGTTCCAGCAACTGTGCGTGAGTTTAGTGCTACTGCTTATTACTTCGGTCGGATGATACAACAGCAGTTGAATATACCGTGGGCTTGATTGTACTTCATGGGGAGGTTCTGCCTGTGAAGCCTGGATGCATCCGGATTGGTTGAAGGCATTCCCCGAAGCAAAGATTCCTCAATCGGAAGCCGATATCAAGTCAAAGAACCGTACTCCGACTGTACTCTATAACGGTATGCTTCATCCGCTCATCGGATTAGCCATGCGTGGAGTTATCTGGTATCAGGGGGAAGATAACTATAACCGGGCTTCTACTTATGCCGATATGTTCAGTGCACTGATACGCGGGTGGCGCGAAGAATGGCAGCAAGGGGAATTTCCTTCTATTATTGTCAAATTGCACCTTATGATTATGGAATTATTACTGAGCCTGGCAAGAATGTGATAAATTCTGCTTATCTTCGCGAACAACAAGCTATGGTAGAACACCGGGTGGGTAATAGTGGTATGGCTGTATTGTTGGACGCAGGAATGAAAACGGGGATTCATCCGGGTAAAAAGAAGGTGGCAGGAGAACGTCTGGCGCGTTTGGCATTGGTAAAAACTTACGGAATGAAAGGTGTTACGGCCGAAAGTCCTTACTATACAGGAATGGAAGTAAAGAATGATACGGTAATAGTCAGTTTTGATCGGGCACCGATGTGGATAAATTGTAAAGACCGTTTTGAATCATTATAACTTTCAGGTTGCAGGTAAAGATCGGGTTTTTTATTCCTGCTAAAGCGTGGATACAGAGAAGTAAAATGCTTGTAAAGAGCGAGAGAGTACCTCATCCGGTGGCAGTTCGTTATGGCTTCGAGAATTATGTGGAGGGAGATTTGTTTGGTGAAGATTTACCTGTATCGTCTTTCCGTTCCGATGACTGGTAAAAACAGAAAAAAATGAAGAATATCTTTACGTTTTTATTATTAGTATTTATTGGCGGGCAGTTTCTGTGGGGACAGCCTGCCAATCTGGTTTGGAATACTCAAAGCCGGAATGCTTCGGAGTCCATGCCTTGCGGAGGTGGTGATATCGGCATGAATGTATGGGTAGAGAATGACGATGTTCTGTTCTACCTTAGTCGTAGCGGTTCTTTTGACGAGAATAATTGTCTGTTGAAGCAGGGTCGGTTTCGTGTGAGGCTCACTCCGAACCCTTTTGCCGGAACGGCTTCTTTTCGGCAGACTCTGCATCTTAATGATGGCTATGTCAGCGTAAGTAGTGATAATGCCACTCTAATTATTTGGGTGGATGTGTTTCATCCTGTGGTACATGTTGAGGTGAAAACGAAGGACTGACTTCCATGCGTGTGAACTTTGAAAGCTGGCGTTATGAAGATCGTCCGGTGCGTAAAGGGGAAGGGCAGCAATGCTCTTACAAATGGGTCATTCCTGATGGATTGATGACTAGGCGTGACTCTGTCTGTGTGGAAGAAGATAATTTTACTTTTTTCCATCGCAATCCTGAACGTACTATTTTTGATGTGGTAGTGGACCAGCAGGGAATGAATGAAGTGAAGGAACAACTGTATAATCCTTTGAAGAATTTGATTTTTGGGGGGCGTTTATCAGGTGATAATCTGGTTTATAACGGTACACGCCGTGGACATTATGCAGGTACTGAGTATCTGGCATGGATGTACAAAAGCAAGAAACCTACTTATAAGCAGTCTGCACGGATTGTTCTGAATACGGAACAAAGTACGGTTCCTGCATGGGAAGCATCCTTGGCCCGCACTGAGAAGGAAATAAATGTATCCAAAGACAAACAGCTACCCCGCCGTTGGTGGAATGATTTTTGGAAACGTAGCTTTATTGAGGGGGAAGGTGAAGCGGGAGATGCTATCCGTAACTATACACTGTTCCGCTATATGTTGGGATGTAACGCTATAGTCAGTGGCCTACCAAGTTTAACGGGGGACTGTTTACTTTTGATCCTATGTATGTAGATCAGAAAATGGAATTTACCCCTGATTTCCGGAAATGGGAGGAGGAACCATGACTGCACAGAATCAGCGTCTGGTTTATTGGCCCATGCTGAAAAGCGGTGACTTTGACTTGATGAAATCACAATTTGACTTTTATCTGCGTTTGTTGCCGACAGCCGAAGCACGTACCGTACCTATTGGGGACATGCCGGTGCCTGTTTCACCGAACAAATGGAGAACTTCGGTCTGCCCAATCCTGCCGAGTATGGCTTTAAACGTCCTGAAAGCTATGACAGGGGGTTGGAATATAATGCATGGCTGGAATACGAATGGGATACGGTTCTTGAATTTTGTCAGATGATACTGGAACGGCACGTTATAATGAGGCTGATATCAGCCGTTATATCCCTTTGATAGAAAGCTCACTTAATTTCTTTGATGAGCATTATCGTCAACTGGCATTACAGCGTGGACGTAAGGATTAGATGGTAACGGCAAACTGGTGATTTATCCGGGATCGGCTTGTGAAACTTATAAGATGGCTTATAATCCATCCTCAACCATTGCCGCGCTGCGCTCTGTTTTACAAACCTACGGACGTAAACCGGACATGCTGGCACGTATTCCTGAGATCCCTTTGCGCATAGTGGATGGGAAGGAAATGATTGCTCCGGCACAGGCTTGGGAACGGGTGAACAATATAGAAACTCCCCAGCTTTATGCTGTATTTCCCTGGCGTATGTATGGAGTGGGGAAGGAAGGTCTGGAAATAGCCCGTAATACCTATCTATATGATCCCGATGCACAGAAATTCCGTTCACATATCGGATGGAACAAGAATAATATCTGGCTGCCTGTCTGGTATGACCGAGGAGGCTGCACAACTTACCTTAGAGAAAATGGCAAACGGGCCTCATCGTTTCCCTGCTTTTTGGGGACCGGGCTATGACTGGACGCCTGATCATAACTGGGGAGCAGCGGTATGATAGGTATGGCAGGAAATGCTGTTGCAGGAAGCCGATGGAAAGATTTTATTGTTTCCTGCTTGGCCCAAAGATTGGGATGTGCATTTCAAATTGCATGCTACAGGACAGACTACTGTAGAGGCTGTTCTAAAAGGGGGGACGGTGGTTGGCTTGACCGTATTACCTAAAGAACGGGAGAAAGATGTAGTAAATTGTTTGCTGAATAAATAATTTAAGGGTAAGGAGGTGTGTTTTGTAAATTCACCTCCTACTTCTTTGTATATACTCGATTGGGAACTTGTCACTCCTTTTGTTTTTCTATTCTTATCTATTTGTATGGCAATCAGTGCCGGAACATTGTTTGATGGCTTTGGTTATCTTTGTTGAGTAAACAAGAACTAAAATGTCCGATGCTTTGTTCTTACTATCATAAATAGATTTAAAATGGTTATGAAAAAGATTTTGATAGCTTTGGCCTTATTGCTGACAGGCATTGCAAGCGGAATCGCATGTACCGGTATTTCATTCCTCGCTGAAGATGGCGGATATGTGCAGGCACGTACTATAGAGTGGGGGAACAGTTATCTTCCGAGTGAATATGTTATTGTTCCCAGAGGACAGGATTTGGTATCTTATACTCCAACGGGTGTAAATGGCTTGAGATTTCGGGCTAAATATGGTCTGGTAGGACTGGCTATCATTCAGAAAGAGTTTGTGGCTGAAGGACTGAATGAAGTAGGGCTTTCGGCTGGATTGTTTTATTTTCCCCATTATGGGAAGTATGAAGAATATGATGAGGCTCAAAATGCAATTACTTTGTCGGATTTGCAGGTGGTGAACTGGATGCTTTCCCAATTTGCTACTATAGACGAAGTGAGAGAAGCTATAGAAGGGTGAAGGTGGTGTCTCTTGATAAACCTGGTAAAAGTTCTACGGTACATTGGCGCATTGGCGATGCTAAAGGAAATCAAATGGTGTTGGAATTTGTAGGTGGTGTTCCTTATTTTATGAAAATAAAGTAGGAGTACTCACCAATTCTCCCGATTTTCCATGGCAGGTGATTAACTTGAATAATTATGTAAATCTATATCCGGGAGCTGTCACTCCACAGCAATGGGTGGGGTGACTATTTTCCCTTTTGGCGCAGGTGCCGGATTTCATGGTATTCCGGGGGATGTAACTCCTCCATCCCGTTTTGTTCGTGTAGCGTTTTATAAGGCAACAGCTCCGGTGTGTCTACAGCGTATGACGCTATATTACAAAGCTTTCATATCCTGAATAATTTTGATATTCCTATTGGTATAGAATATGCGTTAGGGAAAGCACCTGATATTCCTAGTGCCACACAATGGACTTCGGCTATTGATTTGACAAACAGGAAAGTGTATTATAAAACAGCATACAATAACAATATTCGTTGTATTAGTATGAAGAAGATTGATTTTGATAAAGTGAAGTATCAGTCGTATCCATTGGATAAGGAGTTGAAACAGCCTGTAGAAGAGATTATTGTGAAATAGTGTAAGGGCTTGGAAACTGTTGGCGGAAGTACATGGAAGTTTTAATTGCAATGAATGAATAATGGATAAAATGCATTTTTTTTAGAAAAAAGTTCTAGAAATGTTTGCAGATACAAAAATAAACTGTACCTTTGCACTCGCAATTCGGAAGAATAGCAATAACAAAGGATTGATTCGCTAGCTCAGCAGGTAGAGCACAACACTTTTAATGTTGGGGTCTTGGGTTCGAGCCCCAAGCGGATCACGAAAAACAAAAGAAAAATCAAGCAAATCCTGATAATCAGATATTATCAGGGATTTCTTTTTTCTTGCAGGTAGCAAAAAATAGCCGTTTCAAGCATATTATCGGTGGATAAATCGTGGGACTAAAATTTAATTCTAAAAAGTCCCACGATTTTTCATCTTTCTCACTGATTCATAGTGTTTTGCATGGTCTTACTTTGGAAGAGAATACATAAGTTTTGTAACTTTAAAAAACGATGTAAAAATGGCTAGAAAATCATTTTCTGTTTTGTTCTTTATCAAAAAAAGCCAAGTTATTAAAGAACGGAGAAGCACCTGTGTGCATGAGAATCACTGTAAACGGCTGTATGGTAGATATTTCTATCAAAAGAAGCTGTCCCGTAAACCTATGGAATCAGGCAAAAGAAAACTCCAAAGGAAAAGACCGTATGTCGGTGGAACTGAACCACTACCTAGAAATCACACGCTCGCACGTACACCAAATTTATAGAGAATTGGAAACTTCCGGTAAGGTGATCACTGTTGATCTTGTGAGAAAGTTGTTTTATGGTGTGGATGAAGATAACAAAACACTCTTGCAGGTATTCAGGGAGCATAACGAACAAAGCCGTAAGCTAATCGGTAAGGACTTCGTTAGTAAGACCGTTCAACGGTATGAAACCACTACCCGATATTTAGAGGAATTCATAAAGAAAGAATATCAATTATCTGATATTGCCCTAAACAACTTGGAAGCCAACTTTATTTCTAAGTTCGATGCTTTTTTGAAAATTTGAAAAAGGTTGATGCGCAGAATTCAGCTATCACCCGATTGAAGAACTTGAAGAAGATTATCCGTATTGCTTTGGAAAACGACTGGATAAAGAAAGATCCGTTTGCTTTACTATCGACTTCGAAACATGGAACGAAACCGATCCTGAG
>ENA-OQMZ01000961-OQMZ01000961.1-human-gut-metagenome-genome-assembly--contig:-NODE-961-length-11269-cov-1.226440_pt1 | contig 11269 bp, 17 predicted proteins | sample MGYA00242621_ERZ504862 | MGnify/ENA primary metagenome ERZ504862 (study PRJEB26092, sample SAMD00036393) | human gut metagenome | host: Homo sapiens | study: EMG produced TPA metagenomics assembly of... | reverse complement strand
GAAGTTTATATTCAAGGATTGTCAACAAGTCTTCCTGAGGATGTTCAAAAAGAATTGGTTCACTCAATTAAAGGACTTGAAAATGCTGAAATGATGCGTACAGGTTATGCGATTGAGTATGATATCGTTTTGCCACACCAATTGCGTGCAACACTTGAAACTAAGAAAATTTCTGGACTCTTTACCGCAGGTCAAACCAATGGTACTTCAGGTTATGAAGAAGCTGCAGGACAAGGGATTGTTGCTGGTATTAATGCCGCTCTTAAAGTTCAAGGTAAACCAGAAATGATTCTAAAACGTAGTGATGCTTATATTGGTGTTATGATTGATGACTTGGTAACAAAAGGAACTTTGGAACCTTATCGTTTGTTGACAAGTCGTGCAGAATATCGTTTGATTTTGCGTCATGATAATGCCGATATGCGTTTGACTGAAATTGGTCACCGTGTTGGTTTGGTCGATGAAGAACGCTATGAACGTTACTTGAGCCGTAAACGTCAATTTGACAATGAGTTGACAAGACTGTCAAGTCTTAAAATCAAGCCTATCAAGGAAACTAATGCACGTATTGAAGCACTTGGTTTCAAACCATTGACAGATGCCTTGACAGCTAAAGAATTCATGCGTCGTCCAGAAATCAATTATGAAATTGCAACAAGTTTTGTCGGTCCTGCGGAAGAAAAACTAGATAGCAAAGTAATTGAACTTTTTGGAAACTGAAATCAAATACGAAGGATAACATCAACAAAGCGCTTGATCAAGTGGCTAAGATGAAACGCATGGAAGAAAAACGTATCCCTGCTAATATTGATTGGGATGATATCGATTCTATCGCGACAGAAGCGCGTCAAAAATTCAAGAAAATTAATCCTGAAACTATCGGACAAGCAAGCCGTATTTCAGGGGTTAACCCAGCTGATATTTCTATCTTGATGGTTTACTTGGAAGGTAAACAAAAACACCATCGCAATCAAGAAGATTAAGCATCATTAAAACAAGAAAGCAGCCCTTATTGACTGGGGTTGCTTTTCTGCTTTCATACTATAAATTAAGCCTATTTTATGGTATAATTGTAAGCTAAGAGGTTAACCAATGAAAAGATTTCGATTTGCAACTATCCACTTAGTCATGATTGGCCTTATTTTATTTGGCATTTTGGCTATCTGTGTCAGACTTTTTCAGACGGAGTCAGCTATCTTAGCTGCAATCTTTTTAGCGCTTTCTTTACTTGTAGCTTTGCTTTACTACCAAAAAGAAAATTACGAGCTATCGGAACTTGAACAAATTGAATTATTAAACAACCAAACAGAAGTCGGTTTAAAACATCTTCTAGAGCAAATGCCAGTTGGTGTTGTTCAGTTTGATCAAGAAACAAATGAGGTAGAATGGTTTAATCCATATGCAGAGCTCATTTTTACTAGTGAAGAAGGAGAGTTTGAGGATGACGTCATTCGTAGAATTATTGGGGCTAAGCGAGAAGGGGATGCCACTCAGACATTTGAGTTAAATGGCAATAAGTACTCATCTTACATCGATTCTTCAACAGGGATTTTCTATTTCTTTGATACATCTATGGGAAATCGTCAGTTGGGGGATGCAGCCTTTTTGCGTCCAGTTATTGGGATTATTTCCATCGACAACTATGATGATGTAACAGATGATTTGTCAGATGCTGAGATTTCACAAATCAATAGCTTCATCGCCAACTTTATTTCGAATTTTACAAAGTCAAAAAATATTTTTTATCGTCGTGTCGACATGGACCGTTTCTACTTTTTCACAGATTATGCTGTGTTGAGTAGTTTGATTGACGATAAATTTGATGTTCTGGAAGCTTTTCGAAAACAAGCTAAAGAAGAACATAATTTGCCATTAACGCTTAGTATGGGCGTTTCTTATGGTGATAATAATTATCAACAAATTGGACAAGTTGCTTTGCAGAATTTGAATACGGCACTTGTTCGTGGTGGTGATCAGGTTGTTATTTGTGAAAACGACGAGCATAAGAAACCATTGTATTTTGGTGGTGGCTCAGTATCTACCGTCAAGCGTACACGTACGCGTACGCGTGCCATGATGACAGCTATCTCAGACCATATCAAAGGGGTTGACCGTGTCTTCGTTGTAGGTCATCGCAACATAGATATGGATGCTCTTGGTTCAGCTGTAGGTATGCAATTTTTCGCAAGTAATATCAACAAAGAATCTTATGTTGTATACAATCCAGATGAGATGAGTCCTGATATTACGCGTGCTGTTAAAAGATTGCAAGAAGATGCTAAGACACGACTTATTACTATTAAGCAGGCGATGTCAATGATGACAGAGCGCTCATTATTAATTATGGTCGATCATTCTAAGATTGATTTGACTTATCGGAAAAACTTTACAATAAGTTTACAGATGTGATTGTTGTAGACCATCATCGTCGTGATGAAAACTTTCCAGAAAATGCTGTTCTCACTTTCATTGAAAGTGGAGCAAGCAGTGCTAGTGAGTTAGTTACAGAATTGATTCAATTCCAGAATGCTAAGAAGCGTTTGAGTAAAATTCAAGCGAGTGTCTTGATGGCAGGTATTATGCTTGATACGAAGAATTTCTCAGCTAGCGTTACAAGTCGAACATTTGATGTTGCAAGTTATCTTCGAGCTCACGGAAGTGATAGTATTGAAATTCAAAATATTTCTCAAACGGATTTTGAGGAATATCGATTGGTTAATGAATTAATCCTTAGAGGCCGAAAAATTTACGATAACATTATCATTGCTAGCGGGCGTGATGGTGTCAATTATAGTAAAGTGGTTGCTAGTAAGGCGGCTGATACCATGCTATCTTTAGCTGGTATTGAAGCAACATTTGTTTTAGTGCAAGTTGCTCCAAATAAAGTTGCTATTTCAGCACGTAGCCGTAGTAAGATTAATGTTCAGCGCATGATGGAAGAACTCGGTGGTGGTGGTCACTTTACCTAGCTGCATGTCAGTTGGAAAATATGTCAGTGAGCCAAGCAGAGAGTGCTTTACTTGATGTGATTGAAAATGATTTAAGAGAAAATATGGAGGCAGAGAGATGAAAGTAATTTTTCTAGCAGATGTTAAAGGAAAAGGTAAAAAAGGCGAAATCAAAGAAGTTCCAACAGGATATGCTCAAAACTTTTTTGATTAAGAAAAATCTTGCTAAAGAAGCTACTAACCAAGCAATTGGTGAACTAAAAGGTAAACAAAAATCAGAAGAAAAAGCTCAAGCTGAAGTCTTGGCTGAAGCTAAAGCTCTTAAAGCTGAGCTTGAAAAAGAAGAAACTATTGTTAAGTTTACTGAAAAAGTTGGACCTGATGGACGTACATTCGGTTCAATTACTGCTAAGAAAATTGTTGAAGAATTATCAAAACAATTTGGTCTAAAAATCAACAAACGCGCGATTAATTTGGATCATCAATTCGTGCAATTGGTTCTGTTGAAGTACCTGTGAAATTACATAAAGAAGTTACTGCTGAAATCAATTAAATATTAAAGAAGCATAATAATATTTGAGCTTATTAGGGAGTGAAAGATTGGCAGAAGAGCCGGAATTGAGAGTCAGCCACAGGATTTATTAGCAGAGCAATTCTGTCTTAGGTTCTATTTTATCTCGCCAGATAAACTCATTACTGTTCGTGAATTTGTTAGCCCAGATGACTTTTACAAATACTCGCATCGCGTTATTTTTAAAGCTATGATTACTTTGAGTGATCGTAATGAGGCTATTGATGCAACGACTGTAAGAACGATTCTTGATGACCAAGGAGATCTACAAAATATTGGTGGTTTGTCTTATATTGTTGAATTGGTCAACAGTGTACCGACAAGTGCCAATGCTGAATATTATGCTAAGATTGTTGCTGAAAAAGCAATGTTGCGTAACATCATCTCTAGATTGACAGAGACTGTAAACCTTGCTTATGAAGGGGCAACCGATTCAGAAGATGTCATTGCTGGGGCTGAAAAAGCACTTATTGAAATTAATGAGCACAGCAACCGTAGTGGTTTCCGTAAGATTTCGGATGTCTTGAAAGTTAACTATGAGAACTTGGAAATTCGTTCACGTCAAACGAGCGATGTTACTGGTTTACCAACAGGGTTCCGTGATTTGGATAAGATTACGACAGGTTTACACCCAGATCAGTTAGTTATTCTAGCTGCCCGCCCAGCCGTAGGGAAAACAGCCTTTGCTTTGAATATTGCTCAAAATGTTGGGACTAAGCAAAATAGACCTGTAGCTATCTTCTCTCTGGAAATGGGTGCTGAAAGTTTGGTTGACCGTATGTTGGCTGCTGAAGGGATGGTTGATTCTCACAACCTTAGAACTGGTCAGCTAACCGATCAAGAGTGGAATAACATTACCATTGCTCAGGGAGCTTTGGCTGATGCACCAATCTATATTGACGATACGCCTGGTATCAAGATTACTGAAATTCGAGCACGTGCCCGCAAGTTGTCACAAGAGGTTGAAGGTGGCCTTGGTTTGATTGTGATTGACTATCTTCAGTTGATTACAGGGACACGTCCTGAGAACCGTCAACAAGAGGTTTCTGATATTTCACGTCAATTGAAAATCTTAGCGAAAGAATTGAAAGTACCAGTATCGCATTGAGTCAGTTATCTCGTGGTGTTGAACAGCGTCAAGATAAGCGTCCTGTATTGTCTGATATTCGTGAATCAGGATCTATCGAACAAGATGCCGATATTGTAGCCTTCTTGTATCGTGATGATTACTATCGCCGTGAGGGTGAAGAGAGCGATGAGGCTGTTGAAGATAATACCATTGAAGTTATCTTGGAAAAAACCGTTCTGGTGCGCGTGGGACAGTAAAACTCATTTTCCAGAAGGAATACAATAAATTTTCTAGTATTGCGCAGTTTGAAGAGCATTAATAAAATTAAGGAGTACAGTAAAATATGAGCGATGCATTTGCAGATGTTGCTAAAATGAAGAAAATTAAAGAGGATATTAAAGCACACGAAGGTCAATTGGTTGAATTGACACTAGAAAATGGCCGTAAACGTGAAAAAAATAAAATCGGTCGTTTAACTGAAGTGTACCCATCATTATTTATCGTTGAATACAATGAAAATTCTGATGTTCCAGGTGCTATCAATAATTCTTACGTTGAATCATACACATATTCAGATATTTTAACTGAAAAAACATTGATTCGTTATTTTGATTAAATTAATCTTAGAATTAGCATACAAAAGGCTTTACAGAGCCTTTTTTTTATGTTAAACTAAGTTCCGTGTGAAATAATAGCGGGAGAGTATGAAGCTCGTCAACAGTTGACTCTTCTACAGTTTTTCTTTTTATGGAAAAGCTTCTAGAAGTCGGAAAAGTAATCTTGGCTGTTTAGATGAAAGTCAACTGCACGAATCAGGATTCTCTAAATTGTTATTTCCTACAAAATTTTTATTTTATAGGAGGACATTTTAAATGTCACGTTATACTGGTCCATCATGGAAACAATCACGTCGCCTTGGCTTGTCTCTTACAGGTACAGGTAAAGAATTAGCACGTCGTAACTACGTGCCAGGTCAACACGGTCCTAACAACCGTAGCAAACTTTCTGAATACGGTTTGCAGTTGGCTGAAAAACAAAAACTTCGTTTCACTTACGGTGTAGGTGAAAACAATTCCGTAACTTGTTCGTACAAGCTACTAAAGTTAAAGGTGGAACACTTGGTTTCAACTTTATGGTTCTTTTGGAACGTCGTCTTGACAACGTTGTTTACCGTCTCGGTCTTGCAACTACTCGTCGTCAAGCACGTCAATTCGTAAACCACGGTCACATCCTTGTTGACGGTAAACGTGTTGATATTCCATCATACCGCGTTGAAGTTGGTCAAGTAATCTCAGTTCGTGAAAAATCAGCTAAAGTTCCTGCTATCCTTGAAGCAGTAGAAGCTACTATCGGACGTCCAGCATTTGTATCATTCGATGCTGAAAAACTTGAAGGTTCATTGACACGTCTTCCAGAACGTGATGAAATCAACCCAGAAATCAACGAAGCACTTGTCGTTGAATTCTACAACAAAATGCTTTAATTTTAAAATTCATTTTGCAAAAAGCCCGTTGTTATGGGCTTTTTTGTTTATCTTAAATCATTGATTTTTGAGTTTGTTCAGTTATTTGTTTAGTTACAAGTTTGTTTTCTAATAAAAAAGTCCCTAGTCTAATACAAGTGACTAGGGGGCGTAATATGATAATAGATGATTTTCAGGTATAAATTATTTATTATCCAATCCGCCTTCAAAATCTGCTGAAACATTTGAAACGTAGTTAGTGAAATAGGCTTCAAAATCTTTTTTTAGTTGGTCGTACTCCTCTTCGGAGTAATCTTTATCCTCTATATAAGCCTGAAATCTGGGAATTCCCAGATCTTTTTGGAGACGTTGGATTACTTCTGTCTTTGTCATAAGAACCTCTCTTTCATTCTTTATTTTACCATATTTCGAATTGTATGAAGCATGCATGTTGTTTTAAAGGTTTACTTTTGATATACTGTCAAAGTTACTTAAGAAGGAGGCTACTATGTCTATTATTACACTAATTTTAGCTTGGGATTGTTGCTTTGGAGCATCTCTATATCATGTATTTGGAAACTTTTGCGACACATTCAGACACGACTAGTCGTGTTTTCAATATGAGCAAAGAAGAACTTCAACGTGATTCTATTACAAACTTATTTAAAAATCAAGGGATTTACAATGGTTTGATTGCTATATTCCTCTTATATGGGATTTTTACAAATAGTCAGTTACTTGTAACTGTTTTTGTACTCAATGTTTTCTTTGCTGCTATTTATGGTGCTATAACTGCCAATAAGAAAATTATTTTAACGCAAGGCGGACCCGCAATTTTGACCTTGCTTTCACTTATCATTCCCTTATTTTAAGGATTTTATTGTAAAAGAAAAAAAGCTGCTTTAACTATTGAAATGGTTTGCAGCTTTTTTATGCTTTGAAGTTATTTTATTGTGGAATAAATCGTAGAAGAAGTCTGTCATTTCTTGAGGTGATTCTTTTTTTCCTTTATTTATCCAGGCTTGACAAGCGCCAAAAATAGCATGCGCAAAATAAATACTGGCATAGTCTTTCTCGAATCCTTTGAGAGCTCTTTCTTCAGCAGTGGGATCAATGAAGTCCTCAGCTATCATACGCTGAAGTTTATGTATCAGAAAATCTTGAATTTCTTTTGATCCATTGGTAGACAATAGAGCTGATAGGAGCTTTTCACGAGTGAGAAATTCAAAGATTTCGAGAAAGGCTCCCTCTTTCTTTCCTTCATATTTATCGAAGATATACTCTAGCTTGTGGAAAAGCTCTTTCTGATAACTATCAATCATTTCATACTTATCTTTGTAGTGGGTATAAAAACTCGAACGGCTAATCCCAGCTGTTTGAACCAGACGAATGGTAGTAATATCATTGAAATCTTGGTCTTCAAGACATATTACTAAAGCATCTAAAAGAGCTTTTTTTGTTTGCGCGCGTCTTTGATCTTTTGACATACAAATCTCCTTTTATACACTTTTAGACTATGTGTCCAAAAATCGATTGTTTAACATTGATTTTCAGGTAAATGAGTTTATAATTGATTATATCATAAAAATAAACACAATGTCTAAAAAGGAGAAATATGTTAGCAGAATTAAAGGCTCTTCTTAAAAGTCCAAAGCTCTGGATAACAATTATTGGTGTCTCATTGATACCTGCTTTATATAATCTAATCTTTTTGTCTTCTATGTGGAATCCTTATGGTAATGTCAAACACTTACCAGTGGCAGTAGTGAACAAAGATAAGAGTGCTAGTTTCCAGAATAAGACTCTGAATATTGGTCATGATATGGTAGACAATATGTCTAAAAACAAAAATCTAGACTATCACTTTGTGACTGAAAATGAAGCCCAAAAAGGAATTGAGGATGGTGATTACTATATGGTAATCACTTTTCCAGAAAACCTCTCAAGTAATGCAGCAAGTCTTTTGACAAATCGATCCTAAGAAACTGGGAAATTTCTTATCAAACAACAGCAGGACATAGCTTCGTTTCTTCAAAAATGAGCGATTCTGCCATGTCTAAGTTGAAGGATACTGTTTCTAAAAATATTACATCAACTTATGTTGGAGCTGTCTTTAGGAGTATGTCTCAACTTCAGGGTGGTATGGGAACTGCAGCGAATGGGGCTAGTCAATTATATGCAGGTGCAAGCGCACTTCAGTCTGGGAGTCAGACCTTATCAAATGGCTTAGGAACTCTTGCTGGATCTACACAAACATTGGCTACAGGTGTTGATACCTTGAGTTCAGGCGCGTCTGCCTATACTTCAGGTGTGTCAACTTTGTCAGGCGCTTTGTCACAGTTAAATGCGAACTCTGAGGCTGTTAATTCTGCTGCAGGTCAATTTGTATCAGGAGCAGAGGCCATGAATACCTTAGTTACAGGTGCAGATTCGTTGTCAACAGCGCTCAGTCAAATGGCTACAGCAACAAGTTTATCTGAAGAACAGCAAGCACAGTTGTCAACCCTATCAACTAATTTAACTGATTTAAATACAGCAATTCAAAATCTTAATACAGCGGTAAGTAACACATCATTACCAAGTGGAACATCAACAACATCAGTAGATACAAGTTCAATAGCGACTTATCTTTCAAATATTTCTTCTGCAGCTAGCTCTATAGCTACAGCTAGTGCAACTGATAAAGCAAATGATTTGGCTGCGGTACAAGGAACAGCTGCTTATCAAGCTTGACGGCAGATCAACAAGCGGAGATTACATCGGCAATTAGTAATGCAGGCTCTACAGCTAGTAGTTATGCTTCAACTATTGCATCTGATGTGTCAAGTATGTCAACTGCTTTATCTAGCTTGACAGGTACGACAACAACTAGTAGCGGAGATTCAAGTAGTTTGGCTTCTCTACAAACGTCTATTTCAGGCATTGCAAGTTCGGCGAATGCTCTTCTCCCTGTAGCTTCATCAACGGTATCATCAATGCAAGCTAATATTGCTAAATGTCAATTCAGTACTTGTCAATACAATATCACCAGGAGCAACTCAAGTGGCTTCAGGTGTACCAACCGCTCAAAATACTCTAGCAACAGGTGCAAGTGCACTTTCAACTGGTTTGTCAACTTATACTGGTGCTGTGTCAACGATTGCCAGTGGTGCTCAAACTCTAGATGCTAACAGTAGTAGTTTAATGACTGGTTTTGCTACCCTTCAGAGTGGTACAAGTGCTCTCAATACAGGAGCTCAACAATTAGCAACGGGCGGAAATACCTTAACAAATGGATTGACAAGTCTGTCAACTAACCTTTCCACATTGTCTGATTCATTAAATAAGGCTAATCAGCAATTATCTCTTGTTTCTGTAAACTCAGACAATGCAAAAATGGTTAGTGCTCCGCTTAAAGAGAAGAAAACTGATAAGGATAAGGTTGACACTAATGGTGTGGGGATGGCTCCATATATGATTTCTGTTTCTCTTATGGTTGTCGCTCTTTCAACTAATGTTATCTTTGCTAAGAGCTTGACAGGAAGAAACTTTACGAGCCGTTTTGATTGGGCTAAGAATAAGTTCTTTATCAATGGTATCATTACGACTATGGCTGCAATTGCCCTTTATATTGCCATTCGATTTGTGGGAGTTGAACCAAATCATCCATTAGCTACATTTGGTATGATTCTCCTTGCAGCATGGACTTTAATGGCGCTCGTTACAGCTCTTGTGGGTTGGGATGATAGATATGGTGCATTTGCTTCTATGATTATGCTCCTTTTGCAGCTAGGTTCTAGTGCAGGAACTTATCCAATTGAACTTAGTCCTAAGTTCTTTAAGGTCGTCCAACCATTCTTACCAATGTACCTACTCCGTATCAGGTCTTTCGTCAAACTATTTCAATTGACAGGACAAATCTCAAATCAAGTACGTATGTTATTCAATTTTCTTACTTATTTTTGTAGTTGTAGGTATTATTATTTATAGACCAAAGTCTGAAAATGAATAAACTAAAGGCCAGCTCTAATGTGAGCTGCTTTTTATGTTATTCAACAGTTATATCACCGAGGTCTGAGGTAATGGTTAGTGTGTTTATCCTTTGAGATCTTAAGGTTATTTGTGATGTCCACCTCTCCTGAATGACTATCGGCTTGAACATTGAGCGTGTAATCTTTAAGAGCTATTTCAATATCACCGGATGTAACATCAAGTTTATTGTGACCATTGAAAATCAGGTTATCTCCAGAGTAATCTCCCATTGCAATAGATAAATCTGAGTTAGTAAAAAGTGTATGATCACTATCAACACTACCAACATCAAGATTAGCTTTTAGGTTGCTGACAATCATTTTAGTAAAAGTTAGGTCCCCTACATTTAGATTGATATCTGCTTGTTTGATGGTGCTATTACTTAAATCTAGATTTCCAGTTGCTAAATCAACCTTTAAAAAATCAATCGTTTGTTTTTTAGGGAGTGTAATGACAATGGTTTTATTTCTGACTTCCTCGTTGAGTAGTAGAAAGCCTTACTTAAATCTTTTAAATCCAAAAAGTTAATATGTTTGTTAGAAGTTGAATCTAATTCAGAGTTGTTATCATTGATAGTCAATTGACCATCCTTTACAGATGTGTCAATTGATTTTTTGTTTTTTGGTAGTAAGAAAGCGTTGCTTTGTCAACGTCACCATTTTTTATAAGCACATTGTAGCTACTACTTTTAATATCAATTTTATTGAAGTTCTCAACTTCTTTCTTGACATAATCTTGCTCACTTTTAGTTTGATTTTGTAAATCTGTCAAGCCACCTTGACTATAACCCCAAGCTACTAATCCTCCTCCTAAAATAGAGAGATAAGAGACACTCCGAGGACAATCTTTTTTCCAAGTTTTCATGATTTTCTTCCTTTCTTGATGAGCCATTTAATCAATAGGGTAATTAGCTTTACAATAAGTTTACAGATTTCAAACGAAATCAAAAGTAGTAAGAGTGCTCCTCCAAACATCAATAGACCTAGACCTCCTCCAAACAGTGTTGAAGCTAGTGAAACACTTAAGAGAGAGAAGCTTGTAAAGAAAGTGTAAATACCCACTAATGAGTAAAGGCAAAAGTAAGAGCTAAGGCAGTCACTATAACTGCAAAAATAATCAAAAGAAGTGTCAATAGCATAGCTAGAAAGAATAGTAGAATTGGTAAGGCGACTGGGCTAGCTAAAACAGCTAGAATCGCAAATCCAGAG
>ENA-OQMZ01000960-OQMZ01000960.1-human-gut-metagenome-genome-assembly--contig:-NODE-960-length-11269-cov-2.917609_pt1 | contig 11269 bp, 15 predicted proteins | sample MGYA00242621_ERZ504862 | MGnify/ENA primary metagenome ERZ504862 (study PRJEB26092, sample SAMD00036393) | human gut metagenome | host: Homo sapiens | study: EMG produced TPA metagenomics assembly of... | reverse complement strand
CAACCGGGAGCTGCCCCGGCTGGAAAAGCTGGTCCATTCCATCGACCCCGCCTGTTTCCTCATCGTCAGCCGCGTGACCGAAGTCAGCGGCCGGGGCTTCTCGATGGAAAGGAATACCAGTAAATCTCCTTGACAGTGTTTCTGCTATCTGCTATATTGATATCGGAATAACAAAGTCGATTTTGGGCTTTCGCACAGGGACCCCCCTGCCTTTTGGGGTTATCTGTACGAAGGCCCGTTTTACTACAGGAAAAAGGAGCCAACTATGAAAATCACTCAGATCCCCATGGGGACCCACAATGCCCAGCTGACCTGCTACCTGCAGGAGCCCTGCACCGAAATGCCTGCTCTGGACCGCTGCCCTGCGATCCTGATCTTTCCGGGTGGAGCCTATGCCTTCTGCTCAGACCGGGAAGCCGATCCTGTAGCGCTGGCCTTCCTGAACGCAGGCTACAATGCCTTTGTGCTGCGGTACAGCGTCTCCCAGAACTGTCCGGTGGAGGAGGTCTATACCAATGCCTTTGCCGAAGCGCAGGAGGCCATGGACTACCTGCATCAGAACGCAGGTGACCTGCACATCGACCCGGAGCAGATCGCCGTGGCAGGCTTCTCTGCCGGCGGGCATCTTGCCGCCTCGGTGGGCACCATGGGCCGGGTCCGTCCTGCGGCCATGCTGCTGGGCTACGCTGTGTTCAGCGTCCCGGGCAAGGCGTTGGGCATGGAGCTGCCGGACCTGCTGCTGCAGGTGGATGACCAGACTCCCCCTGCCTTCCTTTTTGCCACTCAGGCGACCATCTGGTGCCCGCCACGCAGTCCCTGCAGTTTGCCACCCTGTTGGCAGAGCGGAAGATCCCCTATGAGATGCATATCTTTGCTTACGGCGACCACGGCTTCTCCACCGGCAGCCGCCACATCGCCAATTCCCAAAACCCGGAAAACCCGGAATCCGCAGTGTGGCAGGGCATGGCACTCGGCTTCCTGAACCACATCTTCAACCACGACGTGCTGGTGCCCGCCCCGGAGGAAATCAAGGAATTCTGTCTTGATATGAAGATCGGCACCCTGCTGGACACTCCTCAGTCCGCTGCCCTGATCCAGCAGCTGCTGCCGGAGCTGGCCCAATATGTGCAGCAGGAGCCCGGCTCCCGGGGCATTTCGGTGAATGATCTGCAATTCTACAGCAACAAAATGTTCGATGAAGAAAAGCTGGCCGCACTGAACGAAGCTCTGGTAAAACTGAATTGAGGTAACACCACATGGAACGCTCTGAACTTCTTGCGCGGCTGGGATTTGCACCGCCGGAGGCCTGCCGGGTGCGGGTCATCATTGACACCGATGCAAAAACGAGGGCGATGATGACTTTGCCATCCTGCACCATCTGCTTACTCCGCAATTTGATGTGCGTGGTATCTGTGCCACCCATTTCGAGGTCAAAACCGCCCAAAGGGGTCTGCCGCCCCACAGCATGGAGCGCAGTTACCAGGAGGTATGCCGCCTGCTGAACGCCGCACACATCGACGATGTTCCTGTTCTTCATGGTTGTACTGCCCCTCTCGCCTCCCCGGAGGATGCTCCCGACTGTGAAGCTGTCGAGTTTCTGATCCAGGAGGCTCTGCGGGATGACCCGGCTCCCCTGTACATTGCGGCCCAGGCGCTATGACAAACATTGCCGCCGCCCTGAACCGTGCCCCGGAGATCGCGTCCCGCATGACGGTGCTCTGGAACGGCGGCGGCCCCTATCCCGCCGGACGACCGGAATTCAATGTTCAGCAAGACCCCATCGCCTGCCGTGTCCTGTTGGACAGCGCTGTCACGGTCTGGCAGATCCCACAGGATGTCTACGCCAGATTCGAGGTATCCCTTTCCGAATTGGCGCTTCGGGTACGGCCCTGCGGCGAAGTGGGAGCTATCTATTTCAGCAGCTGATGGACGAGTACCCCTCCGAATATGATCCCCGCTTTCCTCTGCGCACCGGGGGCAATTGGACTTTGGGCGACAACACTACCGCCGCTGTCCTGCTGGAGAATGGATTCCGGGGGCACTGGACACTCCGCCCGGCCCCTGTGCTCCTGCCCAGCCTGACCTATGCTGAAGCTTCTGACCGCAAAACCATCCGTGTCTATCACGATCTGGATGTTCGTTTTGCACTGGAAGATTTTTATTCCAAGCTGGCGCTGTGCTACCCCAGATAAGGATCATACAAAACAACAGCCCCCTCAGGCCCATAAGCCTGAGGGGGCTGTTGCTCTGTAATTCAGCTGTTACAGCAGCGGTGCAATGACCTTGAGCAGCATTCCGGTGGCACGGAGCAGATAATGCTTCTGCCAGATGCTGGCCGAGGTATTTTCCACCGTGCGGCACTGTTCCAGCGTGTGCTGGAAATCCTGCTCAATGTCCCGGATACAGGGAGCATCCACCATCCAGACGGCATCCTCAAAGTGATGGTACAGGCTGCGGTAGTCCAGATTGATGGTGCCCACCACCGCTTCCCTGCCATCCACCACGAACACCTTTGCATGGACAAAACCGGGGCTCCACTCGCTGATCTTCACGCCCGAATCCAGCAGGGCCGAATAGTGGCTCTTTGCCAGTGCGTAGGGGAACCGCTTGTCCGGCTTTCCGGGCAGGATCAGGTGGACATCCACGCCCCGTTCAGCGGCAAATTTCAGGGCGGTCTCCAGTTCGCCGTCCAGAATAAGGTAGGGGGTCATAATGTGGATGTAATCCCTGGCCCGGTTGAGCAGGTCGATGTAGACCATCTCGCCCACCCGCTCGCCGTCCAGCGGACAGTCCCCGTAGGGAGCCGCCACGCCCTTTGCATTTTCCGGCACCGGGATGGGCCGTGTCAGAAACTGCTCATATTCCGGCTCCTTCAGGATGCCCCACATCTGCAAAAACTGGGCCGTCAGCGAACGGACTGCCTCGCCCTCCAGCATCACGGCGGCATCCTTCCAACGGCCATGCTTCTGGATGTGGTTGATGTATTCATCGGCAAGATTCACACCGCCGGTAAAGCCGACCCGCCCGTCAATAACAAGAATTTTCCGGTGGTCGCGGTAATTATAGTGAGTGGAGACGAACGGCTGCACCGGCTGAACACCTTGCACTGGATGTTCAGCTTCTCCAGCAGCCGGGGGTAATTGCGGGGCAGGGTGGAGAACTCACAGGTGCCGTCGTACATCACCCGGACATCCACGCCCTGCAGCGCCTTGCGGGCCAGCACTTCCAGGATCTTACCCCACATCAGGCCCTCGTCGATGATGAAATACTCCACAAAGATATATTCTTCTGCCGTTTCCAGCTGGCGCAGCAGTTCCTCAAACTTTGCTTCGCCGCCGGGGAAGTAGGTCATGGCGGTGTTCTGGTACACCGGAAAGCCGCCGCCCCGCCCATACAGGTACTTTGCCAGCGAAGCTGCGCCGGGTTCGAGCGCTTTCAGCTGCTCCACTGCCTTTTGGCTCTGCGGCAGCCAGCCGCGCAGCTGATCCTCCAGCTCCAGCAGCCGCTTGCGCAGGATGTTGTGCCCGAAATTGCTCTTGACATAGAAGAACATCGGAATGCCCACCACCGGTGCGATGGCAACCACCACCATCCAGGTGATCTTGGCGCTGTTGTCCATCTTGCTGTTGAGCAGGTAGATGACCATGGCCGATGTAACGACCACGCTGCCGCCGAAGTAATGGGGCCACAGGTTGCCGAACCACCGGAAGATGCTGAACAGCAGCCCCACCTGCAGCAGCAGGAGGATCAGCACCAGGCCAAAGCGGCTGAAGATGGCGTGGATCACGCCCTTCTGCCCCTTTCTCAGCAGCCGCAGGCCGCCGTCCTCAAACTGATGAACATAGCCCTTGACGTTCTGTTTCAGTTTCTCTGTTTTCATGTTCCGCCTCTCTTATTTCCGCCGCAGGGTCACCGCATAGGAGTCCTGTGCCGCGTGGCAGCGCTCCACCAGCTCCTTGGGCTGGGCGCAGACCCCGTGGTCATGCCACGGGTCATTGAACCAGTAGTTTTCCTCATCGTAGCCCACCAGCAGCAGGCAGTCTCATGGCACTTCCAGGCAAAGTCGGTGCCATCGGCCAGCAGCCAGTGATCCCGCTCCTCGGGCACCGGGGTAAAATCCAGCGTTGCCCAGAACACCACCGGCATTCCCTCGTCAATGAACCGGCACAGCTGCTCTGCAGTCTCACCGCTCACGTCCAGCACCTCGAACCGGTCCGCCGCCCCTTCATGCTTCAACGCGCTCTGCAAGGCCTGCACGATGCAGGGGGCATAGCAGCCGTACCCGGTGTGGTCGTGGGGGTCGCCGGGGTAGACGAACATCGGGTCAGGCCCGTAGAGCCTGCCCTCCTGTTCCCAGTAGGGGGCGTGGGGCAGGTCGCGCTCAATGAACACGTCCGGGTCAATGGGAATGCCCACGGCCTGCAGCAGCATCACGCTGCTGATGCTCTCACAACCGTTCACCCAGCGGGCAGTCTGGTCGATATACGGGGCCGGAACGATCTTTTTCATCAATTTTCCTCTTACTCTGTCAAAAACAGTGGATTTGTGATATCATAAACAGTGAGAAACAGGGGTGTTCCCCAACAATATACCTATTATAGCTTATTCTGACCGATTTTTCTACCGGAATCGGCAGGCGGGAGGATTTTGGGATATGAACAATCTGATCATCGGCATCGCAGGCGGCCCGGGCAGCGGCAAGACCACGCTGGCTTACCGGCTCAAGGAGCGGTTCGGGGAGGACGAGGTGCGTCTGATCTCCCACGACAGCTACTACAAGCGCCACGATGAACTGCCCTTTGCAGAGCGCTGCAAGCTGAACTATGACCACCCGGACGCGTTCGACAACGACCTGCTCATCCAGCACCTGAAGGAGCTGAAAGCGGGCCGCGCCATCGACTGCCCCGTGTACGATTACGCCAACCACAACCGCAGCAGCGAGGTGCAGCATATTGAGCCTGCCCCCGTCCTCATCGTGGAGGGCATTCTGCCCCTGGCTGAGCCGGAGCTGTGCAGCCTGTTCGATTACAAAATCTACGTGGACACCGACGCGGACGAGCGGATCCTCCGCCGCATCCTGCGGGATGTCAAGGAGCGGGGCCGCTCTCTGGACAGCGTCATCGCCCAGTACCGCGCCACTGTCAAGCCCATGCACGAGGCTTTTGTGGAACCCAGCAAGCGCAACGCCGATATCATCATTCCCAATGGCGGTGAAAACGGCCCCGCCATCGAGATGCTGGCCCACCACATCCGCAGCCTGATCCAAAAGGCAAATCTGCGCTGAACTTTCACCGCAGTTCCGTATGATACCAAAAAAGGGGTGGTTCCCGACCGGGAACCACCCCTTTTTATGATTCTGCGGATCCTGCTCAGGCCCTGCAGCTCTCACCGCTGCAATGGTCACAGTCTTCTTCCAGCTTGCCCACAATGGTTCCGGATCGATGCCCTGACGGCGGTAGTAGTCAGACAGGGCAGCCTTCACGGCCTGCTCTGCCAGAACGGAGCAGTGCACCTTGATGGGGGGCAGACCTTCCAGAGCTTCCACAACGGCCTTGTTGGTCAGCTTCAGGGCCTCGTCAATGGTCTTACCTTGATGAGGTCGGTGGCCATGCTGCTGGTGGCAATGGCGGCACCGCAGCCAAAGGTCAGGAACTTGACATCAACGATCACGTTGTTCTCGATCTTCAGGTACATGCGCATGATATCGCCGCACTTGGGGTTGCCGACTTCACCCACGCCGTTTGCATCGGGGATCTCGCCGACATTGTGCGGGTTTGCGAAATGCTCCATGACCTTTGCACTATACATACTTGCCATCTTAGTTTTCTCCCTTCAGGCTGAACTGGCGGGCGGTGTTCTGGCCCTGCAGCCACATACAACTCATAGCACGGCGGCGGGGAATGACCTCCTCCAGCACGTCGCACAGATATTTTGCTTCCTCCATGGTATTCTGCGGGCCAAAGGTGAACCGCATGGAACCGTGGCCGATCTCCTCCGGCACGCCGATGCTCAGCAGAACATGGCTGGGGTCCAGGCTGTCGGAGTTGCAGGCAGAGCCGGTGGATGCGCAGATGTTGTGCATATCCAGGTCCAGCAGGATGGTCTCGCCCTCCAGGCCGGGGAAGCTGATGTTCGCATTGCCGGGCAGGCGGTGCTCCAGGCCGCCGTTCAGACGGGCCTCCGGGATGTTCTTGAGCACGCGGTCAATGACGTAATCACGCAGCTCTTTCTCGTGGGCCATCCGCTCGTCCAGATGGGCGACGGCCATCTCCAGTGCCTTGCCCATACCGGCGATACCGGCCACGTTCTCGGTGCCGGCACGGTGGCGGGCCTCCTGGCTGCCGCCGTCGATCAGGTTCTGGGGCCAGATGCCCTTGCGGCAGTACAGCGCGCCCATGCCCTTGGGGCCGTTGAACTTGTGGGCGCTCATGGACAGCATATCCACGCCCAGCTCCTTGACATCCACGGGAATGGTACCAACGGCCTGCACTGCATCGGTGTGCATCCACACGCCGTGCTTGTGGGCGATCTCCGCAATTTCCTTGATGGGCTGGATGGTGCCGATCTCGTTGTTGGCCATCATAATGCTGACCAGCGCGGTATCGGGACGGATGGCAGCCTCCACATCCTCCGGGCGGATATAACCTTCCGGGGTGGGCTTGATATAAGTGACCTCAAAGCCCATGCGCTCCAGCGCAGCCATGCTGTGCATGATGGCATGGTGCTCAAAAGCACTGGTGATGAGGTGCTTCTTATTCTGGCGGGCTTGGTGAAGGCAGTGCCCTTCACGGCCCAGTTGTCGGCCTCAGAGCCGCAGCCGGTAAAGAAGATCTCCGCCGGAGCCGCGTTGATGGCTTTTGCCACCTGGGCGCGGCCGGTATCCACAAACTCCTTGGCTTCGTAGCCGATGCTGTAATGGCTGCTGGGGTTGCCGCAGGCTCCGCTCAGGGCCTCGACCATAACAGCCAGTGCTTCAGGGGCGCAGGCAGTTGTTGCGGCATTGTCGAGATAAACCACTTTCTCGCTGATTTCCATAGGAAGAATCCTTTCTAAGCACAATACAGATATCTTTCCGTATTGCCGGGCTTCGGCCCGGTCTCAATACTCTTTGACGCTGACAGTATACCATATCATTCCCTAGTAGGTCAATAGGAATACTCTGATTTCATCATTTCGTAAGATTCTTTGCAAAATCAGCGGCCTTTTCCGGCCAGCTTTCCCAGAACCACCTTCCATTTGGGGTAGCCCCAGCGCCGATCTTCGGCAAAATCGTCGGCCAGCTTCCAGGGAAAGGTGCTGCCATCGAAGTACAGATTGCCCGCTTCATCCACCGGTCCAGCTTTTTAGGCAGGTACTCCTCATCATAATAGCTCTTGCGCTTATCCGGCAGGGCCCAGTGCAGGGTGCCGTCGGCATCCATACCGGAAGCCCACACACCGAACACAAAGGTCGCCGCCTCGCCGTAGCAGTGCTGCTCAAAGCGGATGGCACCATCATAATAGAATTTGATGACCTCCAGCGTACCGGATTCCTTTTTGCCGTCCCGGCCCAGCGTGGGGCGGTAGTCCTGCTGATACCGGCAGCCGCAATGGGCTCCGGCAAACTTTTTCGGGTCGAACGCCATAAGTGCACATCCTTTCTTTTGCACAAAACTCCCTCCGTCATCGCTGTGCGCTGCCACCTCCCTCTAGGAGGGAGGCTTACCGCACGGACAGGCCCCATCTCAGAGGGGGCTGTCTGCGAAGCAGACTAGGGGAGTTTCCTTTAAAAATGCCCCTCAAAATCGCCCTCGATCTCATACGGCCAGCTCAGGATGCCGCCGAGATCACGCAGGCGGGTGTAGCCCTGCGCCTCCAGCTTCTGTGCGGCATCGGCGCTGCGGCGGCCGGTGCGGCAGTAGATCAGCCACTGGGCGTTTTTGTCCGGCATGACCTCCTCTGCACGGGTCAGCACGTCACCCAGGGGCAGCAGCTTTGCGCCGGGGATATGCCCCACGGCAAATTCGTCCGGCTCCCGGACATCCACGGCCTGCGCCTTGCCTGCATCCAGCAGGCGGATGGCTTCGGCCGGAGTGATCTTCTCTACCATTGTCTCATCTCCAAGTTCCGATAATTTCTCTATTATATGATAACAGACGTTTTTTGTTTCGGCAAGAGAAACCGGCGTTTTCGCTTTGCAAAACCTGCACCGCGTGGTATACTAAGGGGAGAAACAAGGAGAGTAGACCATGAAATTTTCCACAAAGAGCCGCTACGCCCTGCGGCTGATGGCCGAGCTGGCCCGCTACGCACCGGGCACCACCGTCTCCCTGAAAGAGATCAGCGAGCGGCAGAACCTGAGCCTGAAATATCTGGAACAGATCGTCACCCCGCTGGCCCGGGTGGGGCTTGTGAAAAGTGAGCGCGGCAGCCAGGGCGGCTACCGGCTGACCAAGGCCCCCGCCGACTACACCGCCGGTGAGATCCTGCGCGCCATTGAGGGCAGCGTGGCCCCATCCCCTGCCTTGGCAGCGAGACCAACGAGTGCCCCATGTCCGAGCAGTGCTTCACCCTGCCGTTCTGGGCCGGGCTGGACGAGGTCATCAACCAGTACATCGACAGCGTCACTCTGGAGCAGCTGGCCCAGAGCCTGCCCGCCGCCAAGGACGGCTGCTGCGGCTGCAACACCAAGATCTGAAAATTTATGCTTGACATTTTGCGCCGAATCTTATATAATAAGCAGGCGTTCAGCAAATGCAGCATAGATTTAGGGGTATAGCTCAGTTGGTAGAGCAGCGGTCTCCAAAACCGCGTGCCGTGAGTTCGAGACTTACTACCCCTGCCACAAACCTCCGGAGCAGCCGTTCCGGAGGTTTTGTTTTTGCGCAAACATACTCCCCCAGTCATCGCTGCGCGATGCCAGCCCCCTCTGATGGGGCCTTTGTGCCCCTGCAAAGAGGCTCCCTCATTGAAGGAGTTGGCTGCAAATGCAGTGAGCAGACTGAGGAAGTCTGCCTTTTTCATCTTTTTTGCGGCTTTTTTGTTTTTTCCGCTTGACAAGCCGCCCATCTTCCGGTATAATAAGGCACGTTCCGGCGGTAAACGCCGCACGAACTTGAGCGATCATGGCCCGGTAGCTCAGTTGGTTAGAGCACCAGCCTGTCACGCTGGGGGTCGTCGGTTCGAGCCCGATCCGGGTCGCCATTTGCTGCTATAGCTCAGTTGGTAGAGCGCATCCTTGGTAAGGATGAGGTCTCCAGTTCGAATCTGGATAGCAGCTCCACAGCAGACACCTCGAAGCCTTAGGACTTCGGGGTGTTTTTTGTTGTATGACTGCAAAAGCAGGCTGACGGAGTGCGGATTGCTTTGAGTACAAAAACAAAACGCACAGGCTCCGAAGAACCTGTGCGTTTATGGCAGGGGTAGTAAGTTTCGAACTCACGGCACGCGGTTTTGGAGACCGCTGCTCTACCAGCTGAGCTATACCCCTATAGGCATTCGCTGAATGCTTTGTTATTATAGCCGATGCAAAGGCGAATGTCAAGCATTTCTTTCAAGATTCAGGCATTTTTCGTGCCGCAGCTGCAACAGCCTTCTTTTTTATCGGATGCAGGCAGCTGGCTGGAAAGCTGTTCCAGCGTTACGCTGTCGATATACTGGTTGATCACCTCATCAAGGCCGGTCCAGAAGGGCAGGGTGAAGCACTGCTCCCACATGGGACACTCGTTGGTCTCGCTGCCAAGGCAGGGAATGGGTGCCACGCTGCCCTCAATGGCGCGCAGGATCTCGCCGGCGGTGTAGTCGGCAGGGGCTTTGGTCAGGCGGTAGCCGCCCTGACTGCCGCGCTCGCTTTTTACAAGGCCCACACGGGCCAGCGGGGTCACGATCTGCTCCAAATATTTCAGGCTCAGGTTCTGCCGCTCACTGATCTCCTTCAGGCTCACGGTGGTGCCGGCGCATAACGTGCCAGCTCGGCCATCAGGCGCAGGGCATAACGGCTTTTGGTCGAAAATTTCATGGCGATCCTCTCCTTATTGCTTCCTATAGTATAGCACGTTGCTCGGATTTTGCAAAGGTATCCTCTTGTGCAAACAAAAAAGGTCTGTTATCATAGGATGGATAAAAGGATACTATAAGGAGTGAGAGTATGAGTGAGAAGATCACGGCTGCCGATGCCATCCGTCTGCTGGATGCACACGAGGCGGCTGCTGTAGATGTCCGGGAGCCGGACGAGTTTGCCGTGGGCCACATCCCCGGCGCAAAGCTGCTGCCGCTGGGTCAGGTGCTGAGCCGTGCGGCTGAGGTGCTGCCGGATAAGAACGCTGTATGGCTGATCTACTGCCGCACCGGCCGCCGCAGTGCCGATGCCGTGCGCAAGCTGGAAAGCCTTGGCTACACCCGCCTGTACGATCTGGGCGGCATCCTGAGCTGGCCTATGAGATCGAGGGCGACTTTGAAGGGCATTTTTAAAAAGAAAGAAGGATCACTCCATGTCGTTCCACGCAAAAGATTTTGCCGGCAGTCACTGCGGCTGCCGCTACCAGCAGGACTACCGCCCCACCTTGGGCCGCGACGGCAAAAAGGAATCCGGCACGCTGGAGGTCATCAAGTTCTATTACGATGGTGCCATCCGCTTTGAGCAGCACTGCTACGGCGAAGCCGCAACCTTCGTGTTCGGCGTATGGGCATCCGGCATGGACGAGGACGGCACCCTGCACTGGGTGCTGCCCGACCGCCGCAAGAGCTACTACGACGAGGCGTATCTGCCCAAAAAGCTGGACCGCGTGGACGAGACGGGCAATCTTTACTTTGACGGCAGCAATTTTCCGTGGAAGCTGGCGGACGATTTGCCGAGGATAAGCGCTGGGGCTACCCCAAGTGGAAGGTGGCGCTGGGTAAGCTGACCGGAAAGGGCAAAAAAGGTGACTGAATCACGAAAATCCAGTATTCATATTGACATACTAGGGAATGATATGGTATAACTTATCCGTTGAAAGGATTCCGCATCTGCACAGGGCATTCAAGGCTCCCGCAGACGCGTTCAATAAGAAAGGATCATCCTATGGAAACATGGAAAAAGTGGTTTATCTGGATAATGCTGCCACCACTCCCTGTCGCTCCCGAGGCACTGGAAATGATGGTCAAAGCCCTGAGCGGTGCCTGCGGCAACCCCAGCAGCCATTACAGCATCCGGCTATGAGGCAAAGGAATTTGTGGACACCGGCCGTGCGCAGGTGGCAAAGCCATCAATGCAAGTCCGGCTGAGCTCTTCTTACCAGCTGGCGGCTCCG
>ENA-OQMZ01000959-OQMZ01000959.1-human-gut-metagenome-genome-assembly--contig:-NODE-959-length-11269-cov-4.281727_pt1 | contig 11269 bp, 21 predicted proteins | sample MGYA00242621_ERZ504862 | MGnify/ENA primary metagenome ERZ504862 (study PRJEB26092, sample SAMD00036393) | human gut metagenome | host: Homo sapiens | study: EMG produced TPA metagenomics assembly of... | reverse complement strand
CGTCGTACCGGGACAGGACAAGGGAAAAAGCTATGCAGAATACACCGCCGAAAAGCAAGGGACAAGCTACAAAGCAAAGCTGAAAACGGCGATAGATACTCTCATTCCCCAAGTGAAAGATTTTGACGAACTGCTGCGCCGCTTGCAGGAAATGGGGTATGAAATCAAACAGGGCAAATACATTTCCTTTCGCGCTGCCGGACAGGAACGGTTTACCCGCACAAAGACGCTCGGCGCGGCCTATACGGAAGAAGCGATAAAGGAGCGTATCAAGGGCGTGTATGTTGCCAAAACAAAAACGCTGCGGGAAGATAAGAAAATCCGGCTTGTCGTCGATCTTGAAAACAGTATCAAAGCCCAACAGTCGGCGGGCTATGAACGGTGGGCAAAAATCCATAATCTGAAACAGGCTGCTAAAAGCATGAACTTCCTAACCGAAAACAAGAATTGAGTATTATAGCGAACTTGAAAGCAAGATAGCCGATATTATGACCGCTCATGACGCGGCGGCAAAGGCGGTTAAGGAAGTGGAACAGCGTATGTCTGATTTGTCGCTGCTTATCAAGCACACCACCACATACCGACAGTTAAAACCGATTTATGAAGAATACAGGAAGTCGCGGGACAAGGAAAAGTATCTGCGGGGGCATGAAAGCGAAATTATCCTGTTTGAAGCTGCGGCAAGGGCATTAAAGGAAATGCAGATAAAGAAGCTGCCCGATCTCGCCGCGCTGCGCAAGGAGTATAGCAGCTTAAACGACAGGAAAAGCAAATTGTATGAGGATTACCGCCAAACGAAAAAGCAAATGCAGGAATACGGCATTGTCAAAAAGAACGTCGATAGTATTCTTTACCCGTCCCAAAGCAAGGCGCGGGAGCAGGAGCGATAAGGCGCAAAACATGGGGTAGCAAGTGGAACGTTAAGGCTGAAAACGCCTGTGTTTCTGCGGCTTCCAGCGCATGAAAACGACATAGACGATAAAGTATATTCAAACCCGCAAAAACGGCTTTCTAATTGTCCACGCAAGGACAAAAAAAGAACAGGGGCGCGGTGCCGGAAATCGCAACCGCGCCCCTGTTCTCTATGGGCTATTCCTCGTCGGTCAAGATAAACTCCCTTTCGGAAAACTCGCTGTCCGTCATGGCTTGCAGCTTGTTCACCGCTGCGGCGGCAAGCTGGCGCATATCCTCGTCCATGTAGGGCATGGCGGCAAGGATATTTTCAAGCGTTGTTTCCCGGCTGTCCTCGGCGTAGATCGCAACAATGTTTTCTTCCTCAATGGTAAAGCGGGTATTCATGCTATCAAACCTCCAAATCCTTTTTATGCTCTTTCTGTTTATCTTTCGGCTGCTGCGCCGCCTGTTTCTTGTATTCGTCCAGCTTCTTCAAAATGGACGGTTTTTTCTGCGGCTGTTCCCGTTTCTCGGCTTTTACCGCTTTTGCAAGGTCGGTAACGGAAATCGCTTCCCCCGCCTTTGCCCGCTGCTCAAAATCTGCAACGGTGGGCGTTTGCGGCGTATTGTTGATAAGCCCGTCAAAATTGTTGTCGTTCTGCTCTATGGTGTCCTCGACGTGCTTTAAGGGATTATCCCGCTGCGGCTGCTCGGCGGCTATGGCATAAGCCTGTGTGCCATTCCCCATAATGAGATACTTCCCGTCCTCCGACGCATGGTGAAAACCAAATCCCGCCGCTTCGATCTGTTCACGGCTCATATCGGTAATATGAAAATTGCCCCTCGGCGTTCTAACGGTTTCACCCGTCAAAAGGCTGTCGGGGGTCGCTTCCGGCTGCTGCTTTCAAGCTGCCCGTCCTTGTAGGAATATCCTTGCGCCGCGATTGCTTCAAGGGTCTTGCCCGTAACGTCGCCATAAATCCGCTTGTCTGCGTCAACCAGCATTTGCAAAGTGTCTTGTACGGTGTCGGACAAGGCTTGCTGCTGTTCGGGCGGCAGCTTGTCAAATACGGGGGTCTGCTGCTCCTGCAAAACTCCGGCACTTGCTGAAAACCGATACTGTCTACATAGTGGGCGGTGTCCTCGTCGTTCTGATGAAGCACAACAATGTCGGAAACGGAAAGGCTATGCCCCTTAAAGTCGGCGGGGTGGTCGATATTAAACCTTTCCCAAATGTCGCCCAGCGTCATATCCTTTGTAAGCGGTGCAGTATAGACGAGTTCATAATTTACCCGGTCAATGGTAAGTCCAGCCGCTTGCAGACGGTCATAAGGCTCAAAGCGCAAGTCCCTTGTTTCGTCCCCGCGCTTTAACTGATAAATGGAAAAGGTATCGCCCTGCTCCTGCTCGGCTTGCCGCTGCTGCTGCAACTCGGTAAAATGCCCCTCAATCTCGGTAATGAGTTCCTTTGCGGTGGTCTGTATTGTTTCAAGGGACGCTTTTAACTCGGTCATTTCCTTGCCGCTGCTCCAACCAGCCACATAGCCGAAAGAGTAATCGGAAGTATCAAGGCCGAAATGCTGGCAAACCGTATAAGCGACGCTTTCCGCTTCTACCTCGCAGGTATGGCGGTCAACGCGGTTTTGCTGCTCCGGCGGGGCGTTTAAGTCTACGTCGTGCAGCTTCGCATGGGCGATTTCGTGAATGGCGGTCTTTACCGCCTGTAATTCACTCACGCCCTCTTTGATTGCAATACGCTTGTCGGTCAAACTGAAATACCCATTTGCGCCGTTTGTGATCTGCTCAAATGCAATCGGGACGGGGGGACGCTTTTTCAAGGGCGGCGAAAAAATCCTCGTACTGCTCCACATCGGCAAGCAGCGGTTTAACGGAAAGGTCGGGAAACTCCTTGCCCTCGGTCTGCGAAATATCAAAGACGGTTATAACCTTAAAGGCGGGGACGGTGATTTCCTTTTCTTCCTTTACCACTTTTCCCTCGCGGTCAAGCATGGGCTTTCTCGTTTCGGGGTCGATTTTATCAACCAGCTTTTTCACCTTTGTAGGGCGCGGGGGCAAAGATTTTAATGCCTTTCTCGCCTTTCTTTACATGGCGGTCAAACTCCTTTTCCCATTGACGGAAGCCATTACCAAATTGCCGCCCTGCATAGCAATTAGGATAGTGTTATTCAAACTATAATCATGGAACTTTGACATAGCGGTTAGAAACTCTTTGTAGCGGTCGCTGTCAAAAATCGCCTGTACGCCCTGTTCCAAACGCGCGGTGATCTCCTTTACCTTTTCGGCGGGCTTTTTCGGAAGTAAGGATAATGGGGACGACGGGGCGGGGCTGCTGCGGCTCTGCGGCCTGTGCGTCTGCTTGCTGCGTTTCGGCTGCGTCCATATAGGCTTTGTCCTGTTCGCCGCGCTCCGGCTGCGGGTAACTCATAATGCGGTATTCTTCCGGCACTTCGCGCCCCTCAAACTGCCGTTCCCACTCGTCGCCGCTTTCCACGATATAGCCGTACTCGGTAAACGCGCCTTTTTCCTGCGCGGCAGCTTCCTGCCAAAAGTAGAAAGGTCAATGCCGCCTTTCCATTCTTCGGGCATTTGTACCATGCCGGATTGATTTAAGTAATAGTCGCCCAAATCGTGGTAGTTATGTACTTCGGGGATATGGACGTAAAAATCCACGTTGTAGGTGAAGTCAATTACCTGTCCAATATTTGCAAGCCCGTTTTTCTGCTGCAAAGCTGCGTTCAGCTTGCCAACCTCGGCGGGGTCAAGCTGTTCGAGCCGCGCCGCAAGAAAATTGAGTTCGTCCACGTCGGCGGCGCATACCATTTCATAAGGCAAGGCAATATGTTTCTCCGGGTCGTCGGAATAGCCGCGAATGGAAAAATCCTGCGGGTTGTCGGCGGTAATGCCGACGTTCCGCATAGCTTCGTGCAACTGCTCCTTTGTGGCGGGCATACAGGCAACGGCAAAATCCTCGTCGCCGCAGTTCAGCGTGGCTATTCGATAGTCCTCTCTGAGCATGAGCCGCCCGTTTTCATCAAGGGTGGGCTTCATGGTAAACTCGTCATGTTCAAAGGTGAGGTACTGCTCGGCTGCGCCATAATCCGCATTTTTAGAGCTGATATGTTTGAATGTTGCCAACAGCGTCACCTACCTTTCGCAGGACTTCAAACTTCAAGGCAGCAAGGTCAGAAATGGCGGCGCGGACTTCAACGGACAGGGCGTTGTATGGTGTGCCGTACTCGTTGAGGGCGCGGGCAATCTGATTGAGGTTGCCACCGATTTTTCCGTATTCGGCGGTCAGCCTGCCAACGGCGGACAACAGTTCATCATTGACCGGGGAAACGGTAACGATGGGACGAATGGTCGCCCGTGTAATGGCTTGCCGGATAAATTCGGATTGGCTCATGTCATAGTGTTTCAGCCGCTCGGTAAAGTCGGCGTATTCTTCCTCGGTCATGCGGGTTTTGACCACATGGCAGCGGTGGGGTGTGTTATATTTTTTCTTCAAGCGTTGACCTCCTTTCTCGCCCGACAGGGCGCATGAGCAGGGTTTGGGGAAGGCACTCCCCAACAAGATTTACCAAAGGGGGCAAAACCGCAGATATGCGGATTTTGGCACCGTGGTAGAATCTTGCTCTAAAAAACTACCGCTTTCCTCGGCGGCTCTGGTTTGCGGATATACTGGCTTGCTCCACCAATATAGCGATTGCGGTGGCGTGTTCTGCCCGCTGTTCACCACTACAACGGTGAAAAGGGGGCGTTTTGGCAAACGCAGCGGAAATTTTTTTGTTTTCCCTGTCTGCTCCCTACAACAATCCGGCGGTGTGGTTTGCCAAAGATTTTTGAAAATGGGCGCAAAAAAAGCAGTAAACCTTTTCAAGATTTACTGCTTATCTGCCGCTGTGATGGGTGGCGGTATTAAATTGTCAGCCGTTTTTCAAATGGAATTTATCTGCAATCGCTTTCTTTCTGCTTTCCAATTCCTTTTCTGTAATCTTCCATAATCCTAACGCAATGATCTGCTATCTTTTGCATTCCGAGTTCTTCAAAAAAGGCAATTTGTATTTTCATCAGTTCTTCACAAACAGTCAACTTCTGCTCATCCATATTGCTAATAGCAAGCCATGGGAACGCTTTATATTTCTTAGTGTCCCCAATGAGAAAATTGTACCCTATCAACTCATTTTCACGGAAAACGAAATAGAATTGTGGGCCTGAACCTGGAACTGACTTTTCCATAATTTGCTGCATTGTTCTCACGCCGCCGTATGCCGGAAAAAAACCTATTCGCTCAAGAGCATTTAATATGTCAATCCTTTTATCTGTGGGTATGTCTCTATAATTGATAATCTGTTCCATTTGCTCTACCCTCATTGAAGTTTAATTTGTCAGGCTCTAATTATACAACTTTTCTGTTTAGCGGTCAAAGCGGAACTTCAACAGGCTTTCTATCAGTTGCCTGACGATATGCTCCTGCATATCCGTGTTAATCTGTCCGTCCATTTTCGCACAAGAGCGGATATATCCCGCATAATGGGATAGGACGGCGGCAACAGCTTCCGGGTCGCCCTCGCTTGCCTTAACGATTGTCTCATAGGGAAGTAGCTGGCTCATAGGACAAACCCTCCAACTCTGCCCGTAGCCGCCGTAAAATCATCTGAATACGCCGCCCGGTTGTGTTGCCAGCCCGTCCATATCTCCGTCCAATCTCCCTATGCGTCAATCGTTGGAAGTAGTACAAGAAAATGATTTCCTGTTCCATCTGTGATAGTGCGGACAGGGCTGCGGCAAGCTCTGGACTTTCCAAAAGCACCATCTGACCACAGACGAAAAGCGGATAGCTGGTCATGCCGGATGCTCCGCAAAGTATTTATCTGTGGTACTGAATGGATAGTGTTTTTCTTCTATCAGATATTCAAGCGAGATTTCCCGCTTGCGGCGGCTCCGTATGCTCCGGGCTGCGTCTATGGCAGCGTGGCGAATAACAGTCTTGCAAAAGGCATCGTGTGTATGCCGGATATGTTCTTGATACTTTTCGTGTTCGGTCATGGAAAATCCCCCTTTCTGAATAATGGCAGAGGGCGGCAGCATCTTGTGCTGTCGCCCTCTTGATTACCGAACAGCAAAGACGGGCGGGGCTGTCAACGGCGGCGCATTTGCGCCGTTCATCTTGACCGTTGACAGGCTCGGCTGGGTTTGCTATCTGCTCACGGCAATTCACTCTCATTGATAGGAATTGCCTCAAGTTCCGTATTCAAATTGTTCCAATAAGAGCCGATATCCGCACTTGTGAAATACTTAAAACCGCCTGCTGCTGACTTCAATTCGCCGTTTTTAACCCCATAGCAGGCGTAAATCAAATCGTAGCTTGTTCCATCTGAGAGGTTAAATCTAAAGCTGGTCACATCTGCTCCGGCAGTTTCCTCAGTCGTTTTGTCTTTTAGGGATAAGCTTGAACTTATCATACAGGGTCTTTATATCATTTTCAGCAACAACTACTTTCTTTTCTGCTGATGCAGGCACTCCGTCATAGTGGTACATTTCAACGTTTTCGACATCTTCAACCTCAAATGGGAAGTTGATTTTGACAGGCTCATAAGCAATGTTTATAGGTAACAGAAAGAGAGCTGTAAAAATTGCAATGATACAAAGAGCGATGGAAACGAGAACAGCAATCGTTATCTTTTTTCTGCCTCTCTGCTTTTCTTTTGCCTCATGGCGCATAATAACGCTTTCGCTTTCTTCGTGAAGAACATCTTCGCTCGTGTGAGAAAGCAATTTCTGATAAATTGCGTTACAGTCAGCACAGGCGTTCAAATGCTCTTTTACCATCTCTGCGCTTGCTTCGCTGCAAGCACCGTCAACATACAGCGGAAGAATATCTCGAACAATATCGCATTGTTTACTCATGCTTTTCATCCATCCTTTCTTGAATTTTTAGCTTTGCACGATGATAAGTAACTCTCGCCCATGATTCTGTTTTTCCAAAAATTGCAGCGATTTGTGAAAAAGATAGTTCCCCGAATACGCGAAGCTGAAAGACTTCTTTGTATGGTTCTTCCAAACGGTGAAGAACGAGGTGTATGCGGAACGCCATGTCAGAATCTGCAACTGAGTTCTCAACATTTTCATTTGATGGCAAGTCATTGATTTCACTCACATCAGCTACTCGCTGACGGCTTCGCATTTCATCATGGTAAAGGTTTTTTGCTATGGAGCAGAGCCATGTCAATTCATCTGACTTACCTTTGAATTGTGATGTTGTAGAAACAGCCTTATAGAATGTGTTCTGCGTGATTTCCTCTGCTATCTCACGATTTTTGGCAAGAGAAATAGTATACGAGTATACCTGTAAATAGTAGGCTTTATAGAGCTTTTCATAGTCCATACTTGTCATCACCTCCTTCAGCTTCATAGGTTAGACGGAGAAATCGGAATTTCGTTACAAAGAAGTTTGAAATTTTTATACCTTTACGCTACTCTTGCTTTGTGCGGACTATTGGTAGACGCGCATTAACGGCAAGTAAAGAGATTGCTGTGTCAGCTTGATATGTTCAAATGCTAATTAAGTATAGCATACAGCTATGAATTTTTCTATTGCGTTCCCCTGACTTCGGAATAGTGGCAGGGCTGGCTATCCTTGTTTTGCTTTGTGCTTCTCTACCGTACATGAGCATTTGCGCCGGGGTTATCGTTGCCGTAGCCCTCAAGCAGATTGATTGCACCCCAGATGCCAAGACCTGCGCCCAGAGCGATAACGAGAGTCTGAAGAACGGTTACTGCGCTATTGAAAAATGCCATAATATTTTCCTCCTAAAATTTGAAATTGTTTTGAGAATAGAAAAAGCCCTCCGTACTACCGGCATCAAAACCGGACGGAAGGCTTAGTTTACGAGAATCTTTTCAAGGAACTCCTCGACGGTTATCACGCCAAGTTTCTGTTCCATTCTGCTTCTTGCATATTCAGTTTCACAATCATATATATCACCACCACCTTTCATAAGAAACAGCCAATACATTGACTGCAACAAATCTTCACGAGAAGCACAGATTGTCGGTGAAAAAACGACAGGTGAAACCTTCAGAACCTCTGCGAGTTTCGCTGTGGTTTCTGCATTAGGGGTTCGAGCGTTTTTCTCATACTGAGCAATACGGACATCCGCTGTTTTCTCGGAATACCCCATCAGGAGTCCAAGCTCTTTCTGGGTAAGGCGGCGAAATCGTCTAACGAACTTCAATCGCTGCCCAATAGAGGTATCCGTGATCCACCAAGTCATTTTTTTTACACCTCGCTTTCTGCAAATTCTCGATATACAACCTCATTTTTTGCTCTGCGCTTGCCTACGGCTTCACTGGGAGCAAGGTCAGGGTAGGTTGCCTGCACTTTCTGTCTGCTTCTGCGGACAGTTTCAAACCCCGGAAAGCTGCGTCTATCCAGTTCCTTCAAAAACACAGGAACCGTCATGGCATGAATGTCGATGCCACGCAGACCGGAATAGTGTTCCAGTACCATCAGGTACAAATGATTGTCGGTATTTCTTGCCTTGTGGTCGTGTTCCAAGATGTTCTTAACCAGGGCAGATACCGTTTTCAGATTTTCCAAACAGAAACCTCCTTAATCCGCATCGACTACCACAAACTCATCACCTGCCTTGAGCTTCAACCTTCGACTCAGAAACTGCTCAATGTTGAACTCATTTCTCTTATCAAAGTCTGATGTGTACTTATAATTGGGGTGCTGCGTCAGATCGTACTTGTCAGAAAGAAACGGTCTGACACCACGCAACTGCAAAATACACTTGCTGCCATCCAGAACCGCAAGCTCATCTACGCTCGCAAGGTCTTTGCCTAACTTCTGATAATTCAAGCCGTAAGACGGGCTGTTACCTCTGGTGTTGGAGGTGTTGTAGGTGTCGATAGTTTCTTTTCCCAATGCCTGATTCAGTTCTTTGAGCGTGGTTGGCTCAGAACCACCCAGGAAAATTCGGGAATCCATGTTGCCGATGATGGTATCGGCATTGTCTTTATAAATGGCTTTCAGCTGTGATTGTGCCTGGAGAACAAGGCAAGCCGATATTTCACGGCTTCGGATTGTCGCTACCAGTTTTTCCAGATTGGGAATCTGACCGATGTTTGCCATCTCATCAATCAAGCAGCGCACATGAACCGGCAGTCTGCCGCCGTACACATCATCTGCTTTCTCGCACAACAAGTTGAACAGCTGTGTGTAAATCATGGAGATCAAAAAATTAAACGTCGCATCCGTATCTGACATAATCAGAAAGAGCGCCGTTTTCTTATCTCCGAGAGTATCCAACTGCAACTCGTCATAGGCAGTCACATCTCTGACCTCCTGAATATCAAAAGGAGCCAGACGAGCGCCGCAGGAAATCAAAATCGACTTAGCGGTCTTGCCAGAGACAGATTGTCAAGGATTTTTTAATCAAATTCACAAAAAATCTACAAAAAAGGTGCCAGAAGCACCGTATGGCTCCTGACACCTCGTTTGATAGATTACATTTTTCCGTTCAGCAGGTCTTTGCAGAGATACGCGTAGTCTGGCAGCTGGTTGATATATGGCTCCCAACGCCTCTTGATTTCGGCCAATTCCAGCGGATCGGCTGCTTCCAGTGCATGATCGTTGCCCGTCATATACAAAACATCCGTAGCAACATCGTCCAAACACCTGCCGCAGAGATCGGCGGCTGATTCTATCCTGATGCCAGTATCCACATAAAGCGGATTTACGCCAATCGTCAGCCAGACATAGCCCACCTTGTCCGACCAGAGCAGTTCAAAATCAGGGCTTTGCCGCAGATGTTCCGTAAAGACTTCCTTTACTCGCTCAATTTCATGTTTCTCTTTTTCTGTGTAAAGCATTTTCGTGTCCTCCTTGACAAAAATTTTGGTGCGTACCATCATCAGTTTAGCACAAGGCGGCTTCGTTTATCAGTCTGTCACATCTGCTGAATTTCATTTTTGAGCATACGCTTGATTTTATCGCTCATGGTTTCTGTGCTGGTATTGCTGAAATGGACATGAACCTTGTAGGTTGTCTTGCCGATTTTCTTTACCATCGCTGGCGTGTTTTCCGGCGCTCTGGACACAGTAGCGGCGTCTGCCGCCTGCATAGTACGGGGTTCTCTGTTCATGGCGCTCCTTTCTCCGAACGGGTCTGTGCCGCCCGGTAAAAAATCAGTCATGCTTACTGCTTACAATGTCTTTTGCTGCCTGTCGGGTAGCACCGGCATTTTCTTCCCGGAAATTCTTCCCGTCAAAGAGAATCGGCGCACACCGTTCCAGAATACGGTCATAGATACGGGCGTGAGCCAGATCGGGCGGGTTTTTTAACTCGGACAGTTTCAAGTTTGTTGTGATAATCATGGGTCTGCGGCTGCGATAGCGGCTGTCGATGACGAAAAACATCTGCTCCATAGCATATTCTGTACTGCGCTCTACACCCAGATCGTCAATGATAAGCAGGTCATACTCGTCAAAGCTGGCAATAAACTCCGACCTGTCCTCAGAGAACATCCCGGTCAGGCGGTTCAGGATGGTAGGAAAGTTCGTCATCAGCACCGGCACATCCCGGTCAAGCAGGGCGTTGGCGATACAACCGGCGAAAAAGGACTTGCCGGTTCCCACATCCCCAAACAACAGCAGGCCGGTGTTGTTCCTGTATGCCTCCTTCCAGTTCTCCACATAGGCGCGGGCCTTGTCCATCAGGGGATTTTGGCCGTTGTCATTGGAAAATGTGTAGTCGTACAGATAACGGTCTTGCAAACCCTGTGCCTTTCGGCGTTTGATACGCTCCATGCGGCGCTGCCGTTCTTCAGCAGCCTTGCGCTGCTCCTCAGCCTCCCGCTGGCACTGGCAGATGCAGCGCGGCATAAAGTAGCCGGATTTCCCGAAGCATGGCACAACAGTCTGCCTCTGGCCGCCGCATTTCTTACAGTGGATGAGACCGTCTGACAGGTCTATACACTCGTCCTCAGCCAGTTCCACACCGGCGGCTGCCTTGTCAATCAGCGCCCGGATTTCTGCGGTAATCTCAATCATACGGTTTCATCCTCCTTTACGCTGTAATCCCGGTTGCGAGAGGGCGGGGCTGCTTTCTTCGCGTCCTCACCGGCCCAGCGCCGGATGGTGGCGACATGGCTCTGATAACGCTTGCCGGTAGAAGCCATGTACTCGGACAGCTTTTCGATGTACTGGCCCCATACAGTGGGAAAGCTGGCCTGTAAGTCTGCCAGTTCCCCGTCCGTCAGGAAAACATTCTGGTAACGGCCATAGGTATGGGAAGGGTGCCCTGTTTTAGGGCGCACCTTCTCTATCTCTTTCTCTAACTCTATCTCTG
>ENA-OQMZ01000957-OQMZ01000957.1-human-gut-metagenome-genome-assembly--contig:-NODE-957-length-11288-cov-0.983783_pt1 | contig 11288 bp, 14 predicted proteins | sample MGYA00242621_ERZ504862 | MGnify/ENA primary metagenome ERZ504862 (study PRJEB26092, sample SAMD00036393) | human gut metagenome | host: Homo sapiens | study: EMG produced TPA metagenomics assembly of... | reverse complement strand
TCCTTAAACTTCCTCGTCAAATAAAAATTCACATAAGACTGATTACTGACTAAGGTACCATCTTGCGTCAGAAAAACTCGGTCTCCTTCTTCTTTCATCATGCCTTGTTTCATGGATTCTATCAATGGCTTTCCATAGACAGAATCATGGAGCAACCAAAACGTTCTATAAACTCTTTCTTCGAAATGCCTTTCGTCTTTCGAAGTCCAAGAAACATAAATTCTTCCATCTGTTCATAAACTGATAACGAACGGGCTCCTTCATATGCATCTCCGAACGATTGAATCTCTAAATAGTCTTTCATATCGGAGGGATTCTCAAAACGTTTCTCATCCAGATACGAAGAGGCATTAAGCCCCACTCCCAAATACGGAATATGGGACCAATACCCAAGATTATGTCTGCTTTCAAAACCTGGCTTTGCATAATTTGAAATCTCATATTTGTCGTAACCATATTCGTTTAAAATCTTTTCTGTCATTCGATACATTAAAACTTCATCTTCTTCTGATGGAAGAAGTTCCTCTAACTTGTTATCTTCGTAAAAAGGTGTTCCCTCTTCAATGATCAGACTATACGCAGAAATATGTTCTGGAGAAAGTTTAGCTATTTTTCTTAAATTCTCTTCATAAGAAGTTAATGTTTGTTTCGGCACCGCACTCATCAAGTCAACATTGATGTTCAAAAATCCAGCTTGTCTTGCCCAGTCGAAACTTTGTAAAAATTCTTCATAGGTATGAATTCTTCCCAGATACTCCAACTCTTCTTTCACTGTTGACTGCAATCCAAAACTAATCCTGTTGATCCCATTTTCCCTATATGTACATTAGTTTTTTTAAATCTACTGTTCCTGGATTCGCTTCAATCGTAATCTCAGCATCCTCACAAATATGAAAATGTTCAAATATAGTTTCACAAATCATTTGAATATCTTCTCTTCTAAGATATGATGCGTTCCGCCTCCAATAAAGACGGTTACAACGTCTCGTGCTGCTAATTTCTTTCCCCAGAAAATCAGTTCTTCTTTTAGTTTCCCCAGGTATGCATGGATCGTTTCCTCCTCTGCCCGAAAGGAACAGAAATCACAATATCTGCACTTACTTTTACAAAATGGAATATGAATATAAAGCTCGATCGTATTAGTCTTCATCTAACTTCAGAACACTCATGAATGCTTCCTGTGGAATTTCAACATTTCCTACCTGACGCATTCGTTTCTTTCCTTTCTTCTGTTTCTCTAACAGCTTTCTCTTACGGGAGATATCTCCACCGTAACATTTTGGCAAGAACGTTCTTTTCTCATTTGCTTTGACAGTTTCTCTTGCAATGACTTTACTTCCAATCGCTGCCTGAATCGGTACTTCAAACATATGTCTTGGAATTTCTTCTTTTAATTTTGTACACATCTTACGTCCTCGCTCATACGCGGTATCTTCATGTACAATAAAAGAAAGCGCATCAACTTCTTCTTTGTTGATCAAAATGTCTAATTTTACAAGTCTTGATGTCTGATATCCTTTCATTTCGTAATCTAAGGATGCATAACCTCTGGAACGTGATTTTAATGCATCAAAGAAATCATAAATGATTTCATTTAATGGAAGTTCATAACGAAGTAATGCCCTTGTCTCTTCCATATACTCCATTCCAAGATATACGCCTCGTCTTTCCTGGCATAATCCCATGATCGCTCCAACAAATTCAGAAGTTACCATGATCTCCGCTGTTACGATTGGTTCTTCCATATGGTCGATCTCGGATGGATCTGGAAGATTGGATGGATTCGTTAATTCGATCATACTTCCATCCGTCTTATATACGCGATAAATAACGCCTGGTGCTGTTGTTACAAGATCCAAGTTATATTCTCTCTCCAAACGTTCCTGAATGATCTCTAAATGCAATAATCCAAGAAATCCACATCTAAATCCAAATCCTAACGCAACGGATGTCTCTGCTTCAAATTGTAGTGCTGCATCATTAACTGTAATTTTTCTAATGCATCTCTTAAATCCGGATATTTTGCTCCATCTGTTGGATATAGTCCACAATATACCATAGGATTTACTTTTTTGTATCCTGGAAGTGGTTCAGCACATGGATCATCTGCATCTGTGATCGTATCACCAACTCTGGTTCCCTGTACATTTTTAAGGCTGGCTGTAACATATCCAACCATCCCTGCTGTCAGTTCATCACATGGATTGAATCTTCCTGCCCCAAATGTACCAACTTCTACAACTTCTGCACTCTCTCCAGTTGCCATCATCTTCATCTTTGTTCCGACTTTGATCGTTCCTTCTTTGATCCTTGTAAAGATGATAACTCCTTTATATGCATCATACATACTGTCAAAGATCAATCCTTGTAATGGTGCATTCTTATCGCCCTCTGGTGATGGATCTTCTCTACGATCTGCTTTAATACCTGTTCTACATTTAGTCCGTTTTTTGCAGAAATCTGAGGTGCATCTTCTGCATCGATTCCGATCACATCTTCAATTTCTGCTTTAACACGCTCTGGATCTGCACTTGGAAGATCGATCTTGTTGATAACCGGCATAACTTCTAAGTCGTGATCAATCGCAAGATAAACATTTGCCAATGTCTGTGCCTCTATTCCCTGTGCAGCATCGACAACAAGGATTGCTCCCTCACATGCTGCAAGACTTCGTGATACTTCATAATTAAAGTCCACGTGTCCCGGTGTATCGATCAAGTTAAAAATATATTCTTCCCCATCGTCAGCTTTATAAACAATTCGTACTGCCTGCGATTTGATCGTAATCCCACGTTCTCTTTCAAGATCCATGTTATCAAGAACCTGCTCCTGCATCTCTCGATCCGTTAATGTTCCTGTCATCTGAATGATCGATCTGCTAATGTTGATTTTCCGTGATCTATATGTGCGATAATACAAAAATTTCGTATTTTACTCTGATCTATTGCCATAAGTTCCTCCTAATTATATTTCAAGTACATATGTCTTTTCAGACACTCCATTTAGTATAACACATTATTTAATAATTCAGCAAGTAAACTCATAGACGCTTTTGCTTCTGATAACGTATTATTCTGCGCACCAACTTCCACTAACAAGCTTCTTCCTCTGTAGTGCAGATTATAACGATATCCTTTTACGTAAATTTTTCGTGTAAATCCAGGGTATTTCAAAGCAGCCTGTGCTTGCAATTGCAGGCTGAACGCAAGATTTGTCTGCTTATTTGGATTCTTTAAATATTTGATATTTCCATTTGTTGCTGTACGGCTCATTCCATTAAAAAACATGACCTGCGCCATTCTCTTTCCATTTTGTCTCGTCACAAGCTTTGTCGATTCATTGATCCATCCCTGTGCAGATCGATCACAACCTGAATGGATGGATATTTTTTAGATTCTTTTCAATTGCAGTTGCTGCATAATTATAAGCCTTAGATCGCTCCTCTTTTCCGTTTTTACATCGTAAATGTTACGATCATGTACAACCTTGATATTTTTTTGCTCCAATCTCTTCGTTAAAACATCTCCAACACCAATCACAGTATCTGATTTTCTTCCTTTCCCGCTGCCACGGTATGCCTCACTCCCATGTGTATGATAAATTAAAATCTGCGGTTCATCAGATTTCCTTAATTTTAAGTTCGTGTTTAATAAAACTTTTCCATTTAACTCATTCTCTGTCGCCATTGTCGTACTGTCGATCTGATAAATATTATTTTCTTAAATATTTTGAATTTTCCCATTTTTTTGCATGAAACAACTTTTCTTCTTTTTTTACCTCCTCTACCACCTCATCCGTTGTTTCATCATCCTGAAAATAATAATCTTGCTGTACTAGATCTTCTTCTTTTTTATCCTTATAATCTGTGCGATATTGTAAGATTGGTACTGTTTCCTGATAATACATACAGACCATGTCCGTATAGAATATTTCCCGAAAATGTCACTTCCTTCTTAGATACTGCCGGAAAAAAATCCTGTCATAATCCCATGATAATAATGATCCATGAATTCTAAAACCATTCCCTGCACATTGATCTTCTGACTGAAAAAAATGATCAGAAAACAAACCGATCACAATACTCAATATCCATCTCTTTCTTTTCTCCATACTTTCATTGTATTCATTCATATTTTAATTATGCAGTAAATGATTGATTCCTTCAGATATCGTATACTGATCCGTTTCATAGATTCATCAATATTTTTTGGTGTAACATGCATGGAAATAAATTCTTCATCAATATTTTCAGAAACATTTTCCAGAGATTTTCTCCAAAAACATCATGAATGATCGCTGGAACAGAAATTACCGTTGGAACACCAATTGCAAGAACTGGAACACCAATCGTATGCTGTGTAATCTCATTTCTATGATTTCCAACACCTGAACCCGGTGCAATTCCCGTATCGCTGACTGAATCGTTTTATTTAACCTGCTATAACTTCTGGCCGCCAAAGCATCGATCACGATAACAACATCTGGTTTTATCCGGTCTGCTAATGATTCTAAAATCTCACTTGTCTCAATTCCCGTCTGTGCCATAACCCCCGGTGCGATCGCACTTAGTTCAAATTGATAATTTCCAATCCCCTCTTTTTGCAAATGTCTTGTAATATATAGATTGTTCACAACTTTAGGTCCTAACGAATCCGCTGTCACATCAGCATTTCCAAGTCCTGCGATCAGTATTTTTTTCTTTTTGTTTAATCATCTCCTTTAAATTTAAAAACAATGCTTCACTCATTTCTTTATGAAAACTACCATCGTTTGTTGACAGATCTTTCGCCTCGATCGTAATATACGGTTCCCTTTTGGTTTTCCTAAAGAGTCCTCCCCTTTTTTGTTTTTGATGATGATCTTTGTTTCTTTTATATGATTCGTTGTATCAATTCTTGTCTTTACGATAATTCCTGACTGTGCAGAGCCAATATTCTTCTCTTCTTTTAATTCCAGTGCCAGATCTGTACGATTTGCATTGATTTTGCCTCCTTTTTTCTCTAGTATGTGATTTGTTTTTAAAAAATATTACATTTTTTCCCCAAAGATATTGACAAATTCAATCATTTTCTATAAGATATAACAGTATGTTTTGTGTATAGCTAACCGTGTCTCGCTATAGACAAGATTCAAGAAAAGAAAGAAATTTAAGTTATCATATTGGAGGTGCCCACTTTGGCAAATATTAAATCAGCAAAAAAAAGAATCAAAGTTATCAACACAAAAACAGAAAGAAATAAAGCAATCAAAACTAAAGTTAAAACAATATATCAAAAAGTACAGAAGCAGCGATCGCAGCTAACGATAAAGCAGCAGCTTCTGAAGCTTTAACAGCTTGCATTTCTGAAATCAGCAAAGCTACTTCTAAAGGAATCTTCCACAAGAATACAGCTTCTAGAAAGATTGCTCGTTTATCTAAAGCCGTTAACGCTATTGCTTAATCAGATATCAAGAAACGAATTTTAATAAAATTAACCCAAAAAGAAGCCACCGTCAGGCTTCTTTTTTTCATCATTTTTATTATACTAGATTTCTTCTATCTTAAATTGATTGATTTATTTCTGACTGAACTGGATCAACAATAGTTCTACCCCAACTCTGTCACTGATCTTCCTGTTTTAATTGATTCATCAGTTTTTGCACATGCTTCGATCATATCTCTGAGTGTATCCATTGAAAACATTTTCGCTTGATCTTTTAACTTTCCTGCAACAAATGCTGGAACTTTCATCTGCTTTGCGATCATCCCATTGCTCTTTCCAAGACAATCTAAATCTTTCACCTGAAGCAGCTGATTACACTGTCTGACTAACAATGCCAGAATTCCAAATGGTGATTCCTTTAACTCGATCAAATCATAATATAGTGTCAATACTTTTTCTCTTTGCTTTCTCGCAATTGCCTCAAGCATCACAAAGATCTGATTTGTCGTCTGAGAAGATGTCAACTCTTCCAGATCACGGATCGTAATTTCTTCTCTCTCTCCAACATAGGAGATCAATTTCTCTAATTCATTTTTTAAAGTATACATATCAGATCCACAGCGATATAAAAAACTTCGCATTGTTGCAGATGACATCTGTTTTCCTTCTTTCTTAAGCAATGAAGCCAGCCATCTGGATAATTCTTTATCTCCAGCAGATTCAAAACATACCGCATGTCCTTCCTTCGAAAGAAATTTATAAATCTTTGAACGCTTATCTACACTATCTTCTATAAAAAGCACAACACTTGTATCCGAGGCTTCCTTTAATCCTTCAATAAACGTATCATCACTTTTCTTTCCAAGTCCTGTTTCATCCAAGATCAAAAACCTATGATCACTAAAAAACGGCAGTGTTTTAGCAAGTTCAACAATCTCTATCGCATCAGCCCTTTTTCCTTCAAAATAAGAATAGTTCATCGTATCATCTTCTGAAACTAATGCTTTTTTTAACTGGTTTTTCATCTGGGAGATCATATATTTTTCTTCCCCGTAGAATAGATAAAACGTTCGTATGTATTTGTCTTGATATCTTCTAATATTTTCTTCATATTCTTTGCATCTCTTTCTATAGCTTTTGATAGTATACCTTTTTTTTGGAAGATTTTCAACCATCTCTTCTTTTGAAAAAAAAATAATCGCACCACTTCGATCTGTTCTATAAATCTTTGTGTGATATGTCTGTAGTCTGTGGATAGTTTCTAAATGTGGGTGTCCATATCTATTTTGTTTTCCACAAGAGATGACCGTCTGTTTCGGCTGAACCTTTTGTAAAAATTCATTACTCGTGGAATTTTTTTGACCCATGATGTGCTGCTTTTAATATATCTGCTCTTTCCAATTCTTCTAATAATAGTTCTTCTTCGCCTTCTTTTTCCACATCTCCCGTTAACAGCACCCGATATCCAAGTATTTTTCCCTGCATTACCAACGATGCCGCATTCTTTTCCATCTGACTGTTCTTTTGAGGATGCAACACTTTCAAACTTCCATCTTTTGTAGTGATCTGCCTTCCTCTTGAAAGATAAAAAATAGTTGTTCCTCGTTTCTTCGCTATACCTTATGATCTTTTTCATTGTCTCATCTTTTGGAATCTCTGGAAGCCCAAGATACTTAATTTTCCCCATCTCAAGTAATTCCTTGATCCCAGAATAATGATCGATATCCATATGACTGATCACCGCAATCTGAATCTTCTGATACCCCAGATATTTCATATACGGAAGAATCCGATATCTTCCAACCTGATCTTCACTGCTGCTTCCACCATCAAATATGATCGCCCCAGACTTCGTATCTGCTACAAAACAATCTCCCTGCCCAACATCAAGAAATGCCAGACTCTTTCTTCTTGCCATTGGAATCCATATCAAAATGATCATGATAACATAAGCCAGACTGATCCTGATATGTCGATTTTGTCCATTTTTCTTCCATATCCACAATCCGGTCATAAAATAAAATAAGAGTACCCATAAAAATGGTACATGTCCGATCGTCAACATCCCATAAGACTGTCTGGAAATCCACAAAACCCCTTGGATCATCCATGAGATTGCTTCATGAAATACGGTATACGGCAAAAAAAATCAAAAGAAAAGCTAAAGTAAAAGCACACGTTGCCAGTGGTACTGCTGCTACATTCGCAAGAAAAGAAAAAGCTGGAGCTTCATACTGAAAATATATGATTAATGGCAGCATCCCTATCTGGATAAAAATACAAAACGATAAAGATTCCTTCAACTTATAATATTTACCTTTCATCTTTGGTTTAACAAGTTGATAGATTGCGATCACAAAAACTGCTGTAAATGAATATAAAAACCCCGTATCATAGATTCTGTACGGACACATTATAAGTAAGACAATTCCTGCAAAAGCTCCTGCAGACATCATATCATAGTGTTCTCCTAATATCTCTGACAGGAAGTAAACACCCAACATCATCACTGCACGAAGTGACGATCCCGATCCACCTGTTAAAATACAATAAAACACTGCGCCTGTCATTCCTGCCAGTGAACCAACTACAAAATTTCCACACCACTTGCGAACCAATTTATATACCCTTCTTCCTGCCAACGATATATGAAGTCCTGATACCGCAAGTAAATGAATTAATCCACTTTCCTTAAAGTCATCTTTAACCTCATCACTCAGTCCATTTTTATCACCTATTAACATCCCCTTTAAGAAATCACTTACTTCATTTTTGTATTGAATTTCTAACTGATGTTTCATGTACTCTCTACATTGCAAGATCTTTTCCTGAAAATATATATTTTGATGTCCTTCAATCTCAATATTTTTCGAATATACATGATAGTAAATTCCTTTACTGAAATAATAATGTCTGCTTGAAATTGGCCAGGGTTAGCTGCATCTTCCCATTCTTCTAATTCTCCTTGAAACCGAAGAATATCTCCTGGAATGATCTTTTCATCCTCGGGTGTATATAAAAGGATCTTCCCCTCCAAATTTTTATTTTTTAAAAGTACTGCTAACTTTCCCTTCTTTGTTTTCGATACTTCTAAAACTCTTCCCATTGTATATTCTGTTGCCTTTTCCTTTACCTGGATCAGATCAAGTTTCATGGAAGTCTTAAAACCTAACGATAATAAAATTCCTGCAAGTATTCCAACTACAACCCATCCATAACGCCTATCACTAAAAATCAAGGACGCCAACAGACAAATACCTGTCAATAGATAAAAAGCCGCTGTCATGGACATAATATTCCATACAACGGCTGTTCCGGATAACACTCCGGCAAATATAAGAACCATCGGTCTTTGTTTCATAAATTATTTCATTGGCAACTTACCAAATACAAAACTATCTCTTCCAAGAGCACCAATTGCTGTACCATCTGTATCAAGCATTGGCTCTCCAGAAATTGAAAATGATACATAATTGATATCTTTTAACTGAGTCAATGTATATACAATACCAGCACGGCAGATCAAATCTCTATTCTCTGAAATTCGTTTATACCCTGTCGAAAAATCAATCTCAACGATATTTGTATTCACTGATACACCATTGATCATAATTCTCTTTGGAATCACTGAGCGTATCTTATCACTCTTTGGAGTCTGTTGAAGTTTCTTTAATAAAATCTTCACTTTCTGCTGCTGATTCCCTTCAAGCTTCACATTTTCTTTCTTCATGATCAATTTCGTAACATCATTATTTGTATAGTAAATTGCTGTTCCTTTTTGATTGCCTTGGTCATTGGTTTCTTTTTTTGACCGGCATCCTGCCACTAAAGTCATCAAAGCCAGACAAAGCAAAAAGATCATGCATAATTTTCTTTTCTTCATCTCTTCCTCCTAGCCTTTATACTTTAATGGAATTCTAAGTGTAAATGTTGTTCCTTCACCAACCTTACTGTATAACTTAATCTCTCCATTATGAAGAGAAACAACGCTCTTTGTGATCGCTAATCCAAGTCCTGTGCCTCCAGTATCTCTTGATCTTGCTTTATCCACGCGATAAAAACGATCAAATACCTGATCCTGGCAATCCTCAGGAATTCCAACACCAGAATCTGCAACTTTCACATAAAAATACTTATGATCTGCATTCAGTGTCACGCGGATCCACCCATCATCTTTGTTATACTTGATACCATTCTCGATCAGATTCGTAAGCCCTAAAGACAACTTCACTTCATCAATCTCTGCTGTTACTGGACGAAAACTTTCAAAGATCAATTCGATATTACGCTGCAGAGCCAATGGTTTTAAACGCTTCATGATAATCTCTAACAATTCGTTGATACTTACTGTTGTGATCTGAAGCTGCGCTGCTTTCTTGTCTAGTTTCACCATGAGATAACAGATCTGAAATGATCACGTTCTCACGATCGATCTCAGCAACGATATCCTGCATGAATTCTCGATATAATTCAGCTGGAACTGATCTCCCTGCTGAATTAAGGAATCTGCAAGAACTTTCATCGATGTCATTGGTGTCTTTACTCATGCGATACATTCGATACAAACTCCTGTCTTGAATCTTCCAACGTCTGCATTCTTCCAAGAATCTCATTAAAACGCTGCACAATACTGCGTACTTCTAGGAATCCTGTCTCTTCAATGGATTCATCTTCATGACCAGCCGCAATAAAATCAACATCTCTCTGAATCTTCTTTAAATCTCTCGTCAGCAGATAACTAATGATCATTGCCATTGATAATCCACAGATGATACATGCTACCAGCAGCATATTCCTGCGATGCTCCATCTCCGTAACTGCTCCCATCATATCCTCAGATGGCACAGTCGCCTGCACAGCTCCCAGGATATGATTCTGCTTTCCAGCTTTTGATACGATCGGAACCATCACTTCGATATACTTTCCACTCTCTGATACAATCCTTGTCTTCTTTCCATCCATAACATCCAATATATTATCATTTAAAAAGAATCTAGACTGAAAATCTGTATGAGTATCCTTGATGATCTTATAATTATTCTTAATTACGATGATCCGCCCATTCATACTTGCTGCAAGTTCATCAATCTGATTAGAAAGAGAGTTGGAGCCATCATCTAAATGAAAATCGACTCCAACTACCTGATCACCAAGCCAGCTACACTGACTGACCACACTATCCACTTTCTGGTCATATGTTTTCTGACGATATCCATCGTTTAACAACTTACTAAATAAAACTGATATCAATGTCGTCAGAAGGAAAACTGACAAGAAAATAAAGAACTGCATACTATGTAAAAAGGCAAATCTGTTCTTCTTAGGACTGAAAATAGTAACCTACCCCCCACTTTGTATGTACATAGTCCGGTACTCCCGGATTCACTTCGATCTTCTCTCTCAATCTTCGGATATGCACGTCAACCGTTCTTGCATCCCCCGGATAATCATATCCCCATACTGTATTCAACAAATCCTCTCTGCTGTATACTTTGTTTGGATGAAATACCAGTAACTCTAACAAGTCAAATTCTTTCGCTGTCAGGTTCACTTCTTTGCCATGAATATGCACTCTGCGGCTTTCGCAGTCAATCTTTAAACCTCTGCATTCTACAACCTTGGCTGATTCTTCTTCTTTCACATCGTGATGTGCACTTCGACGTAAGATCGCTTTGATCCTTGCCTTTACTTCCAGAATTATTAAATGGCTTTGTGATATAATCTATCTGCCCATATTCAAGGCCAAGAATCTTATCCATATCTTCTCCCTTAGCCGTCAACATAATGATCGGGACGCTAGAGAATTCACGAATTGCCTGACAAACCTCAAACCCAGTCAGTCCTGGAAGCATTACATCAAGAAGA
>ENA-OQMZ01000956-OQMZ01000956.1-human-gut-metagenome-genome-assembly--contig:-NODE-956-length-11300-cov-2.221337_pt1 | contig 11300 bp, 16 predicted proteins | sample MGYA00242621_ERZ504862 | MGnify/ENA primary metagenome ERZ504862 (study PRJEB26092, sample SAMD00036393) | human gut metagenome | host: Homo sapiens | study: EMG produced TPA metagenomics assembly of... | reverse complement strand
TCAGGATATCACGAGAATCTTTGATTGATAACAGAGATGTGATAAACAATTGATAACAACCGTTCAGTTACAGTCTGGGAACTTTGGACAGTGGAACACATATAAAACCAGATAGAACCATAAATTCCTATACAAAAGTGTATAGTGACAAGATTTTATTTGCGAGTTTGAGTGATGAAATGAACTTGAAAAAGCCTTTATTTATGCTGGTTGTAAGCAAATTTGTTTAAGCCTTGGCAACGATTTGGCAACATTTTGGGTATCACTCACTGAATAACAGAATACTTCAATAAGAGAAAAACCTTGCTGATTTTCAGATATGGAAACTGAACATCGGCAAGGTCTTTTTATGCTTATTTCTGCTTTTCCTTTTTAGACGCTTTCTTTTCTTCTTTCTCGATTTCCTGAAATTCTTTGGCAAGCATATCACTGACCGCCTGCGAGGGAACACTCACCCAATGTCCAGAGGTGTCAAGTTCTGGGTACTTGTATCGCCACTGGTCGTATTCTTCTCTGCTAATCTCGCCCCGTTCCAGCTTGGCAGATTGTTCCTGCCATGCGTGGAACATTTTGAACATGGAGGAATAGGTGGAATAGTCGGACTTGTCCAGCCGCAGACACACTTCCCCGTCAATCTCTCCGATTTTCAGTCCATACATATCTTCCAACGCAAAAAGTGTGTGCATAAGCCGATATAGCTGTCAATCTCCGGGACTGTGATTGCTTGTGGCTGACATCAAAGATATTTGCCATTTCTTTTACAAGGTCTTGCTTCGGCGTTCTGGCTTCTGATTCATACTGCGCCATACGGACATCAGAGGTCTTTCCGAGAAAACCGAGGATTTCGCCTAACTGCTTTTGCGTCATGCCTTTCCGATTACGGAAAAAGCGGATTCGTTTGCCGATTGCCATAATAAAACCTCCGTTGTAGTTATAGTGATACAACCATTCTTGACTTAAACATTTCTGTTGAAGTTAGTATAACATGGTGCAATAGGAATAGCAAGAGGAACTTAAATAAAAAAGTTAAGATTTTTTCTGCAAACCACTTGACTTAACGGAATTTATTTAGTATCATGGATATAACTTAAACAAAAACAGTTAAATAAAGAAAGGAGAGGATAACTGAATGGCAGAAAAATCATTTATGACTGTGGAGGAAGTGGCAGCGGAACTGCGGGTGTCAAAGTCAAAAGCCTACCAGATTGTGCGGGAACTAAACACAGAATTACAGAAACAGGGCTATCTGACGGTGGCTGGTCGTGTGAACGCTACATTTTTTCATAAAAAGGTCTGTTACAGCGATTAAGCGGAAAGGAGATGATTTGAATGGCTGTATACAAAGACAATGCTACAGGAACGTGGCGGGTAATCTATCGTTTCACGAATTGGAAAGGGGAGCGGAAGCAGACCCAGAAACGAGGATTTGCTACGAAGAGGGAAGCACAGGCGTGGGAACATGAAGCCATGCTGAAACAAGGTGCAAAGCTGGATATGACATTGCCAGCTTCTTTGAGGTTTACGAAGCCGACAAGAAACAGCGTGTCAAGGAAAGCACATGGGAATCCAAAAGCCATGTAATCCGCACAAAGATTTTACCGTATTTCGGAAATCGGAAGATAGCGGAGATTGAAGCAAAAGATATTATCGCATGGCAGAATGAACTCATGGCGTACCGGGACGAGAAAGGGAAGCCTTATTCGGCGGATTATCTGAAAACCATACACGCCCAGCTTACAGCGATTTTCAACCATGCTGTGAACTTCTATAACCTGCCCTACAATCCGGCAAGGCGGGCCGCACAATGGGAAATGAGGTTCCGAAAGAAATGGACTTCTGGACGAAAGAGGAATATCTGAAATTCTCCGAAGCCATGATGGATAAGCCCCGTTCCTATTATGCCTTTGAAATGCTTTACTGGTGCGGAATCCGCTCCGGCGAACTGCTGGCGCTCACTCCGGCTGATTTTGATTTTCAGAAGCAGACAGTCACAATCAGCAAGACGTTTCACCGATCTAAAGGGCGGGATATTATCACAAGTCCGAAAACAAAAAAGAGTAACCGTACAAATCAAAATGCCGCCATTTCTCTGTGAGGAAATACGGGAATATATCAAAATGCTTTACGACATTCAGCCAGACGAGCGGTTGTTTACGGTCACGAAATCCTATCTCAACCATGAGATGGAGCGAGGGGCGAAGCAGGCAGGAGTGAAAAAGATTCGTGTGCATGATATTCGTCATAGTGCGGTTTCTCTGTTAATCGACATGGGATTTTCGGTGTTGGCGATTGGGGAGCGCATGGGGCATGAAGCGGAGAAAATCACTTACCGCTATGCTCATTTATTCCCTACGGTGCAGACGGAAATGGCAGAAAAATTGGAAATGGAGCGAATGACAAAGGAGGATACAAATGGAAAGAACACTTGATTACAAAGGGCGGTGGCGCAATCATACAGTAGCGTTCCGGGTATCGAACGAGGAAGCGAATCTGCTTAACGATTTGGTGACACTGTCGGGATTGACGAAGCAGGACTACATCACAAGGCGGCTGCTGTGCCGGGACGTGGTGGTACAGGGTAATCCGAGGGTGTATAAGGCTCTAAAAAATCAAATGGCGGCTATCTACGAGGAATTGAAGCGGCTGGAAGCATTAAGCCCGGACAATGACGAACTGCTCTATACGTTACAGGTAATCGCAATCACATTAGACGGTCTGAAAGGAGAAGATGAATGACAGAAAAAATGAAAACGACTGCTCCCGTATTATCTGTTGGCGCAGATAGGGAACAGCCGAATACAAAAAATCACAAAGAAATTATAGCAAATGAAACAGCACAAATCAATCTGCAAGCCGCACAAAACCCGGAGAAATCCAGGAGCGGCGGGCTTCAAACCGTTTCCATGACGGAACTGTATGATACCGTATATCCACCGAGAACGCCGGTTGTGGACGGGTTTCTCTACGGCGGCACTTACCTCTTTGTAGGTGCGCCGAAAGTTGGAAAATCGTTCTTTATGGGGCAGCTTGCCTACCATGTGGCAATGGGGCTTCCACTGTGGGATTATCCCGTCCGAAAGGGGACGGTGCTGTATCTGGCACTGGAAGATGATTACGCAAGGCTTCAGCGCCGACTCTCCGGTATGTTCGGTGTGGAATGTGCGGATAACCTGTACTTTGCGACACAGGCAAAGACCTTGAATGAGGGCTTAGACAGGCAATTAGAGGAATTTCTGAAAGAGCATACAGACGCAAGGCTGATTATCATTGACACGCTCCAGAAAGTGCGTGAGGTTGGCGGGGACAGGTATAGCTATTCCAGTTGATTACGTAGATTGTGACAAAAGTTAAAATCGTTCAGCGATAAATACGGTATCTGCCTGCTGGTGGTTCATCACACACGCAAGCTGGAATCCGAGGACAGCTTTGATATGATTTCCGGCACAAACGGGCTGCTTGGAGCGGCAGACGGGGCGTTTATCATGCACAAGAAAAAGCGCACTGACAATGAGGCGGTGCTGGATATTGTGGGGCGTGACCAGCCGGATCAGGAACTGACCATAGAGTTTGACCGGGAGTGCTGCGTCTGGAAATTTAAAAAGGCGGAGACGGAACTGTGGAAACAACCGCCGAATCCTCTGCTGGAAGCAATCAACAATTTTCTGACAGAGGATAAGCCGGAATGGGAGGGGACAGCAACAGAACTTGTGAGCCAGTTGCCGGATATGCAGATACAGGCAAACGTGCTTTCCAGAAAATTGAATGTAGTCAATAGTCAGTTGCTTAATAACTATGGAATTTTCTATGACAATAAGCGAGGGCATGAAAGGAAGATTGTTCTGAAACGCTTGAGCCGAGAGAGTAAAAGCGACGATATGCGTCGGTTGCGACGGTATTTTTTACAGTGGGCTGGTATAGAAAATATCGACGCTATCGACGCAAACCGACGCAGAAAGGATTAAGTGATGAAAAACGTGCAAATTCCTTATGAATTGTTTGTATCTCTGCTCCGCTATCATCTAATGGAAGATGATGATTGTCTGAATGAAATCCGGCAGGGATTGGAGCAGAAATTGGATTCTCTGGTGCGCCATGAATTATATGCGAAATATAAGACTGCGCCCACACAGGAAGAACGGGAAAATGCCAGACAGGAATATCTGGAAAAACGTGGAGTGCCGGATAGCTTCCGCTGGTAGTTTTCCGTTGATGATAACAGACAGGAGCGTGACACGCTCCTGTGGATAGCAGATAACGAGAAAGGTGTGATTTGATGATAATTCAGCCGGAATGGGGAACCCGGAACGTGAACAAATATTTTTACGAAAATGAAGCCCGTAGGATTGCCGCATTCAATGAAATCTTTGGAGATGTGGAACTGACTGCGGCAGAAATGCGGACGCTGGTATGGCTGTGTGGGTGGGAGGAATGTACAGTAGAGAACGTACTTTCGGCTATCCGAAAAGCTATGGCGACGGAAGCAAAGCGGCGGGAATAGCCGCTCCGTCCGTAGGACGGAAAAGCCCTCGGCAGAGCGCAAAGGCAGCTTTTGATGGACGGAACGGCTGTCAAAGTGCTTTTGCGTTACTTTCGACGAAAGTAACAAAGCTTATGCGCCGTATCCGGCGCTGATTACCCGGCAGACGGGAGAAAGGATATTGATTGAAGCGAACGATCAGCTTTATGACAGGGAAAGGCTCTGTCAACCATAACAGCAGAAAATTCCATGCAAAGAACACTGACCCGGAACGGAGTTATCTGAACATAGAATACTGCAACGAAAATATCAAAGACGTATATCACGAATTATTTGATGAAGCACTCGCTCGGTACAATGAAAAGCTGACCAGAAGTGACCGCCGGATTGATGATTACTATGAGAAAATCCGTTCCGGCAAGCAGGAAAAGCCATTCCATGAGATTATCCTGCAAATCGGGGATAAGGACAACATGGGAGCGAAAACGGAGAACGGACAGCTTGCGGCAAAGGTGCTAGACAAATATATGCAGGACTTCCAGCGGCGAAATCCTACGTTGAGAGTATTTAGTGCCTATCTTCATATGGACGAAGCGACGCCCCACATGCATATAGATTTTGTACCGTATACGACAGGAAGCAAGAGGGGGCTTGATACAAGAGTATCTTTAAAACAGGCATTATCTGTTCTTGGATTTAAAGGCGGTACAAGGCGGGAAACGGAATTAAATCAGTGGGTGGCTTATGAGAAAGAACAGCTTGCCGCTGTCATGCTGGAACATGGGATTGAATGGGAGAAGAAAGGAACACATGAAAAGCATTTATCCGTTCTGGATTTTGAGAAAAAAGAACGGGCAAAGGAAGTCGCAGAACTGGAAGCGAAGAAAGCGGAATTGAAGGAAGAAAACGCTACTTTTGAAGAAATCAACGAAACTCTCCATGAACAGTTAATACAGACTGATGAAGAAATTTCTTCTTTGCAGGAGGATTTGAAGAAGTCACGGCAGGAAGCGGAGAAAGCACAGAAACAAGCGGATAAATACCAGAAACGTATGAATGAACTTGCCCCTATGGTTAAAAATATGGAGAAGTTGGCGGCAGACTTTTCTGTAGATCCAGAGCAGACGCTTCCAGAAGCGGCGGTTGTGGAATCTGCAAAATCATACCGGGAGAAAAAGGCGAAACCGCTTGTAATGAAAATGGTTCAAGTCATGCGCTCTATCTATTCGGCATATCTGGATATTTCAAATAAGTTTACGAAGCTGCAAGCGGCTTATAACAGGGAACGGAGCGGAAACGAGCGGCTGACAAACAGGCTAGAAGAAGTCTTAGAGGAAAACCGGGAACTGCGGATAGTGGCGGCGGATTTTGGACGTATAAAGGCGGTGGTCGGCTCTGAACAGGTAAACGATGTCATTAACCGGGTGAAGCAGCAGGAACAGATGGAAGCTGAGCAGAAACGGGCTGCAAGGAGAAAACACAATCGGGAAGCCCGCTGACAGGCGGAGGCTGCTTAAAGCCCTCTTAGCTGCCATGAAGCGAATCCCCCGCCAGTTAGTCAAGAGCGGCGTAGCCGTTCAGTTTACTCTTGACTGGCTGGTGGGGATTTGCTATTTCTTTTGATAATGTGTGGAAAGTAATGGCGGCTTCTGGTAGAATAGCTGTATGGTAAATAAAAAATGTAGACTTTAAGAGGATTGGACGATGAAATCAGCAGAGAGAATAAAATACTTTTATGAAACTATCATATCTGAAATCAAATTGAGAGAATGGCAGAGTTTATATCGCCGGAATGCTGTGTAAAAATGGGAGAAAAGCTGATTCCAGTCGGTATTGACGGTATGAAAGAACACATAAAAGCAACTAAGCAGACATATCCCGATTATAGAATGAAGATTATCAAACAGTTTTGTGATGGGGATTATGTCATTTCAGAATTTATTATGGAAGGTACACATAAAGGGGAATGGATTGGAATAAAACCAACTGGCAAACGATTAGTATTTACAGGCGTTGACATTGATAAAGTAATTGATGGCTTAATTGTGGAGCATGGCGGTGCAGTAAATACATTTGAAACTTTGTTTGAAGCAGGTATGATAGGAGCAATATGATTTTTAGAATAGTGAAAATCGGGAATTTATGTAATCAGAGGTGAGAAGGTCAATGAGAACACTTTTTTTAAGTTCAAGCGGTTTGAATGAAAAGACTACTAAGTTATTTTGGGAATGTATCGGCAAAGAACCCCAAAATACAAAAGTGATTTTTGTTCCATCTGCTGCAATCGGAAATGATGGCGCAAGAGAAGGCATTATCGTATGCTTGGAGCGACTTATGAGTATGGGGATACCTATAAGTAATATCTTTATATATGATTTAGCACTTCTGCTCTCCGACGGATACAAAAGGACGTATTCAAGTTATGTTGATGATATACCCACACAGATTCGTTTAATGAATGTTGAAGAACTTTCTCAGTATGACATGATTGTTTTTTGCGGTGGAAATGCCTCAGTACTTCTGGGCGAAGTAAACAGAACAGGGTTTTCAAAACCTTTAAAACAAGCAATAGAGAATGGGTTGGTATATCTGGGGATTAGTGCAGGAAGTATGATTGCCGCAGGAAATTTTGCTGATGGATTAGGCTATTTAACAAATCCGCTGATACCGCACGCTGAAATAGGAAATCCTTGCGGGGAAATATCTAACAACGATTCGATAGAATTGTCTGATGGTCAAATTGTATTGATTCAGGGAGAGCGTCAGGAAATTATTTGCTAACTTCCAGTCAAGGTATTAGGTGTTACGCTTTAGGCGCTCTGGAAACCTTATATTTTAACAATGTCATTAACTTTAGCAAAAAGCAGAAATCGTAAGTATTTATAAAACTATGATTCCTGCTTTTTGTTTTTTTATATGGGCATACTTATCCCCTTCTCTTTGTACTCGTATTTTCTAGATTAGTATGCTCTTTTATGAGTATTTGAATATTTCCCTGCTAACCGCCCTTTCGTTCTGGTATAATGCCGATCAGGACGAATAGGAACCAGATTCTTACTGATATCTTCATATATTTGCTGAAATAATATATATTTTTCTTTTGATCATCCGTTTCAAGAAGTATATAAATCAGATCGTTTTTTAAGATTCCAATACTAACTGTCTGATTGATCATCATTTTATGTTTTCTGTTTGTTTCCTTCTGATCCAGTTCACGCTCTGCGTCTAATATGATATCTTCGACTAAATTGCTCAGATATATGGTGCTGTATATATCTTGTAATAACAGAATAGGTTTTGTACCTGTAAAATTTTCTAACTGCAATCGATTCTTTAGTGTTTCATACGCAGTCTCTATTCCCCACCTCATATGATATAATTCTTTTATTTCTTCTGTATGAAATTCCGTTTGTGAAAGATTTGTAGCTAAAACTTCCAGATTTCCATTTTCTAATAGGATTTTTACCATACGCAATGAAATTTCACCCAGTTCTTTCATACGTTCTCCATCCGGCGTCCCTTCGTAATGTCTGATTCTTGATTTATCAAGTTTTATTTTAACCAGCTGATCATTTTCTGTTAAACTGCTTTGCTCTTTTTTGTAATCACTGCTTTTTAAACGTACGATAAATTTAATATCCTTATCCATCATATGTATAAACGCTGGCGTAGAAGGATAGCCTCTGTCCATGATAATAATATAGGGAATGTTGCCTATTGTTTCCGGTATTCGTTCCATCTGTTTTTCGGCCAGGCGCATTTCATCAAATTTCACCTTATTACAGTCACTTTCCAGTATCATACGATTCATTACATCATAAATACAGCCTAATCCTATTTGTGCTTGGGGTTTTGTGTTTTTTCGGCTTGCAGAACCATACAGTTTCAGTGTTTCAGTAGTGGTAGGAATATTAATATCTGAGCCGTCAGCAGCTAATATTAAATGATTTTTGTAAGTTGAAAAGGTGGAATCTGCATAAAAGTTACGGTTATGATATTTATACAATTCCAAAAAAGCATCTGGATTAAGTTTCATACGCTGTTTCAGATATCCTGGTTTTGAAATAGACACACCAGGATGAGCAAGTTTCATATAATTTCTCAGTTCCAATGCCAACGTCAGCCCCTTTCTGTTTATCATTGTGAAAAGAAGATCCTGAAGAGGCATTTTTCGGATTCTGGTAAAATGATTTTTATTACCTAATCGGCAAAATGCCTTAAATTCATCAGAACTCATTTTTTCTATATCCATGAATGTACGTTTCTGAGAATGTTTCATGTATAATCACATCCTTTTTTTGAGCAGGTTCATGGCTTCTTTTTACAATATAGCATATCAAAAAAAGCAGAAGATATCTAATCCTTTTAGGAATAAATATCTTCTGCTTTTAAGTTAATGACATTGCTAAAACTCTAAGGTTTTCCAAACTGTCCACCTTATATCCACCCTAATTTTCATGTTGCTTTCATGCCATATCAGGTATTTTACTGTGCCAAATCTATGCCACTTAGCACCCCTATGGCATATTATATACATTTTAGTATCTTTCGTCTACAATTATTTTACTACAACTACAATATTATATGGAGGTTTATCGTGAATTATCAATTAGAATTAAAACAAATTGTGGATTTTCCACGCTGCCGGATTTACCGGGAATTTATACAAACCCTTATGAAAGACAGAAGCATCCGTACCAACGGAGGTTCCTGTCTTTTTTATTTTCTCATTTTATGTTCTTATGCAAATTACAGTTCCTCTTATCGGAACATCGAACACCTTACTTACAAAGTTGTTCCTGGAGAATGGATCTGTTCTCTTAAAGAACTACAGATTCACTTCCGCCAAAAATTCCAGCACCAGGTCATATCCATACTGGATACCCTGGTAGAGCAAAACCTTCTAACCTACTCACTACACGAAAAAAATAAGATTATCCAATACAAGATCAAAGACTGGCCAAAAGATAATACTGCCCTTTCCTATAATTACCCATGCAAAAAAGACATCGGGTTTTTCTTTTTTTCCAATCGCAGATGTTCATAAACTAATCGGACTAGGAAAATGTTCGGAAATGGATGCTCTTTTGGATCTTTGGATTCATGCAGTCTATAATGATCCATCTGTGCAAGGCTCTGATGCCGGTCCGGTAGTATATTTTCGCAATCAGACTGGAAATCCCTTGTTCAGTTATCAGGAACTTGCCAGACGTTGGAAACAGTCGAAATCTTCTGTGTCCCGTCTGCTTAAAAAACTTGAAGATACCGACATGATCACACTGATTTCCTATTCCGGGAAACATGGCAGCATGGTATATCTACGTAATTATCTGTCCGTTATGTTTAATATCAGTGATGTCATGATTGATAAGGAGGAAGTTGCCATGAAAATGCAACTGCCAATACATATACCCGAAGACACCTTGCCTGTTAAAAACAATTCTGAATGCGTTTCAGAATCTATTACTGACGAACAAATCATCGTTTCACAGGAAGGCTCCTGCGTTCCAGAATCACACATCAAAGCCATTGTTCGCAAAGTCGCTGAAATACTGGAAATACAAGGCATTTCTTGTTGTAGATGCCCCAAAACAAAGTATATATTATCTCCTTTATCAGCCTGCAAGGATAGTATATATCTATATTCACTACGTATTATCTGCCCTGGGGGAAAGCCGCCTATCAGTTGAGTTAAAACTAAAACCGGAAAATCCCGCCGTCACCAACGTCCCAGGGCATACTCCGCCTCTGCAGCATACCTTACCTGCCTTCACTGAAATCCCAGAAGTTCTGTTGAAAGGAGGGGTTGTATAATGGCAAAGAAAAATCACCACCCTGTTTCTGCTGAAGTAGAAAATAATCCGCTGTACCATGATACCTATAAACTGCTCCGTTGTTACCGGGATTCTACTTATAGCCTTATGGTTGCTGTCCGGCAGGTGGAAATTCAATTCCAACTGGAATACAACACCAGTGTAGACGAATTTCTAGATTCCATCTATGCTGCAGGAGCAGATCTGGGAGACAGCCAGATTGAAGAATGGGCAAAAAGCATTGCCCGCAGTAACAAAATGATAAAGCTGCTTCTCTCTTCTGTGGATCTGCTCCGGAAAAATCATAAACATGGGGAAGAATATTACTGGATATTATATTACGCCTTTCTGTCTCCCCATGAACTGAAAAACACAGAGGAAATCCTGGAAGAGTTGGAAAAGCACGTTCCCAGTATCTCCTACCGGACGTACTACCGAAGGAGGCAGGCTGCTATTAACGCTCTTAGCAGCATACTATGGGGATTTTCTGCAAAGGGGACACTGGAAACTTTAAATAAGTTTTTCCCAAAATAAAATCGACATTTTCCATATAGGCACTCATAATTGAAAAAAACAAAGGAGGGTGCCTATTATGGATCAATTATCAAATTTTATATCCGAATATCTCAAAACATGTGAAACCATAAAAAAGTTAAATTCCAAAACCATTAAAGCATAACCGTATAGATTTATCACAATTTCTTACCCTTTGAATCTGAATAATGTTTGTCTCTTTTATTTTATTAAAAAAGTGCATATCCTGAAACTGAATATGCACTCCAAATAGCATTATATTATTTATTTTCTTTTGCTACAAAAAAAGAACGATATTTTCTAAAACTCTATCTGTGTGTCAAAGTAAAAGCTTCTTCCACTTCCTAATCTTTGTCCGAAATGTTCCAAAGGGGCTACTGTATTTACATGAATAAACTTATAAACTTCCCATACTGCTGTTTTGGTAGCTTCATCTGCCCACTTTCTTTTATGTGGTAAAAATAGCTCCTCTTCCG
>ENA-OQMZ01000955-OQMZ01000955.1-human-gut-metagenome-genome-assembly--contig:-NODE-955-length-11311-cov-2.148695_pt1 | contig 11311 bp, 15 predicted proteins | sample MGYA00242621_ERZ504862 | MGnify/ENA primary metagenome ERZ504862 (study PRJEB26092, sample SAMD00036393) | human gut metagenome | host: Homo sapiens | study: EMG produced TPA metagenomics assembly of... | reverse complement strand
TTGAATAGAATTATTACGGTTCCTAATCTTCTTTCTTTTTTTCGGCTTTGTCTGATTCCGGTAATTATATGGAGTTATTGTGTAAAGAAAAATCCTCTGTTAGCTGGTGAAATCTTATTGCTGTCTGGTCTTACGGATCTTGCTGATGGATATATCGCAAGAAGATTCCATAGGATTAGTAATTTAGGAAAAATACTTGATCCGGTGGCTGATAAGCTGACACAGGCAGCGATGTTAATCTGTCTGTTTACTCGTTTTCCGCATGTGCTTCTTTTAATCGTAATAATGGCAGGTAAGGAGCTGTATATGGTAGTCAGTGGATGTCTTGTGATACGAAAGACAGGAAAAGTACATGGTGCAGACTGGCATGGAAGATAGTAACCTTTTTATTATATGGAACTGCAGCGGTGCATATTATATGGTTCCACATTACACCAATGGTGTCAGATCTGTTAATTGGTTTGTGTGCTATAATGATGGTTGTATCAGTTGTTTTGTACATTATCAAGAATACCAGGATCTTAAGGGAGAGACTGTATAAGCAATTTTATATTGCAATGACTAGAAAAATATTTAGGAGAACACAGACATGAACAGTAAGTCAAACGCACAAGCTATGGAAACAGAAAAAATACCACGTCTTTTGGCCCAGCTTGCAATACCTGCTGTTGTGGCTCAAATCATCAACCTTTTATATAATATTGTTGACCGTATTTATATCGGACATATTCCAGGTGTCGGTGCCGCAGCATTAACAGGTGTTGGATTGTTTACGCCAATTCTCATGCTGATCAATGCCTTCGCCATGCTGGCAGGATCCGGAGGTGCACCGCGTGCAGCGATTTCTATGGGAAAGAAAGATAATAAGACAGCGGAAAAGATTCTTGGAAACTGTTTTGCAATTCTCATGCTTATGGCCGCAGCTTTGACGGTGATATTCTTTACTTTTGCGCCACAGTTACTGACGATGTTTGGTGCTAGCGATAAGACACTTCCTTATGGCGTGGATTATGCAAGGATTTATATTCTTGGAAGTATTTTTGTTTTGATCGTGATGGGAATGAATCCATTTATTACGACACAGGGATTTGCAAAGATCAGCATGATGACAACAGTGATTGGTGCTGTAATCAATATCATTCTTGATCCGATTTTTATCTTCGTATTTCATCTTGGAGTAAAGGGAGCTGCACTCGCAACTGTTTTGAGTCAGGCTGTAGGGGCAATATGGATCCTTCGTTTCTTGTCAGGAAAGAAGACGATTCTGCATCTTAAAAAAGAAAACTTTAAACTGCAAAAAGAAATCATCTTACCATGCCTTGCTCTTGGTATATCTACATTTGTCATGTTATCTACGGAAAGTATTTTGTCTATCAGTTTTACTTCCAGTTTGTCAAGATATGGCGGAGATCTCGCAGTAGGGGCTATGACAATTATTACCAGTGTTAGCCAGCTTGCAACATTACCATTACAGGGAATTTGTCAGGGTGGACAGCCAATCATGAGCTATAACTATGGTGCAGGAAATAGAGATCGAGTAAAAAAAGCATTTTTTACTCAATTTACAGTTTGTACAATTTTTACGGGATGCTTCTGGTTGATTATGCTTCTATTTCCGAAGATGTTTGCAGGTATTTTTTCGAATAATACAGAATTAATCACGTATACGGCATGGGCGTTAAGAATTTACATGGCAGGTATTTTTTCTCTTGGATTCCAAGTTGCTTGTCAGCAGAGTTTCATGGCATTGGGCCAGGCAAAAGTTAGTTTATTACTTGCCTGCTTAAGAAAATTGATTCTGTTGATTCCGTTGATTTTTATCCTGCCGCATTTTATCCAGAATAAAGTATTTGCGGTATTTTTGGCTGAGCCAATCAGTGATATTTTGGCAGCGATAATAACAACTTCAACGTTCTTTAGTCGGTTTAATAAAATTTTAGATAGAAAATAAAGCATTATAAAAAGATCCTGTTCAAACTATGCTATAAATCAAATACGTTGGAAGAATTTAAAAACATCCTTTGGGAGCAATATAAAATTCAGGTTCGGGATAAAAGAGGACGTTTCAGTTATCTACATCCGGATCGTGAAAAAGCAATTAGTGAGCGATCACTTGGAACTGCATTTTCAAAAGAAGAGCTCCTTTCCAAAATTGGAAAAGAGCTCAAGAAGTCCAATCAGCCTGGATATCAGAATGATCCACTTGCTATTTTTAGCTATCCTACTAACCTACGTTTGGTTATAGATTTACAGAAATGTGTAAAGGCTCAACAAAATGTTGCATATGCAAGAAAAGTTAAAATCAGTAATCTGCAACAAATGGCGGAAACATTAATTTTTCTTCAAGAGAATCAATTTGATTCCTTAGAACAGTTGCAACATGAATCCGATACCATTTCAAAACAGATTGATAATTTATCCGACCAAAAAAATAACCTACAGGATCAAATTGCAGATTTGAACACAAAGATCTATTATCTTGGACAGTATCATGTAAACAAAAAGTATTTTTCTTCCATGTTGAAATCTGACAATAAAGCTGACTACCGGAAAACGCATTCTGATAAAATAGCACAATATGATGAAGCACGAAATTTTCTTAAATCCGTTTATCCCGATAGCGATTATCCTGATTTAAATCAGCTAAAGAATCAGAGAAAACAAATCCTGACAGATTATAAATCATTAAATAGTGATATACACGATTTATATAAACAGAATCAAAAATTAAAGATTGTATCCCATAATTCTCAGGAATTGTTGTCACATAAGCAAGTAATCTCAAGAGAAAACTTACATTTATAGCCCAATAATTCATTTATTATTTTTTTGATACTACAATGTCAGGCGCTAGAAAGTTTATTAATTATTTTAATCTTGCTTTCTCCGCCTGACACTTTTTATTTAATTATTCTGCACATATTATAATATTTATTCAAAATTTTTCTTTATGGAATCGCAAGAACCATCCTCGATTTATTTAAAAATCTCTGGCTTTCACTTTATTCTCTTATATAGCTTAATTCTTATTTTTATAATAATTCATCTCATTTGCGATAGATGAATTAATTTTAAACGCCGTAATTATAAGATTCTCCCGGATATCCCCCATGATTAAAACCAGCAGCTTTCATTTGAATTGTAAGATATATCGCCCCACCACTCATTCCTCCTGACGAATCAGCAGTATATCTTAAAAAGGATCCACTTGTAGATTTATTTGTCCTATTCCTTCCCACAATTCATACGCATGTTCTCCAGCATATCCAGTTAAAGCCATTGTGTTTCCAACTGAAACAGATGTAGTCCAGCCTAGATATCCTAACGTATTACCTATATTAGAATTTAAAGATAAAAAAGCATAATCTTTCGTCGCATCACGTTCGCTTTGATACGTTGCCGGTAGCACCGCAATTGTTGCCTCCTTCATAAATAACAACATCATCTACTGAATACAATAGAATGGGATAATGTATTTTCATTGGAGCCATCTTCTGAATTCGGATAATAATATACTTTTACCTCATCCCCTATCTCATATTTATCCTCAAAATCTCCAAATGGCTTTATCCAATATACATTCTCAAATTCGTCTTTTATAGCAATATTATTGGGATAATTAATTTGTACAACATATCCTGATATACTTTGTATTTCTGACAAATATAAAATAGTCAATAATCCTAGTAGTAAAATTAAAATTGAGGTTACTTTTTTAATATCTTTTTTCACATATTTTCGTATTTTCATATTGCTCCTTCAATATTTATATCTTGATCTTAAACTTACGAAATCGGATCTACTAATTAAACATACTAAAAAAACATACTATTCCCTAAATCACTCTATTCCTCGAAAATAATATGTCTTATATTCACCTCATTTTTGATTTTATCATTTTCCATTTTATGCACAATATTATCAACGATTCATTTATATTTTCGGCAAAATTTACAATTCTCACTTGGTTATTATATATATCAGACAACTCTTTTTCAAAAAAGGGCAATGAGATTTCTCCCACACCCTTTGTCATTTCTTATCTATTTGCGATTCCGCTCCATCTCCATCCCCTGATACCGCCTCGGCATTGGCTTTCCCTGTTTCTTTGCAACCTCACAGCGGTGTTTATACAAACGTAAAAGGACAGATTTCCTCTTCTTTGGTACTTCTGGATTCTCCTTTTTCGGTAGCAGATTGTTGATTCTTCCATCGATCATATTGTAATTCTGTTCCTCTGCCATTTCTGCAGATCGAAGGTATTCCCCATTGATAAAGTATTTCTGCCATACCGAAAGCCGTTCTTTGGTAGCTCCCTTCTATTTTTCCTGTTCATTGAACTTCTAGACAGCTGATTTCATCCTATCGATCGTATCCTGATCAAAGCCATCTTTACACTCATCAAGAATCACCTTGCCATACTGATTCAGTACAAGTGCCGCTGCATCTTTCCCATATTTCTGATTTTCCATGAGAAAATAGCTTTTTCCTTCAAAGATCAGATAATCCACGCTTCTCCATTTTCCTGGATACTGCTCAATTTCATAATCTTCTGTATCAACCTTGATTACTGCATCTGAATCGGTCAAATTTATAAATCCCGGGAGAGTAAGCAATGTATCGGTATCCACATAATGAGAGACTGCAAGTCCCTCTCGATTCGTTACAATCACATCTCCGACCTCCAATTTCTTTCCCGGTTCAATCTGCTTTTCCAAATCCTTTCGCAGCTGATATGGCTTTTTATTATCTTCCAACAATCCGAAATAGATCTGCTCATAATTCTCTGCCTTTACCTCCTGAACTAATTCCCCTAATTCGTTATAAGGCATGTGTTTTAATTTCTTTCCAATCTCCGTATCCTTCACTCTATAGATTACATATTGATTCATTCTCATTCACTCCTTATCTTTCCTGTTCTTTCACTTTTTTGGTAGGAAGTGTTTTTGATCTTTCTGTGATTTTCAAATGCTTCCCCTGCTTCTCATGACTCTTTTCTTTTTGTTCCAAATAGTTTTTCGCATCTTTAATCGCCTGACTTACAGCTGGCTTCGTAAGATATGGATTCTCTGAAGTTGGACCAATCAAACAATTTCCTGCAATGAGCTCATATCTTCCACCATATTCCTCACCCTTCGTATACCTTAAAGCGTGGAATTGTTGTACTTGCCGTCCTAGGGACTGCCATTTTCGATATCCGGCTACTAAAGATGCATCTGGTTTCTGATGATAGATCAAATTGTATTATTCAGACTATAACTGTGAAAGGAACTTAAAAACTTCAAATAATTCATGTAATTCTCACTTGTTAAAATAGACTGAACCCCTTGCTCCAATTCATCCATGATTTCTTCAAGCTTCCTTGCTTTGTTTTCGGAAGCATTACTCTTATCCTGGTAAAACTGTTCCTCTTTAAGCATTGTCTGCGGCCATTTCAATTGATTAATATCACTGATATAAGAAGGCTTTGGTATATCATAGTCCTCCTGATCACGGATGGAATAAAACTGTTTGTTCTTACCGATAATAATATGATCTACAAGCGGAATCTGTAAGAGATTTCCTACCTGATGCATCATATCCGTAACTTTGACATCTTCCTTTGATGGTTTTAAGCTTCCACTTGGATGGTTATGAAGTAACATCATACAGGCTGCATTTGATAAAATCGCACTCTTCATAACTTCTCTTGGATGCACCTGTGCCTCATTCAAAGCTCCCATACTGACGATATTCATATTAATGGGCTTCAAATCTGCCTGCAGATTCAAAACACAAACCAGTTCCCGATCCATTCCTTCTAACCATTCTCCCAATACTTTTACAGCCTGTTCAGGAGTATTGATCGATTCGTCACTTAATAATGGGGATTCCTGCACCAAACGAATAGACACCTGACTTAACCCCTTATTCATCTCATTCTCTGCCATCCGCAAGCCCTCCTTCCAACTAACTGTTACAATGAATTCTTCCTGATCCATTCTGTCGATTTTTTCTGTTAATTCTTGGATTGTAATTCCATCTTTATTCTTTTCTTCTGTTTCTTTTGTTTCCTGCATTATAGAATCTCCTTTCTTAGTTCATAAGAAAAGGACCTCAGCCCGACCGAAGCCAAACTGAAGTCTAATCTTCTAACGATTCCTTCTCCTCTCACAACGGTTTCTTACATTATTGGAATATTTCTCATACTTAAAGACTCATCTCATGACTTTTCTTCGGTTTCTGGATTCCTTCAGTTCCTTTCTCCGCAACATGTTTCTGGCTATTCTCTTTCTGTCTTGCAACGAATTTGTCTACTTTTTCGAAAACTCGGTCCTTTGTATCAAAATGATATACTTCATCAGTTAAGCGGTCTGCATCTTCAACAAATGAACCATTAACCTCTGCTACCATTCTTTGAGATGCTGTATCGGCATCCCTTCTGAATCTGGTAGAATCAATGTTTCGTGCGTAGAGGAAGGCAGAATCGTAAAATCTCCAATTTTTTCTCCCAACTGCTCCATTACTTCCGGATAAAACAACGCCGCTGCTCCATCTGTTTTAGTTTTATTCGTAACAACAATTAATGGTATCTCTTCATCTTTCAACGCTTCTTCCAGGCTTTCCTGTGATGATGCAAACACTCCTGTTGGATCTATACCCCCATCCACTGCCTGAGTTATTGTCATCACAGACAACGGGAACAGTTTCTGACTGTTATTTAATGCATCTTGGTGTAACTGCTCCTGAGTGACCCCAAGTATTTCCAGCCAGCTGTTTGTAATCATTGCCTTGCTGATTCCTTCCCCGTCTTTATTTAATAGGACGTGATAAGTCAATGCCAAATCTTCCATCTGACAATGTGGAACATTCTCTAAAATGTTTTCATTTCCTTCTACCCGGTCTACCCGAATAAATAAATGTGGTTTAACCTGTTCATAATCAAAACTGATTTCTTTTGCACGGTCCACTTCCTTACTTTCTACAATTTCTGGAATTATCTCATAAAATTTTGATAGATCCTGACCATCTTTATATGCTTCATATAACTCATCAAGATTAATTGATACTTGAGCATTTTTCTCTGGAATATTAATAAAAAGTGCTTCATAACTGTAATTCATTTTTTGATATGTCCCAAAACTAAGCTCCACATCTTTCGCTTCTTTTGGTAAATGTGCTCTTACATTTTCTTTTACTTCTTCTTTAAATGTCTTAAAATCCATACGATTAGTTCTCCTTTTTTCTTGTTGTATTTTTCGGGAACTCCAACTGGAATCGGGCCTTTCCATCCTCTATTTCCATTACGAGATCCGCATTAAAATATTTATTCTTTTTGCAGAATATAGATCTGTCATCGTTACCCTGCCCTTTTGCAGAAGTGCCGTTGCAATTGCTTCATCCATCGTTTTACCCATTTTTTCAAGAAAGTTATTTTCTTTCCACAAAACAAAGGAACAATCACGATTGGAGCAATAGAAATTCTTCTTTCCACCGTAAACAGGATTTCCACAGACCGGACAGGTTCCGATGGACTTCCTAGTATCAAACTTATGGGTCTGCTCGGATGAAAGTTTCCTGCAATCTGAGATCAGTAACATCACCATTCCTTTGATTCCTTCTAAAAACTTTGATCCGTCAGATTTCCCTTTTCCATTTCCAACAGCTTGTTTCCCATTCCGCTGTAAGTGCTGCCGATTTCAAATAGTCCGGAACGACTTCTATCAGGAGTTTCCATCTTCTGTACAGGAAATCTGTTTTCCTTTTCTTATGGCATATTTCGAAAATACAAGCTTCTCAATGATGGACGCTCTTGTTGCCGGTGTTCCAAGACCTTTCTTTTCGGTTTCCTTTTCAAAGTCCTTATTTCCCGCTGTTTCCATGGCAGCAAGTAACGTATCTTCGGTATATTCTTTTGGTGGTGTTGTATAATGCACTGTCTTTTGAACAGGAACACACCGAAAGATTGTCTCTTTTATCACTTCCGGAAATTCTTTTTCTGATGCACAAAATTCTTCCATAGCCATTCCTTGGTCATTCTTGAAACACTCCTCATAAAGTTTCCATCCATACTGCAGAATCTTCTTTCCCTTCGCCTCGAATAATTCACCTTTACTCTCCACTTGAACAGAGATTTCTTCATACTTATACTCCTGGTCTGTTGCCATCAATAACCTGATTGCAATTAAAAACAAAACTTGATATTCCGTTTCTTTCAATGAGTGGAGATCGTAATTTCTTAGTTCCTCGGTTGGAAGAATCGCATGATGGTCAGTTACTTTAGTGTCACCTATAAATTAAAGCTTAATAAAGGTGATATAAAAGCTGTGCAGGGCGATTCTGGTCATTCCCAGACAGATATGGTTACAGATGTGTATTCCCATATTATTGATGAAGACAGAAAAAAAGAACGCTGAATTATTTGAAGATGCATTTTACAAAAAAAATAATCTTGATCCAAATATGGTTTCTGAAGAAGTCGATATGGAATTATTGATGAAAGCTCTGGCGAATCCGGAAATGCGGGCGTTGCTTAATTCGCTGGCTAAGACAATGAAGTAATGAAAAGTAGTGAGTCTATCTCCATCATGCCTATAGAAATTATTCAATAAAAGCGAGCAAAACATCAATACAATTGTATTGAATCAGCAATGAAATGGCATTATAATGAAGAAAAAAGGAGGTTTCTAAAATGGCAAGTACAATTCAGATCAGGGTAGACGATGACTTAAAAAATAAATCAGATCAGCTTTTTAAAGATCTTGGAACTGATACGACATCAGCAATAAGGATGTTTTTAACGCAGGCGGTTGCATATAATGGATTTCCATTTGAAATAAAACGAACTGTGCATAATCCTTATACATCTATGACAGAAGAAGAGATGCTTCAAAGACTGGAACAATCCAGAGAATCTTCAAAAAAGGGAAATTACCGAAATGCAGATGATGTGATTTCAGATATGAGAGGAAAATATGGATTATAAAGTAGTTGTAACAGCTGAAGCAGAAGAAGACTTGAACCATTTTATACAGTATCTGCTTTTTGCCAAGAAAAATAAGCAGGCAGCCAAAAATGTGCTTGATGATTTTGAGGATACTATTAAAAAGTTGAAGTATATAGCGAGTAGTTTGAAAGTATGCGACAATCCACGTTTACAGAGCCTTGGATATCGTCGAATAAATTTTCAACAGCACCGATACTTTATGTTGTACAGAATAGAAAATGATGTTGTATATGTGGATGATATTTTCCATGAGTTACAAGATTATGAAAACCGAATGATATAAATTGAATATTGGCAGTAAAAAGAGTATTTACCGTAAAACCGCAAATGCTCTTTTTTTGCACCTATTGGAAAGAATAAATAATATAGCGTCTATAAGGAAGCGTTGGTTTAATGGAAATGCATTATTGGAAAATCCTCTAATTTCAAAAATAAAAAGTAGTCGAAATTTCCATAGACAAATACACGCTCACGTTGTATATTATAAATATAAATCTAGTCAATTAAATATAGATATCATTTCCGCATCTAAGGGAATGGTAGTCATAGGATTGATGTAGTTAGTATCATTACATACTTCCCCAATATTAGCTGTAGCTAAAAAGTTGCTAACAAGTTGCATTTATCTAAGGTTTATAGCAGGTTACAGAAATTGACTGGATAAAAATTGGAAAGCCATTTTTCATAAGAAAAATCGGGCTTTTTCATACAGAAACTATCAAACATTGACAGCTCCCTGTATAACTCCTAAGCACTAGTTGTGGGTTCGATTCCCGCAGGGAACGTTGATTTGAAGCGGAAATGATTAGCTGATTAGCAAAATCGTTATCCGCTTTTTCTTTTTTTCGAAAAATAATTGCTTTGAAAATTCAAGCTGTTTCTGCTAACAAATCCATAAAATTGTTAGCTGACAGCTAATAAAAAGCAGTCATTTGCTAACAAGAAAAATTTACAGTCCTGCTAACATTTGGGAAAGTGGTCTTATTAACCAAAGAAAAGGGATGTAAAATAGAGAAAAGTAAAGTAAATTCACTCATCCGATTTGAATCCTGCAAACATCGATTAGCTGAAATCTATATTTAAGAGTTAGCCCTGCTAACGAACGAATGGCATGCCCATTCAGACTAGATTTATAAAAAATTCTAGTTTGGACGGGTTTTTTTGTCGTCCTAAGATAAGGCGGTAAATCATGCAGAAAGTAAAAAGAAAAAAGTAATTGGAAAGGCGAAACTATAGTTGAGATTGAAATAGAACGACTCAAAGCATTTCGTAATCACTCCTTCCAAGTAAGGGATGATGACGATCTGGAAAAGCTGAAAGAAAGTATCAAAATGTACGGAATCTTAACACCACTACTTGTCAGACCAATCAAAGATGGTACTTATGAAATCATTTCCGGGCATCGAAGAAAAAGAGCTGCTGCGCTTTTGGGATATAGAAAAATACCGGTACTGATCCAGCCTATGAGCTATGAAGATGCAGTTGTGAAAATGGTTGATACCAATTTGCACCGGGAACATATCTCTTTCAGTGAAAAAGCTTTTGCTTACAGAATGAAGAATGAAGCAATGAAACAAAAAGTAGGTCGGAAAAAGGGACAAAGTGGCCAACAAAAGAAAGGCAAGAAGACAATTGAATTAATTGGAGAAGAGTTTGGTGACAGCCCAAAGCAGGTTCAGAGATATATCGCAGTAAGACCTCTTGGAATGGATACTTACGAAATGATCTCTGGACATCGAAGAATGCATGCCGCAAAACTGACCGGATTAGAAAAAATACCAACGATCATTCGTGAATTGACCGATGATGAAGCTGTAATCTGCATGGTTGATGCGAACGTTCAACGTGAGGAGCTGTTACCTAGTGAAAAGGCTTTTGCTTTACAAATCAAACTTCTGGGGATAAAGTAGAAGATACAGAAAGTTTACAAATCAAACTTCTAGAATCCCGAAAAACAAACCTCTAGAAGTTTACTTTTCAAACCCTAATAATAATAAATATAATAATACTTACAAGAGTAATACAGAATCTATCTTATCCCATCTGTGACTCAAGAATCAGAAGATGATACGATCAGATGTGATGAGATGGAACAGTATTATATCTTGGAAGAGACAGTCAAACAAAATTATCGATTATGATGTTCTTTGCAGAGTTACCCAAACGAAGTACAGCCCGTACAGGAATCTATGAGTTGATTGTTGAGACTGTAGCATACACTGGAAAAAAGTTAAGTGATTGCCAGTAATGAACTACCAACAGAATTTGTTAAAAATCGATTCATGAAACTAAACTTCATGCATATCCAGTATGTAATTTCCAGCA
>ENA-OQMZ01000954-OQMZ01000954.1-human-gut-metagenome-genome-assembly--contig:-NODE-954-length-11313-cov-1.890309_pt1 | contig 11313 bp, 15 predicted proteins | sample MGYA00242621_ERZ504862 | MGnify/ENA primary metagenome ERZ504862 (study PRJEB26092, sample SAMD00036393) | human gut metagenome | host: Homo sapiens | study: EMG produced TPA metagenomics assembly of... | reverse complement strand
CGTTGTTAACAACAGTAGACTTTGCTTCTTACATATTTCGTAGTAATCTGGCGTAGCTGGAGCGTTCCGGTGTTCCGCTTAACCTGGTGATCAATGATGCAGGCGGACTTTCCTACTTACATCCTGGGCAGCAGGTAATTCTCCGGAAACAGCATCTCCGAGTATATCAAAGAGAATGTTGAGCCGAAGGTTAAATGTAGAAGACTGGTTATTCCTGGTAAAGTAGCAGTTCTTAAGGGCGATCTTGAGGCTAAGCTTCCTGGATGGGAGATCATCGTAGGACCAAGAGAAGCAGTACAGCTTGTGAAATTCTTAAAAGACCTTGATGCATAAACTTAAGGTTTAAGAAATCAGCTGTCCGGCAATATCGCCGGCAGTTATAAACGGCTGTGCAGGTTTGCTGCACAGCCATATCCTACTAATATGTAAAGGAGAACACGAGTATGGCAAAATTTGTAACAATTGGGGAGAGACTTTCAACAACAGCACCGGCAGTAAATAAAGCATTTACTGAGAGAGATCCTGAGCCGATCATCAAAAGAGCAAAACAGCAGCTTGATGCGGGCGCTACATATCTTGATGTAAACATCGGACCGGCTGAGAACGATGGAGAGGACCTTATGAAATGGGCAGTACAGCTCCTTCAGTCTGAGTTTGACAATGTTCCGCTTGCTCTGGATACTACAAATCAGAAAGCTATTGAGGCTGGTATTTCCGTATACAACAGAAGCAAAGGTAAACCGATCGTAAACTCTGCAGATGCTGGAGACAGAATTTCCAATATCGACCTTGCAGCAGCTAACGATGCGATCTGTATCGCACTTTGCTCTTCCGGTATGGTTGCATCAGACAATGACGAGCGTATGATGCACTGCCAGAACATGCTTGAGAGAGGTCTTGGCCTTGGTATGGAAGCAGAGGATCTCTGGTTTGATCCGCTTTTCCTTGTTGTAAAAGGAATGCAGGACAAACAGATGGAAGTTCTTGAGGCAATCAAGATGTTCTCCGAGATGGGTCTGAACTCCACTGGCGGTCTTTCCAACAACAGTAACGGTATGCCAAAACATATCCGTCCGATCATGGACTCTGCTCTTGTAGCTATGGCTATGATGAATGGTCTTACATCTGCAATCGTTAACCCTAACGACCTTCGTCTTATGGAGACAATCAAATCCTGTGACGTATTCAAGGGTAACACACTTTACGCAGATTCTTACCTTGAGATCTAATTTGGCGTGTGAACAAAACAGGAGCGCTGTTTCAGAGGCTGGGGGCTTCGGCCTTCAGCCTCTTTTTTACTAATATAGTTTAGTCTAACTCCCAACGCCACAGGTGGAAGACGAATAACTTTTACGAGGCGAGAAAGGTGGTTGCCGAATGTTTAAGGTGACTTTTGCTTTTGAAAATGGCAGTACGGTAGAAGCATTTGCTAATGCGGGGGATAATTTGCTGGAGGTTGCTCGTGGTGCCAATGTGGCTATCGATGCACCATGTTCCGGAAACGGAGCCTGTGGAAAATGTCGGGTACAGTTAAAAAGCGGAGAACTGGACTCAAAGAAAACTCTTCATATTTCGGATGAAGAATATGGCGCAGGCTGGCGTGCTGGCCTGTATGAGCAAGATCAGTGCAGATGTGGAGGTTCTTGTTCCGGATATTGCATCCGCATATAAGAGCCGAATGAAAGTGGCTGATTTGAGCTCAAAAGAAGAAATCGCTATTTTTGAAAATGCCAAGCATGAAGTTGAGATGGCTGGCATAGAACTTACAAACAGTCTTGATGTTGTGGAACTTCAGATGGATATTCCATCACTGGATGATACCATGCCGGATAATGAAAGACTGACCCGTGCACTTCAGAAGTTTATGAACCTGAAGCGTGTCAGAATTCCGTATGCGGTGCTTAAGAAGCTTCCAGATGTACTTCGTGAGAGTAAATTTTCTGTGAAGTGCGTGGTTCGTACAGCACCAAATGACATGTATGTTTATGATATTTTTGACAGTAAGAAAGATGTTGTGATCGGTGGTCTTGCTGTAGATATCGGTACCACAACCGTTTCGGCAGTCCTGATCAATATGGAAACAGGAGAGATCCTGGCCAAGAGTTCTTCCGGAAACGGACAGATCCGTTTTGGTGCGGATGTTATCAACCGTATCATCGAATCTCAGAAACCTGGCGGAAAGAAGAAACTTCAGGACGCGGTGATCAAAGAGACCATTAACCCGATGATCCATGAGATGTGCAGAAGCATTCATTTCCCGGAGAAACAGATCTACCGGATGTGTGTTGCTTCTAATACAACCATGAATCATCTGTTTGCAGGGATCAATGCGGATCCGCTTCGTATGGAACCGTATATTCCTACGTTTTTCAAAACAAATTCCTTGTTTGCATCGGATGTGGGAATTGAGATCAATCCGGATGCACATATTATCATGGCTCCGAATATCGGAAGCTATGTAGGTGGAGATATCACTGCCGGTACACTGGTAAGTATGATCTGGAACAGACCGGAATTTTCTCTGTTTATCGACCTTGGTACTAACGGAGAGCTTGTATTCGGTAATTCCGATTTTATGATGAGCTGTGCATGTTCCGCAGGTCCTGCCTTTGAGGGTGGAGATATCAGCTGTGGTATGCGTGCTACAGACGGTGCTATTGAGGCATGTACCATTGATAAAGAAACTATGGAGCCGACATATAAGGTTGTAGGTGAACCTGGAACCAAACCGGTAGGACTTTGCGGTTCCGGTATCATTGATGTGATCAGTGAACTTTTTATGACAGGAATCATCAATCCGAAGGGAAAATTTGTCCGTGAAGGCAAAAGAATCCGTCACGATCATTATGGTATGGGAAGCTATGTGATCGCGTTTGAAGAGGAAGCCGGTTCTGCCAAGGATGTTGAGATCACAGAAGTAGATATTGATAACTTTATTCGTGCCAAAGGCGCTATTTTCTCAGCAATCCGTACCATGTTGAATTCTCTTGACTTCGATGTTCCATGATCGACGATGTATATGTTGCCGGTGGAATCGGAAGCGGAATCAATATGGCCAATGCAGTGCATATCGGAATGTTCCCCGGATATTCCTCTTGAGAAGTTCCATTACATTGGAAACTCTTCTCTTACAGGTGCTTATCTGATGCTTCATTCCACATCAGCAGAGAAGAAAACCTATGAACTGGCTTCCAATATGACTTACCTGGAGCTTTCTACAGTTCCTACCTATATGGATGAGTTTGTAGGTGCATGCTTTATTCCGCATACGGACACAAATCTGTTTCCGTCTGTTATGGAAGAACAGCAGAAGAGATAAAGCAGACTAAAACAGCAGAGGTAAAACATGGCTTTTAGTATAAATGATTGAATTATGAAAAAGACAGCAAAGAAAGAATGCCCTGGGAGCATTATACAGAGGAGTTCGCTAAGGCAGACCCGGCAGAAATTGCCGGACGTCTTTCGCTTCCTTATGACGAAGAGAAGAAAGAACTGACTCTGAAATTCCTGGGAAGCGTTTATTATATTTCCTGGCCGGATTTTCAGATAACTCATGAGGAAGATGATGCGGGATTTTATCCTCTTGAGGAAATGCATTATGCAAAGATCCTAGCTATCCGTTTTCTGCTGAACGGGAATGTATCTCAGGGAAGCGGAAGGTTTAAAACATACAGGGAAATGCCCTGGGGAGAGGTTTATCTCCGTCAGTTTGATGGCAGGTGCATCAACGCCTGGCTTTCACATACGGAAACAGACTTAAGGATTTCAAGGAGATCATGGAACACATCCATGCGGTTCCCGTGGATCATGGAGATATTGCATACCAGGTGGAGATCTTTCCGGGATATGTAGTTCAGATGATCCTCTGGGAGGGCGATGATGAGTTCCCGCCGTCTTCGCAGATCTTGTTTTCCGATAATTTTCCGGTTTCCTTTGCGGCTGAGGATATGGCCGTTATGGGAGACGTTATCATTGGGTCTTTAAAGGCATTTCTGAAATGTCTTTAAAAATGAAAAATAGTTAAGAACAGGATGGGACCTGTTTTTATAGAAATGCAGTTTTAAGGGATTAAAAACTGTAAAAATACCTAAAGGGAGGTAACATTATGGGATTCAAAAGTGACATCGAAATTGCACAGGAGTGCGAAATGCTGCCAATCACAAAGATTGCAGAAAAAGCAGGTATTGATGACAAATATCTGGAGCAGTACGGAAAATACAAAGCAAAAATTGATTACAATCTCCTGAAAGAGAGTGACAAAAAAGATGGAAAACTGATTCTTGTAACTGCAATCAACCCGACACCGGCTGGTGAAGGAAAGACTACAACAACAGTAGGTCTTGCAGATGGTATGCAGAAGCTTGGAAAGAGTGTTATGGTTGCTCTTCGTGAGCCATCTCTCGGACCGGTATTCGGTGTCAAAGGCGGCGCAGCAGGCGGTGGTTATGCACAGGTAGTTCCGATGGAAGATATCAACCTTCATTTTACAGGTGACTTCCATGCGATCGGTGCAGCAAATAACCTTCTTGCAGCAATGATTGATAACCATATCTTCCAGGGCAATGCACTGAACATTGATCCAAGAAAGATTACATGGAGAAGATGTGTGGATATGAATGACCGTCAGCTTCGTAATGTAGTAGACGGACTTGGCGGAAGAACAAACGGTATGCCTCGTGAAGACGGATACGACATCACAGTTGCATCTGAGATCATGGCAGTTCTTTGCCTCGCAAGTGACATCAAAGACCTGAAAGAGAGACTTTCCAGAATCATCATCGGATATACCTATGGTAAAGTTTCCGAGCAGAAACCGGTAACAGCTGGTGATCTTCATGCAGAGGGTGCTATGACAGCACTTCTGAAAGATGCCCTGAAACCAAACCTTGTACAGACACTGGAGCATGTTCCTGCAATCGTACACGGCGGACCATTCGCAAACATCGCTCATGGATGTAACTCCGTAACAGCTACAAAGATGGCTATGAAACTTGCAGATTATGCTATCACAGAGGCTGGATTCGGTGCTGACCTTGGTGCAGAGAAATTCCTTGACATCAAGTGTCGTATGGCAGGCCTTCATCCAAGCGCAGTTGTTATCGTAGCTACTGTTCGTGCACTGAAATACAACGGTGGTGTTCCGAAGGCAGATCTGAACAACGAGAACCTTGAGGCTCTTGAGAAAGGTCTTCCAAACCTTCTGAAACATGTAAGCAATATCAAGAATGTATACAAACTTCCATGTGTAGTTGCTATCAATGCATTCCCGACCGATACCAAGGCAGAGCTTGACCTGGTTGAGGCAAAATGTAAAGAGCTTGGCGTTAACGTTGCACTTTCCGAGGTATGGGCAAAAGGCGGCGAAGGCGGCATGAAGCTTGCTGAGGAAGTAATCCGTCTTGTTGAGGAGCCGAATGACTTCACATATGCTTATGAGCTTGAGGGATCCATCGAGGATAAACTGAATAACATCGTACAGAAAGTTTACGGTGGTAAGAAAGTTGTTCTTACAGCAAATGCTCAGAAACAGGCAAAACAGCTGGAAACACTTGGATTTGGCAACTGCCCGATCTGTGTTGCTAAGACACAGTACAGTCTGACTGATGATCAGACAAAACTTGGTGCACCGACAGACTTTGAGGTAACAGTACGTAACCTGAAGATTTCCGCAGGTGCAGGATTCATCGTTGCTCTGACAGGTGAGATCATGACTATGCCAGGTCTCCCGAAAGTTCCGGCAGCAACCAAGATCGATGTAGATGAGACAGGTAAGATCACAGGTCTCTTCTAATCGGAACATAAGATCAAAAACAACCGGAGGGGGCTTTTTATAAAGCCCCCAATGGGCTCTAAAGAGTGCTAAAATAAGAATATAAGGAGGAGAGTCCTATGGGATTTTCTACCAGTACATGTACTGAATTTGTCGAGGTATTAAGCTCCAAGGCACCGGTTCCAGGCGGCGGCGGTGCATCTGCCCTTGTAGCTGCTGTTGGTACAGCTCTTGGAAATATGGTTGGAAGCCTTACTGTCGGTAAGAAAAAATATGCAGATGTAGAAGATGAAATGTGGGAGCTGAAAAAGAAATGTGATCAGCTTCAGAAAGATTTCCTTCATCTGATCGAGAGAGATGCGGAAGTTTTTGAGCCTCTTTCCAAGGCTTACGGAATGCCGAGAGAGACAGAAGAAGAGAAGGCTGAGAAGGCTCGAGTAATGGAAGCTGCCCTCAAGGAAGCATGCTCTGTTCCTATGGAGATCATGGAGAAATGCTGCGAGGCTATTGAACTTATCGTTGAGTTCGGAGCAAAAGGTTCTAAGCTTGCAATCAGTGATGCTGGTGTAGGTGCTGCATTCTGCAAAGCAGCTCTTAAGGGAGCAAGCCTGAATGTGTACATTAACACAAAATCTATGGCTGACCGTGCGTATGCAGAGGAATTAAACAAAAAAGCAGACGCTATGCTTGAGAAATATACAAAGATCGCAGACGAGACATTTGACAGTGTTCTCGGAAGACTGAAATAGGAGGAACCAGACAAATGGCAAAGCAGTTATTAGGTAAAGAAGTAACAGCGGCTCTCAATGAAAAGATCAAAGCGAACGTTGCAGAGCTTCAGGCAAAAGGTGTAGATCCTACACTTTGCATTATCCGTGTTGGTGAGAATCCAAGCGATATTTCCTATGAGAGAGGTGCTACAAAGCGCTGTGAGACTCTTGGTGTTGCATGTGAGAAAATCCTTCTTCCGGAGGATGTTTCACAGGATGAGCTTCTTGCAACCATCGATAAAGTAAACAAAGATGACAAGATCCATTGGAGTTCTTCTGTTCCGTCCGCTGCCAAAACATCTGGATCAGGCAGTGATCGAGAATGCACTTGCAGCAGAGAAGGATGTTGACTGTATGACAGATCTTTCCATGTCTGGTGTATTTACAGGCAAGAAGATCGGATTCCCGCCATGTACACCGCAGGCATGCATGGAGATCCTTGATCACTATGGAATCGACTGCACAGGCAAAAAGCGGTTGTTATCGGAAGAAGTCTTGTAGTTGGTAAACCGGCTGCCATGATGCTTGTTAAGAAAAATGCGACAGTAACGATCTGCCATACAAGAACCGTTGATATGCCATCCGTTGCAAAAGAGGCGGATATCGTTATCGTTGCAGCTGGCCGTGCTGGTGTTGTTGGTGCTGACTATGTCAGAGAGGGACAGACTATTATCGATGTTGGTATCAATGTCAATGCAGAGGGCAAGCTTTGTGGTGATGTTGATTATGCGGCAGTTGAGCCAATCGTTGATGCGATCACACCGGTTCCTGGCGGAGTAGGAAGTGTTACAACTTCTGTTCTTGTAGGTCATGTGGTTGAAGCTGCAATGAGAAAAGCGCAGTAATAACAGTAATAAAGGATTGATCATTTATATATGTACAGATTCCGAATTAGTTTTTGTTTACGGATGATGGTACTTGCAGGCGTTCTGGTGTTCGGAACGCCTGCAGGTGTTTTGGCAGAGGAAGCGGATCATTCTATGGAGGGTCAGATTTCGAAGCTCAGTCATCTGGAGAGAGTGATACAGAGGGTTTTGTGGATGATTCCACAGATAATACTTATGGATATTATACGATCATGGGGTGTACCACAGTGGATGCGGAGGATATGGTAGTGCAGTATGAGGCGCAGAATGTGGAGTATCCTTCCGGCATCCTGACGGAGGGTGGTGCACCGGATATTGATACGTTTTGCACGATTGTGATAGAGGAAGCGGATGCGGAGGGCGTCCGTGGAGAGGTTGTTTTTGAACAGGCCATGCTTGAGACCGGATGGCTTCAGTTTGGTGGGGATGCCAGTGCAGGGCAGTTTAATTTTTCGGGGCTGGGGACTACCGGTGGTGGTGTTGCCGGTAATTCTTTTCCTGATGTAAGGACGGGAATTCGGGCGCAGGTGCAGCATCTGAAGGCTTATGCTTCTTCGGAGGAGCTGAACCAGGCTTGCGTGGATAATCGGTTCCAGTATGTTTCCCGTGAGAGTGCGCCTTATGTGGAGTGGCTTGGGATCCAGGAGAATCCTTATGGTGGTGGATGGGCCGCCGGGAGGAATTATGGATATAAGCTTAGGAGTCTTCTGGCGGAGTTGAAGGGGGAGGAGTATACCTGGCCGGAGAGTACGGAGACGGTGGAGAAGTAGTGGTGGTGGCGAACGGGACGGCCCGGAAGGGAGTGCGGTTCTGTCCGCGGCCGGGCTTCGTCGGCGGCTGGATCTAAGGCGCCGGGATTCTGCTAAAACCATTTTCCAAAAGCCAGAACTCGCGGCTTTTTGCCGCTCAGACAGCTGGCTTTTGAAAAAATAACGCAGAAGTCCCGCCGCCTAAGATCCAGCACACCTCCTGCAGAGTCGTCCGCAGACAGTACCGCACTCCCTTCCGGGCCTGTGCGTTGGTTGGGGTAAGTTGTCTGGCTAAACGATAGGATGTGGATGAGGGATGGAGGCGGGCTTTGCCCTGTCCTGGTTGATAAAATAATGGAGATGTAACCTTGAAGATTAAAGATCTAGGTTGCATCTCCGTTTTTTATTCAAATTGAAATATTTTGGGAATTATATAGTGGAATATTTTGAGGTAGTTAGTTCAACTCCAGGTTTTCCAGTTCCTGTGAGGGGAGTTTTGGTTCTGAGCTGTCTACGTATTTTTTGAGGGCCTTGGAGGTTTTTGCGAAGCCGGCGTTGGTTCCGGCGCCTCCGATGCAGCCTCCGGGGCAGGCCATTCCTTCGATCATGCAGTTTTTGATCTTGCCGGCTTTTGCCAGAGTGAGGACTTTTTTTTACATTCGGCAAGGCTTTCTGCGTGTTCGATGTGGACTGGTACATCGGGATAGTATTCCTTCAGACAGTTTTCGATGGCTCCGGCTACGCCGCCTGCAATGGCGTAGCCTCGTCCTGCTGCGGTTGCGGCCTGGGTTTCTTCCGGGAGCTCTTCGCAGGTGGATGGGGTGATGCTTTTGGCGTCGAACAGGCCCCAGAGTTCCTCGAAGGTGATCACGAAGTCTACATCACTTCTTACGGAATGTCGCATGGCTTCCAGTTTTTTGGAGGCGCATGGTCCGATGAAGACTACTTTCGCATGGGGGTGCTCTTTTTTTACGATCCGGGCAGTTGCCACCATCGGGGTCAGCTCCTGGGAGATGTTGTCGATCATAGCCGGGAAGTATTTTTTTGCCATGACGGACCAGGATGGGCAGCAGGAGGTGAGGAGGAACGGGAGGTGGCCGGTTGCTACTTCTTTGGCGTAGTGGTGTGCTTCAGAGATGCAGCCGATGTCTGCGCCCAGTGCTACCTCATAAATGTTTGAGAAGCCCAGCTGTTTGAGAGCGGAGCGGAATTGGCCGGGTGATGTCTTCGCCGAACTGATTGATGTAGGCGGGGGCGATTTCTGCAATGATCTCAGTTCCTTCTCGAAGGGCGTGGGACAGCTGGAAGATCTGGGATTTGTCGGAGATAGCTCCGAATGGACAGCTGACCATGCACATGCCGCAGGATACGCATTTATCCTGGTTGATGGAGGCGCGTCCCTGTTCATCGCTCTCGATGGCTTTTACACCGCAGGCACGTTCGCAGGGGCGTTCTTTATGGGCGATGGCATCGTAAGGACAGACAGCTTTGCATCTTCCGCAATGGATACATTTGTCCTGGTCGATGAAGGATTTTCCGTTTACCATGGAAATGCGCCTTTGGGGCAGGTGAGTAAACAGGGATGTGCGACACAGCCGCGGCACATGTTGCTGACTTCGTATTTGTTGGATTCGCATGCGGAACATGCGGAAGGGATCACCTGCATAAGAGGTGGTTCATAATATTTCTCGTCAATGTTGCTGGCCTTCACGCCATCGGTAAGGTGGACGGAACGATTTTCCGGGCGGAGGGAAAGTCCCATGGCCAGACGGACACGTTCGCTTGCAACAGCTCTTTCACGATAGATGCTTTCGCGGTATTTCGCGCGTTCCTCTACAATATTGTAGGGAATGGATTCGATATCATGGATCATTGATTCGTCCGTGGATTCAAATCCGATCTTAGCGAATTTCGGTAAAAATCTTTCGCCGGATCTGTTTTACTGGTGTGTCAAGATTTCGCATAGATGTTCTCCTTTACAAAATAAATTAATTAAATGTTTTCCACGCACTTTTTATCTATCTTAAAGTAATTGAGAAATAAAATCAATAACCGGCTTTAATGTTTTGGGGCAGAAACAAAGAGCAGATTTGTATCTTTATTATCAAGGCTGTTAAAAATTGAACATATTTTATGGAAAATAGATACAAAATCAGTAAGTCACTGTAAACATTTCGATATATTCTGAAAAAGCAAAAAAATCGCTTGTGAAAAATGACCATATAAGTTATAATTAAAGGCATGAAATAGTGCAAAATAATGATTTGCATAAATGCGCGGCACTGACAGAGTGTTAAAGCATTAACCTGTAGTGGAACAGGTTGATCAAGTGGAAAATCTATGAGAAACAAGGAGGGAACCGAATGTTAGACCAGACGTATTACAGGAAAACGGACGAGATCATCGAGCACTACGGCCGGAAAGCTGCATCACTGATTCCGATCATGCAGGATATTCAGGCTGAGTACCGTTATCTTCCGGGAGAGCTTCTTACTTATGTTGCGGAACAGATTGGTGTAAAAGAAGCGAAGGCGTACAGTGTAGCTACTTTCTATGAAAACTTTTCCTTTGAGCCGAAAGGCAAGTACATCATCAAGGTATGTGACGGTACTGCCTGTCATGTACGTAAGTCCATGCCTGTAAAGGAAGCAATGCTGAAGGAACTTGGACTGAGTCATAAGAAGCATACTACAGATGATATGATGTTTACCGTTGAGACAGTTTCCTGTCTTGGTGCCTGCGGACTTGCACCGACACTGACTGTAAATGATGAAGTTCACCCGAAGATGACTCCTGAGAAGGCTGTTGAGCTTTTAAATGAATTGAGAGGTGAGAGCGTATGAGTATAACCAGTATGGAAGATCTGAAAAACAAACAGGCTGAGGTTAAGAAGAATCTTGATGGCTATACCTGCCGTGTTCTCGTCTGTTCCGGTACCGGATGTATTGCTTCCGGTGCTCAGAAGATTTATGAAGAAATGTCAAGACTCTGTGAGGGAATCGAGGGTGTTGCGGTTGAGATGCAGAAGGATGTTCCTCATGTAGGAATCGTTAAGACCGGATGCCAGGGCTTATGTGAACTTGGTCCTCTTATGAGAATTGAGCCTATGATTATCAGTATGTACATGTTCAGGTAGACGACTGTCGCGAGATCGTAGA
>ENA-OQMZ01000953-OQMZ01000953.1-human-gut-metagenome-genome-assembly--contig:-NODE-953-length-11313-cov-2.002146_pt1 | contig 11313 bp, 15 predicted proteins | sample MGYA00242621_ERZ504862 | MGnify/ENA primary metagenome ERZ504862 (study PRJEB26092, sample SAMD00036393) | human gut metagenome | host: Homo sapiens | study: EMG produced TPA metagenomics assembly of... | reverse complement strand
AACCGGGTCACGGGAAGAAAGATTGACTGTCGGGAGGTCTTTTCTTATTAACTGAGGAGGAAGAACTTGCAAAAGTCTTACGTTCTTCTGTTAAGTTTTCCGCAACTGTCTCTTTTGGCAATGTAAAATGGAAGAGAGATACGCATGGGAAGGCGATGTCCGCCGTTAATACGGTCGATCAGGGTTTTTGCAGTTATTCTTCCAAGTTCCTCCAGAGGAATATGTACTGTGGTCAGCATGGGAGAAAGATATTGAGCTGTCTCTATATCATCTACGCTGATAACAGAAATATCTTCCGGTATTCGAAAATTTTTTCTTTTAATGCGTGAATGACTCCGATAGCAGTGGTATCGTTTGCACAAAAAAATTGCAGAAATATCTGCCTTATTGTGCATCAGGATATTAGCACCTTTGTAACCGCCATCTGCAGAAAGATGTACATTACTGGTATTTTTCTGCAAAAACGGAAGACCAAGTTTGGCAAGTGCATCTTTATAACCGCTGAAACGTACTTCATTATTCTGTTCACCTACATAACCGATTTTCGTATGTCCGAGCTCTGCAAGATAGGAAAGAGCGCTATAGGAAATATCACTTCCGTCACAAACTACCTGGTCATATTGGGTTCCCATTGGATTCAGACCTGTATAAATCACATTTTTATAATTTTGAGTAAAGAAGCGTAACAGCTGTTTCTCATATCGTCCCAGAATTACGATTCCGTCTACAGGAAATTGAGCAAGCTGTCGTGCCATATCGGGATTTGCGATATCCATGGCTGTAAATGACTGACGGATAAAATAGTTGCTCTTGAAGGCTCCTGTTCAATCGCTTTTGCAATCTGTGAGAAGAATGGATCGGAAACAGCGGAATTACTTCTTGCATAAATACAGGCAATGGATTTGGGCATTGTATTCTGGATCTGAGCTTTTTGTCCTAATTTGAGGCTTCGGGCTGTTGCATTGGAGTATAACCGCTTTTGCGTACGATTTCCCATATACGTTCCTGAACTTCCGGACTTGCCGCTTTTGTATTTTTCTGGTTTATTACTCTGGAAACCGTCGAAACAGAGACATTTGCCTGCCTGGCAATTTCTTTTAATGTCATAATAACTCCCCGCAATCTTTTATACAACTATTTTCTAAAACTATGATGTTAGGGTCAAAAGGTATTTTGCTCCTAACTTGATATCAAACTATGTGAAAAACAGAGGACTCTGTTTTAAAAAAGTCGTTCAGAACCCCGTCGGGGGGTTCTGGACGACTTTAATTATACAGTAAATTTATAAAAAAAAACAATAAAAAGAAGGAAAACGTTTGCGTACTTTGAATGCAAAATCAACTCAAAGTCATTGATAAAAAAATAAAAACTTATATAATTTTTGATAGAGTACATAGAACTAAAGTGGAGGTGCTTAAATTTATGGGGAAAACATTGTATTTAGAGTGCTATTCCGGAATCAGTGGTGATATGACCGTCGGTGCACTTCTTGATCTGGGGGTGGAGTAAGGGCAGTTTTGGATAGGGTACTGCAAAGTCTTCCTGTATCAGGGTTTCAGATAAAAACCGGCAAAGTGGTAAAATCCGGAATTGCAGCCTGTGATTTTGACGTTATGTTAGATAAAGATCATGAAACATGATCATGATATGAAGTATCTGCATGGTCATAATGAGAATACTGCGGGAGAGTCTGAGATTCATATACATGAACATGGTATTGCAGACCATGCATGTGCACATGAGACAGAATCTGCACATTGTCATCATCACCATGAACATAGAGGGGTGAAAGAAATTGCACATATTATAGAACATAGTGCAATGACTGACAATGCAAAAAAAGATTGCTTTGAGAATATTTGAGATTCTTGCAGAAGCAGAGAGCAAGGCACATGATGTGCCTGTGGAGCAGGTACATTTTCATGAAGTCGGTGCAGTTGATTCCATTGTAGATATTGTGTCTGTGGCAGTTTGTCTGGATAATCTGGATATTACGGATGTAGTTGTACCTGTACTTTATGAAGGTTGCGGAACCGTCCGCTGTCAGCATGGAATTTTACCAATTCCTGTTCCTGCAGTTGCGAATGTGATAAGCGCAAATCATTTGTGCATAAAGGTGACAGCTGTTGAGGGGGAACTTGTAACACCTACAGGTGCTGCTATTGTGGCAGCAATAAGAACGAAAGATAAGCTTCCGGAGGAATTTGAAATAAAGAAAATAGGGATTGGAGCCGGAAAACGTCAGTATGAATGTCCCGGAATCCTCAGAGCAATGATTATTTCTTAGAAAAACGTTTGCGCAGATTCCAGGCAAATTTGCATTGAATTCGTTGATTAAAAAAAATTTTATCTACTATAATAAATACAACAATAAAGGTAACGAGCTGGATAATAAATGAAAGGAAGTAAAGCAATATGGGACATAGTTATTATAGCTATACAAAGGAAGAGTTAGTGGGTAATGGACCGAAGCTTCCGGTAATTGTTATGGAAGACAATGCAGAAGTATTTCATTCTATGGCAGTTGAAATGGTGGATGAGATCAAAAAACATAACGAAAAGGGAGAAAAAACAGTATTTATCTGTCCTGTAGGTCCTGTAGGACAGTATCCATATTTTGTGGATATGGTTAATGAGCAGAATATCAGCCTGAAAAATGTATGGTTTATTAACATGGATGAATATCTGGATGATGAGAAACAATGGATCTCAAAAGATCATCCGTTAAGCTTCAGAGGCTTCATGCAGCGTACAGTTTATGATAAAGTTCGCCTGGAACTTGTAATGCCGGAAGATCAGAGAGTATTTCCGGATCCGAATCATCCGGAATATATTTCTGAACTGATTGAAAAACTGGGGGGCGTTGATATCTGTTTCGGTGGAATTGGAATTAATGGTCATGTAGCATTTAATGAAGCAGATCCATCCCTTACAAATGAAGAATTTCTTGCTCAGAAAACACGTGTTCTTGAAATTACCAAAGAGACAAGAACAGCAAACGCAATCGGTGATTTCAACGGAGCACTGGAAGATATGCCTCATTATTGTGTTACCATCGGAATCAATGAGATCTCTCATGCAGGAAAGATCCGCCTTGGCTGTTTCAGAAACTGGCATCGTGCAGTAGTACGAAGAGCTGCATATGGGGAAGCAACTTCTGATTTTCCGGTATCTCTTCTTACTTCACATCCGGATATTAACCTGAAGATAACAGAATTTGTTGCAGCACTTGACTGAGATAGTCGATAACAGACAATAGAAAGAAGGAAGAACATGAGCATTCGGATCATAAATGGAAAAGTATATAAGAATGGAACTTTTTCAGAGGAAGATCTTGTTCTGAAAGAGGGAAAGATCAGTTCTGCTGAAGATGAAAACGCAGATGAAGTCTATGATGCAAAAGGGAAATATGTAGTACCCGGTTTTATAGATGTACATACTCATGGCGGTGCAGGGGTAGATGTAAATGCGGCTGATCAGCAGGGATTTGAAAAAATCGGACATTTTTTTGCAACTCAGGGAACTACGTCATGGCTTTCATCCATATTGACAGATACGAAAGAACAGACGTTGAAAACAATAAATGAAGCTGTGAAGCATCAGGAGGCACAAAAGAACGGACATGAAAACTGTGCAGATCTTCTGGGGATTCATCTTGAGGGACCATTCCTTGCGCCGGAATATAAAGGAGCAATGCCAGAGCATTTGCTGATTTCTCCGGATCTGGAGCTTCTGAAAGAATATCAGAAGGCAGCAGACGGTAATATTCGCTATATTACTGTTTCGCCGGAAGTAAAAGGAGTGCCGGAAGCAATTAAGGGAATGACGGATCTTGGTATGAAGGTTGCTATCGGTCATTCAGGCGCAGATTATGAGACTTCATGGAAATGTATTAATGAGGGGGCTGTAGCAGCGACACATACATTTAATGCGATGAAACTTCTTCATCAGCATTTTCCAGCTATCATGGGGGCTGTTCTGGAATCTGACATCTATTGTGAAGCTATCTGTGACGGACGGCATCTGCATCCGGGAACCGTTCGTTTTCTTCTGAAAATGAAAGGTCTGGACAAAGTAATCGCCATAACTGATTCTATCATGGCTGCCGGACTTCCGGATGGAGAATATATGCTGGGCGTTAATCCGGTTATCGTAAAAGACGGAGACGCAAAACTGAAATACGGAGATTCCAGAGCGGGAAGTACACTTACAACAGGATGTGCACTTAAGAATCTGATCAAATTTACAGGAAGATCTCTTGAAGAGATACTGCCGCTTCTTACATGCAATCCGGCTAAGATGCTGGATGTATATGACAGGATTGGAAGTCTTGATACCGGAAAAGATGCGGATGTGGTTATTCTGGATGAAGAATATTCTGTCATTGATACATTGTAAAGGTAGAAAATAGAACAATAAGGAGAGAAGATATGCCATTAATACCATTAAGACCATTACTGGAAACTGTAGATAAATATCACTTTGCACAGGGGGCGTTTAATGTAAATGCAGTAGCACAGGCAAAAGCAGCAATTGAAGTTCATGAAATGTTCCGTTCTGCAGCAATCCTTCAGGGAGCAGATCTTGCAAATGGATTTATGGGTGGAAGAACAGATTTTCAGAATGCTACTCTGGAAGATAAAAAAATCGGTGCAAAGAATATCGCAGATGCTGTAAAGAAATATGCAGAAAATTCTCCGATTCCTGTTGTTCTTCATCTGGATCATGGTAAGAATTTTGATTCCTGTAAAGCAGCAATTGCAGGCGGTTATACATCTGTTATGATTGATGGCTCCAGCCTTCCGTTTGATGAAAACGTGGAACTGACTCGTGAAGTTGTCAAATATGCGCATGAAAGAGGTGTTTCTGTAGAGGGTGAACTGGGAGTTTTAGCCGGCGTGGAGGATCATGTATTTTCTGCTACATCTACTTATACCAATCCTTTAAAGGCTATTGAATTCTTTAAGAAAACAGGTGTTGATGCATTGGCTATTTCTTATGGAACCATGCATGGCGCTTCTAAAGGAAAAAAATGTTAAATTAAAGAAAAGAAATTGCCATTGCCATCAAAGAGTGCATGCTGCATGAGGGTATTTTTGGTGTACTGGTATCTCATGGATCTTCAACAGTGCCAAGATATATTGTAGATGAGATCAATGCTCTGGGTGGAAATATCCAGAATGCCTATGGAATTTCTATTGATGAACTGAAAGCGGCAATTCCATGTGGTATTGGAAAGATCAATGTAGATACAGATATCCGTCTGGCTGTTACAAGAAATATGAAAGAATTTTTTGCAGCTCATCCTGAAAAAAGAGAAAGCCAGTCGATTGGTGAGGTATATCGCCTTCTGGAGGCAAAGAAAGAACAGTTTGATCCACGTGCATTCCTGACTCCTATTATGGATACAGTTATGTATGGCGTTATTCCGGATGAAGATGTTGCTGCTCTTATGGCTGTTGTTGAAAAGGGCGTAAAAGAAGCAATCGGTACTCTGATCGTAGAATTTGGTTCTTATGGAAAAGCACCGCTGGTGGAGATGACTGGTCTGGATGAAATGGCAGAACGCTATCGTAAAGGGCTTTGATCTATATATTAACAGCACTGGTAGCTTTGGCAGGAAGTTGTGTGCAGAGCAGCAGTGGATTTGGCTATGCAATTATCTGTATGGCCATCTGGCCAATGTTTATGCCTTTTTACACAGCTTCCATACTGGAAGCGATTGCAGCTTTTTTTATGGTAATTTACATTGCAGTAAAGTTGTGGAAATTTATTGACTGGAAACTTCTTTTGCCACCTGTGATCATGGCTACGGTAACCAGCCTTCTGGGGGTGAATAGCTGATGGCTCTGGATGAAGCTGTTTTGTCAAAGATCATGGGAACAGTTCTTCTTGTTCTGGCAGTTTATTTTATTTTCTTTCAGCAGTAAAGTTCATTTAAAGGCAGGTTTGGTTTCCGGATTGGCAGCCGGTGCAGTCAGTGGTTTTTGCGGAGGACTTTTTAATATTGGAGGTCCACCGATGGTAGCGTATTTTTTTGTCTGTGACAGATGATAAAGAAAAATATAATGCTACACTTCAAATGTTTTTTACAATTAATACGGTCAGTGTTTTCCTGATCCATGTGTTTCAGGGTCATGTATCAGGAGCTATGCTGCCTTTGGTTGGAGCGGCACTGGCAGGAACGGCAGTTGGAACAGCAGTTGGAATGTTTTTGTTTCGCCGGCTTACTATGACAGGGATCAAAAAAGTGGTATATATTTTTATGATGTGTGCCGGAAGCTATCTCCTTTTATCCTGAATCTGTTTGCAGAGACTATAGGCAGACTGCACATTGTATGATGATTATTTGTCTGTTAATTTTTGTCAAAAGAAAGGTAAGAATTTTTATGAAACACATTTATCTGAATTTAAAAAGATTTGATGTTCCGGTGGAATTCGGAGGTGTAAACCGTCTGGCTCCGGTTGCTGACTGGGCATCCTGTATTGTAAAGAATACACAGGAAGAATTAAAGACATATGATCCTTCTGAAGTGGAATTTGGTATGTATTTCCCGGAAGTACATCTTCTGAATGCAGCAGCAGCAAAAACAGAGGGAAGTCCTGTTCAGATCGGCTGTCAGAGTGTATTCAGAGCAGATACTGCAGTTGGCGGAAATTTTGGCGCATTTACTGCAAATAGACCGGCTTCAGCTATGGCAGCGGCCGGATGTGAGACTACGATAATCGGACACTGTGAAGAGAGAAATGATAAGGCAGGAATCCTTGCAGAGGCAGGTGTCACAGATACAGGTGCTGTAAACCGCTTCTGAATCAGGAAATTAAATGTGCGATTGCAAGAGGAATGAAAGTTCTTTACTGTATCGGTGAAAAAAAGTGAGGAACAGGAGCAGTGGCAGGAAGTTCTTGGAAAACAGCTTGAGATCGGACTTAAGGATGTAGACACTTCAAAGGTTGTGATCGCATATGAACCGATCTGGTCTATCGGACCGGGAAAAACAACCGGCCGGAAAAGAATATAATTACTAAAGTATCGACAAAATTTGTAAAAGAAAAGACAAATGGTATGGACATCGTATATGGTGGTGGTCTGAAGCAGGACAATGCAGAAATGCTTGCGTCCATTGATGAGATAGATGGTGGATTGATCGCATTGACAAGATTTCAGGGTGAAATTGGATATTATCCGGAGGAATATCTTGAGATTATTCGTCTTTATATGGGTAAGGTAAATAACAGATAATAAATTAAGTACGTATAATGAAGGGAGATTTACTATGAAATTTGATTTTGAGTATGGACAGGGAACCATGTCTGCTGAATTGCCGGATAATACTGATATTTTTATTCCGGGAGAAACTGTAAAGGATCCTGATCATATTCCGGAAGATCAGCTAGAGGCTGCTTATCTGGAAAGTCTGGCTCATCCGATCGGTATGCCTACTTTAACAGAACTGGCAGGACCCGGAAAAACAGTTACTATTGTTGTTCCGGATCGTGTAAAAGGTGGCGAGCAGGCTACCAGCCACAGAAAGTTAAGCATTAAATATATTTTGAAAGAATTATATGCTGCCGGTGTTGAGAAGAAAGATATTCTTTTCATTATTTCTAACGGACTTCATCCAAGAAGCACAGAAGCGGATGCAAAGGCTATCTTTGGAGAAGAATTATTTAATGAATTTTGGCATACAGGACAGATCATCAGTCATGACAGCGAAGATCAGGAACATATGGTAGATCTTGGAACCACTCACAGAGGCGATCCGGTGTACATGAATAAATATGTCTTTGAGTGTGATATTCCGATTCTTATCGGTCATGTACAGGGAAATCCTTATGGTGGATATTCAGGCGGATACAAACACAGTGCAACTGGTATTACAAACTGGAAATGTATTGCAAGCATCATGTACCGTCTGTTATGCACAGAGATGATTTTACACCGGTTAATGGTGGAAGCCTGATGCGTAATAAATTTGATGAGATCAGTATGCATATGGAAGAAAAAATGGGACATCCTTCTTCTGCTGTGATGCTGTACTGGATACACAGTCCAGACAGATCGCAATTTACTCAGGCTATGCAAAGGAAATGATGCCGATCAGCTGGAAGCTTGCTGACAAGAGAACCTATGTACACTGGGCAGAGAAGAAATATGATGTACTTGTATTTGGTATGCCGCAGAAATTCCACTATGGTGATGGAATGGGAACCAATCCTATCATGATGATGCAGGCTTTAAGTGCACAGGTACTTCGATTCAAGAGAGTTATGAGTGATAACTGTGTAATTATCTGCGCATCTACATGCAATGGTTATTTCCATGATGAGCGTTGGCCATATTTAAGAGAATTATATGATCTGTTCCAGCATGATCATATGAATACGCTGCCGGATATGAACCGCCTTGGTGAGTATTTTGCTACGAATGAAGAATATATCCGTAAATATCGTTATACGAATGCATTCCATCCATTCCATGGCTTCTCTATGATGTCCTGCGGACATATTGCAGAAATGAATACCAGTGCAATCTATATCGTAGGCGCTGAGGAACCGGGCTATGCAAGAGGAATGGGCTTAAAAACAAGAGCTACATTTGAAGAAGCACTGGAAGATGCCAAGAAGAAATATGTTGGTCAGGAACCAAATATTCTGGCACTGCCAATGACATTCAAAAAAGCAGCTGTACATCTTTGCATGAAAGATCCTGCACAGGATTGTATGGATGAATATGGACATCGTCATCCATGTTGCTGTTGATGTAGCATCATTATATTAGTAGGGTATAGTATTTATAATATAAGCATCCCTGTCCAGAGCTGTTTTGTGTTTCTGACAGGGGTGTTTTGTTATATGACTGGCATTTTTATACTGAAAGAGAGAATTTGGGATATGAAAAGAAAATACAGCTTTAAGAAAAAGAATTTTAGCAGCATTGTTTCTTGCGATCGGACTGATCCTTCCATTTATCACAATGCAGATACCGGCAGTAGGGAAAATGCTTTGCCCGATGCACATACCGGTGTTATTATGTGGATATATCTGCGGATGGCCATATGGTTTACTTATTGGGATTATTACACCTCTTTTAAGAGGAGTGGTGTTCGGAATGCCGGCAATTTTTCCGAATGCCTTCTGTATGGCGTTTGAACTTGCCACTTATGGGCTGGTGGCAGGAATTTTATCAGAAAAAATGAAAAAAGATATAAAATCCCTGTATATTTCACTCATAGCAGCAATGCTGTGTGGACGGATCGTATGGGGACTGGTTTCGGCAGCAGTATATGCATTTACAGGAGGGATCTTTACCTGGGAACTGTTTCTGATGGGAGGATTTATAAATGCGTTGCCGGGAATTCTGATTCAGCTTGTTCTGATCCCGTCCCTGGTAGAACGTTTGTATAATATGGAAGGAACAGTAGAATGGAATTAAAGGCATGCTGCAAAGAAAGATTTGAACCGGTAGTTCAGGCAATCAGAAAATTGCAGAAAGAGAAGGAAGGACTGGATGAGCCTCTGATCGTTGCAATTGATGGCAGGTGTGGAAGTGGGAAAACTACATTGGGAGAATATCTGGAGCAGGTATTCAACTGTAATCTGTTCAGAATGGATGACTTTTTTCTGCGCATGGAACAGCGTACGCCACAGCGTCTGAAAGAAACAGGAGGAAATGTGGATTATGAGCGGTTTGAGGAAACGGTATTAAGACCAATCTTTCAGAAGCAGACTGTTTTTTATCAGCCGTTCAGCTGCCAGAAATGGAATCTGCTGGAGGGATATCCTGTTCCTTATAAAAAACTCAATATTATAGAGGGTTCTTACAGTATGCATCCATATTTTAAGAACCCTTATCAACTTCGTGTATTTTTAAATATTTCTCCCAAAGATCAGATGGAAAATATAAAAAAGCGCAATGGCCCGGAAAAGGCAAAACAATTTCAGAATATGTGGATCCCAAAGGAGGAAGCCTATTTTAAAAAATTCCATGTGATGGATGGTGCAATACAGGTCATGTGGAATCTGAAAACTGAAGAATAAAAGATTATTCTATCAGAGAAATCTCAAGATGATATGCTTTTTCTTTTCCGGATTCCAGTGTGAGGATCCCATGCTTATGCGCAAAAATATCATCATCCTGATGAAAAATGCCGGAACCGTTCCATGGCTCCAGACAGAGAAACGGAGCCTTTCCTCCGGCCGGTGTCCAGATCGCAAGGGATTCAAAATCAGGATAATATACGGAAACACCTTTTCCTGTAACTGCATTTACGAAAGAAACATGGTGTGAATTCGTGTGTTCAAAGAAAACAGCATCCTGATCAAACATGGAAATTGTGAGAGGAAGTGTGTTGCCTTCTGCTTTCTGGGATACTTTGTGATCAAAATTAAATTCCAGATTCTTTATATCATATTCATAAGAAATAAAATTCTCTTCTTTTCAAATCTTAAATACAATTTTCAATATTTTCTCCATTATTGACCGGACACATGAAACCGGGATGTGCACCAATGTGATAATACATAAGGTCGGAATCTTTGTTTATTACTCTATAGTCCATAGACAGGGTACTGCCATTCAGATGATATGACAGGTAAGTTCGAAATCATAAGGATAATGTTTTAATGTTTCTTCATTTGCTTTAAGTAAAAAAAGTGACGGAATCTTCAGTCTGTTCTGTTACTTCAAATTCAGATTCTTTACAAAAACCATGCTTGGGCATCTGGTATATATGATCCTTGATAACAGTTTCTCCGTTGCGGACATTTCCCACAGTCGGAAAAAGAAGCGGAGAAGATCGAAGCCAGTAAGCGGGATCAGAATTCCATACGTATTCATTCCCGGATGGATTGGAATAGGAATTTAATTCGGCACCAAGTGTGTTTAAAAGTACATGATAATTGTCAGATTGTAATTTAATCTGCATAGTAAAACCCTCCCTGATAAATACATAATAGTAATATGCTGCATAAAACAAGCGTATCATAAAAACACTGTAATGAAATAGAAATTTGGACAAACGTTTGGGGATGAAAGATAGAGGGTGGAGTTGATTTTTATTTAATATCACAAATTTTTCACAAAAAATTAGCACTCACCTCTTGATAATGGAAGTTGATTTTTGTCCTGTCTTGTGTATCCCGGAAGTGCCTGTTTTACAGCTTTCCGGGGCATCAGTCATTTTGTCTGGTATTGTAAAGCAGTGTCAGATTTGTCGTAAATGTCGTAAATTTGTGGTCAAAAAATGATGAGAAATGGAGAGTGCTAATAAAATGAAATTAACGTATACGAATGTAAATGGATACCTGGTT
>ENA-OQMZ01000952-OQMZ01000952.1-human-gut-metagenome-genome-assembly--contig:-NODE-952-length-11320-cov-6.837130_pt1 | contig 11320 bp, 15 predicted proteins | sample MGYA00242621_ERZ504862 | MGnify/ENA primary metagenome ERZ504862 (study PRJEB26092, sample SAMD00036393) | human gut metagenome | host: Homo sapiens | study: EMG produced TPA metagenomics assembly of... | reverse complement strand
GGGCGCTCCCGCCCCAGGCCTGCCGGTCAGCGAAACCCCGTTCGTGCTCGTCGCCGAAGACCTGTCCCCGGCCGACACCGCCGCGCTCGACATGAGCAAGACCCTGGCCATCGTTACCTCCCAGGCGGTCCGACCTCCCACACCGCCATTCTGGCGCGCGCCCGTGGCATCGTCGCGGTCGTCTCCGCCGCCGAAGCCGCCGAACTTGAGAACGGCACCAACGTCATCGTCAACGCAGCCAAGGGTGAGATCGTGGTGAACCCGAGCGAAGACGAGATCGCCGCCGCCGAAGCCGCCAAGTCCCGTGCCGCCGCAGCCAAGGAACTGCGTGGCAAGCCGGGCGCCACCAAGGACGGCCACCTGATTCCGCTGCTCGCCAACGTCGGCAAGCCGTCCGACGCCGCGAAGGCGCTGGAATACGGCGCCGAAGGCGTTGGCCTGTTCCGTACCGAATTCCTGTTCATCGGCAACTCCGAGCCGCCGAGCGTCGAAGAGCAGACCAAGGCCTACACCGAGCTGCTCAGCCAGTTCCCGGGCAAGAAGGTCGTGATCCGCATGCTCGACGCCGCGCCGACAAGCCGCTGCCGTTCCTGACTCCGGAAGACGAGCCGAACCCGGCCCTCGGCCTGCGTGGCCTGCGCACCCTGCGCGCCCACATGGACGTGCTCGAAGGCCAGCTCAAGCGCTCGCCGCCGCCGACGCCGCAACCGACGCGAACCTGTGGGTCATGGCCCCGATGGTTGCCGACCAGCATGAGGCCGACTACTTCGTCAAGCTCGGCAAGAGCTTCGGTCTGAAGTTCGTGGGCGCTATGGCCGAAGTGCCGTCGATCGCCTGATGGCCGACAAGGTGGCCGACGTGGCCGACTTCGTGTCCATCGGCACCAACGACCTGACCCAGTACACCCTTGCCGCCGACCGTACCCTCGGTTCCGTGGCCAACTACCAGACCGCATGGCATCCGGCGGTGCTGCGCGCCATCAAGATGATCTGCGACGCGGGCAACGCCAAGGGCATGCCGGTGGGCGTGTGCGGCGAGGCCGCGGCCGATCCGGATCTGGCGGTCGTGCTGGCCGGTCTCGGCGTCAACTCGCTGTCCATGACCCCGGTGGCGCTGGACGACGTCCGCGCGGCCCTCGCCGAAGTCACCTTCGAAGAGGCCAAGGCCAAGGCGGCTGCAGCCTCAACGGCGACTTCTACAAGCCGGCCGAGTGATTTTTCCCCTTCTTTCTATCACTCGGCTATTCCGGACTTTGCGGCTGCGTTATCGTGGCCGCAGGGTTCCGCCACTGCAAATGTGCCTATGAGAGCGATTCGGTTCTGATAGGCCCTGTTTCCCGGAATGACCCCGTTCCGTGCGATCGCCGCGCGGACGGGGTCGTTTCGGCTGAGGGTTGCGCCGATTGCTGCGATTGCATCGATTGAGCCACCGGCGTAGACGCGTCATACGGCCGCGTCGCGTCACGCGCATGCGCGATACTGGAAGCATGAAGATTTCCGCAGATTTCACCGTCATTCCCGACGCGTTCGCCAAGGCGGCGCCGCCTGAGAACTGCATCGACGGCACTCCGATCGTTTCCTTCCCCTTCTATATCGACGAGCTCGACCCGTCCGTGCAGTTCCTGCATTGGGAATTCGTCGATCCCGATTCCATTCCGGTGTGCGGCTTCCAGTGGAACCATTGGTCGCTCGCCAATCTGCCCGTGGACGCGCTGATGTACGATTTCAACGATTCCCACGCGCTGGCGATTCCCGCCGACTTCTCCCGCACGGTGTCCGCGATGATTCCCGAGACGGTGCAGGGCCGCACGTCCGCCGCGTCGCCGCTGCTGAAGGGCCGCAGCGGCGATCCGGCCGTCACCATGCGTTACAACGGTCCGTATCCGCCTGATCGGGATCACGAATACTACCTGCACGTATGGGGCACCACCGCGCCTCTCAATGGTCTCAATCAAGGCTTCTGGCTCAACGAGATGGAACGCGCGTTGCGTAATTCCGGTGCGATCGCGGACCAAGGCGCTATCTTCCTGACCGGCAAGGCGTGACCGGCGAAACCGGCGAGAACAGCCGGCAAGGCGCAAACCGCGTAATCGCAAGAAAATACCAAAGAATACCGCAAACGTAAACAAAACAAACGAAAGGAACCTACATATATGGCATGCACCACGATTCTGGTCGGCAAGGACGCAAGTTATGACGGATCGACCATCATCGCCCGCAATGAGGACAGCGCGAACGGCGAATTCTGCCCGAAGCGCTTCATCGTCGTCAAGCCGGACGAGCAGCCGCGCCACTATAAGAGCGTGCTGTCCCACGTGGAAGTCGACCTGCCGGGCGAGCCGCTGCAGTACACGGCCGTGCCGAACGCGGATCTGAAGGAAGGCATTTGGGGCGAAGCCGGCGTCAACGAGGCGAACGTGGCCATGAGCGCCACCGAAACCCTCACCACCAACGAGCGCGTGCTCGGCGCCGACCCGTTCGTGGAGCTCACTCCGGCCAAGGGCAAGGAAAGCGAAGACGGCTACGAGCCGGAAGTGCCGGCGGCATTGGCGAAGAGGACTTCCTCACCCTCGTACTGCCGTACGTCAAGACCGCCCGTGAAGGCGTGGCACGTCTCGGCGCGCTGCTCGAACAGTACGGCACGTACGAAATGAACGGTGTCGCCTTCTCCGATGTGGATGAGATCTGGTGGCTTGAAACCGTCGGCGGCCACCACTGGATCGCCAAGCGTGTGCCGGACGAGGCATACGTGACCATGCCGAACCAGCTCGGCATCGACGAATTCGACCTCGACGACGCGCTCGGAAACCAGGAAGAGCACATGTGCTCCGCGGACCTCGGCGAATTCATCGAACGCAACCACCTCGACCTGGCCGTGGAGAACGTCACCCCGTTCAATCCGCGTGACGCGTTCGGCTCCCACTCTGATTCCGACCATGTTTACAACACCCCGCGCGCTTGGTACATGCAGCGCTTCCTCAACCCGTACGACGAGCAGTGGGACGGTCGGGACGCCGACCACCAGCCGACTTCGGACGACATTCCGTGGGCCCGCCAGCCCGATCGCAAGATCACCATCGAGGACGTGAAGTACGTGTTGAGCTCCCACTATCAGGCACCCCGTACGATCCGTACGGCAAGCTCGGCGACCAGCATTCGCGCCACATGTTCCGTCCGATCGGCATCAACCGTCAGAGCCAGCTGTCCGTCATGCAGATTCGCCCGTACCGCCCGCAGGTCAACCGTGCCGTGCAGTGGATTGCCTACGGTTCCAACCCGTTCAACACGCTCGTGCCGTTCTTCCCGAACGTCGACTCCACGCCGAAGTACCTCGAAGACACCACCACGCGCGTCACCTCCGAGAACTTCTACTGGGAGAACCGCATCATCGCGGCCCTGTGCGACGCCAGCTTCGCCGACACCGCCAACGCGGTGGAGCGCTACCAGGAGAAGACCGGCGGCATGGGCCACCGCATGGTAGCCGCCACCGACGAGCAGATCGACCGACTGGTGGAAGGCGTGGTCGACGAATTCGACGCCGAAGACGAGATCGGCGACGTGCAGCCGATGGAACCGGACGAAATCATCGAAGCCGTGCGCAACGGCGAAGCCCGCGAAGTGCTCGCCGCCGCCAACGAGACCATGGCCGCGCAGCTCAAGGAGGAAACCGACAAGCTGCTCGACTCCGTGCTCTACACCACCAGCATGAACATGAAGAACGGCTTCCACATGTCCGACTTCTGATATTTTCTGCGATTGCGCAATCGCAAGAAATTCTACGAAAACCCGCGTAGCAACCGGCTTCCGCACAGCGTTCGCCACAAACAGTTCCGTATGACGGTCGGCGCGCGTCCGCTGTGCGGGAGCCGGTTTTCTTTGGTGGCGCGTGCTTATTAGAATGGCGATCGTCTTTGCTTTTCCGCTCGTGCGGCGCGCGTTGCATAGGCGATGTCTGTCGCGTACGTTGTGCGCCATACAGCGGAATGCTTTCCCAAGAAAGGAACCCAGTGACCAGCATTGAGGATTTCACCAGCCAGTACGGTCTGGTGCAGAAGATTGATGCGTTCGGCTATCTCGATTATCTGAAGAACAATCCGGATGCGCCGCGCAAGCATGGCAAGGTCGTCCTCGTCACCGCCGACACCCCGTTGAAGGCGTCCCGCGGCGAAGGCAAGACCACCACCACGATTGCGTTGATCGATGCGTTGCGCGAACGTGGCATCGACGCGGCAGCCGTGCTGCGCCAGCCGAGCATGGGCATCACCGCAGCCGGTTCCAAGGGTGGCGCGTCGGGCGGCGGCAAGGCCTCCCTGACCCACCCGGAGCTGATCGACTGGGGTCTGTGCGGTGAAATGGGAGCCATCGAGGCCGCCCAGAACCTGTTGGTCTCCTTTGCGGAGAAGGCTGTTGACGACGGCAAGCTGGACACCATCCTCGTACCGCGCGTCTCCGAAGTGCCGTCCCGTTCCCTGCGCCAGATCGCAGTGACCGTGGAAAGGGCGACGTGGCTGAGCGTGTGGTGCTCACCCCGACCTGCGAGCTCATGCAGATCGTTGTGCTGTCGCGTTCCATGGATGAGATCTCCGAGCGCGTTGCCAAGATGGTCGCCGGCACGAAGGATGGCAAGGCCGTGACCTTCGGCGAATTCGTTGACCTGTGGCGTATCACCGGCATCCTCGGCGACGCCGTGAAGCCAGCCAAGACGGAGACCGTGAACGGCTCTCCGGTGTACGTGCACGGCGGCCCGTTCGCCAACGTGTCCATCGGCATTCCGACGCTGGTTTCCGTGGAAATGGCCTGCGCATTGCATGACGTGGTCATCGTCGAAGCCGGTTATGGTACCGACGCAGGCGCGCAGAAGTGGCTTGACATAGCCTGCCGCGAATACGACGCGCAGTGGCCGTCCGCAGCCATCGTCGTGACCCGCGCTTCCACGTGGCGCGACGATCCGGATCTGGCATGGCGCTACCCGTTCCACGTCCAGCGCCTCGAAGGTCTTGATATTCCTACCTTCCCGCTTATCAACCTGTGGGATGGCGAGGATGATCAGATTCCGGCGCTCAAGGACACCGCCAAGGAACTGGAATTCCGCGACCCGATCATCGGCAACCTGTACCGCGACGGTGGCGACGCGCTCGCCCCGCAGCTCGATGCGTTCGTCGATGCCGTGACGAACGGTTCTATGCCGGCCGAACCGCACAGCCACAAGGGCATGGCTCTGGTGGAGAACGTGCGTTGGGTGGCCGAGCATGCGTATGGCGTTCCGGCCGACCGTGTGATTCTGAAGGACGGTTTCGCCGAGTCGTTGCAGGCCGCCGAGGGTCTGTGCGCCAGCGCGGGCATCGATTTCGGCTCGCTTGCTCTGGTCGCGGTGAAGTCCCCGGCCACCATGACCGACAACGACCGCGCTCCGGAAGCCGAGCGCACCGTCACGCTGAAGAAGGTCGAAGTGCATTCCGGCGCGGGCCTGGTGCACGTGAACCTCACCACGTCGCTGACCACCCCGATGCCGAAGATCGTCTGATTTTCTTGCGATTGCGCCGCGTGGCGGTACGTCCCGTACCGTCGAGGGCGCTCGCTAATCGTTGATTCGGCGTAAATACAAAGCCGCTGGTCCCGTTCGGGCCGGCGGTTTTTTCGTGGGTGATACCTTTACGTTGTCCGTTTGTGGGTGCGGGCGTGCTTGCATGTGCGCCTCCTTTTGCTCACGAGTTGCGGAATGGGGCGATTTTTCTCTCTTATGAGCAAAAGGGGGTATGATTACTGACGATTTTGCCGGTTTTCATACCCCTTTTCGCTCACGTCCCGTAGAAAAGGCCCGTTTCTCGCTTTTGTGAGCGGTCGGGGGTGCTGATATTGCGATTTCCCTGCCGTAGTCAGGCGAGCTTCCTAGACGTGCTTCCCGTAGGTGAGGTGAGAGGTTTGCAATATGGGCAAACCTCGAAGGAACGGTGGAACTTCGTCAGAAGTTTCCACCGTTCCAGCCCCAGTCAGTCGTGGCGGTGTAGCGGATGTAAGTGCGGTCGGCCGGAATGCCCAGTTCCTTGCCCAGCGCGGCCATGATCTGCTCGGTCAGCTTCTCCCAGGCGGAACCCGGCACGGAACGGCCGAACACATTCACTTCCACGTATGCGGCCGGCTTGGAATCGTCACCGCCGAAATAAATCGGCATATTGTCTTCGAACGGGCACATCAGCCAGCCTTCAGACTTGCCGGGAATGGCAGAAATCGCCTTGCCGTAGGCCGTCTTCAGCGCCTCGCGCTGCCCAGGGGTGGTGGATACGGAAACGTGCGTGTGGATGACTGGCATTGCTGCTCCTTGCAATCGTTGAAATATATTGTTCTTCGTTACCCAAGTTTAGGTGGTCTGCGCGCGAGTGTTAAATATCCCGTGTGAGAAAACTGATTGAACAGCTTATGAAATTCGGCATTGTGGGTGTGATCGCCTTCATCATCGACTGGGGTATTCTAAACATTCTCGTCGGCGCCTTCCACATGCACAACGTGCTCGCCGCCACCATCTCGTTTATCATCTCGTTGATCTTCAACTATGTCGCCAGCATGAAGATGGTGTTCAAGCATCGTGAGGACATGGCTCGCTGGATGGAGATCGTCATCTTCGTGGTCGGCGCGGTGATCGGCCTGTTTATGAACGACGCCATCATCTGGATTTCCACGTACGGCATGAACCATGATGCGTATGTCTCTCAAAGCGCCGAATATCTGATCCGTACCAACGTGGGCAAGCTTATCGCCACCGCCGTGGTGATGGTGTGGAACTTTGTGACGCGCAAGTGGTTGTTGGACGATACGCATACCAACGCCACGAACCGTCTGAAGAAGAAGGAAAACCGCCTGACTCCGGAACAGCTGGAAGCCAAGTGGGAGAACAGCTTCTCGCACAAGCTGGGCGTCTGGTCGCTGGAGCACACGCCGAAGGGCTGGCCGAAGTAGCTGGCGGCGTTTCGTATACGGCATACGAAAAGGCGCGTCCGAATCGGATTTTTATTGCGATTCGGACGCGCCTTTCTGCGGTTGGCGTACGTTTCCTGGGATTGCCGGCTCGTTTATACGGTTCACACACTCACGTTGGTAAGCGTCGGCTGTTCGGTGGATTCTTTGATCTGCTTGAAACCAAGCATCGCGATCGCCAGCGACGTCAACGCCAACGCCGTCACCACAATGAAACCGCCCCGCGAGCCCATGCGGTCGATGAACTGTCCGGCGATCGCGGAACCGACCGAACCGCCGATCGAATTCATTGCGCCCATCCAAGCCATACCCTCCGTGAAACGTGTGGGCGGAACCAGGTGCAGCATCAGCTGGTTGCCGTTCACCCACGTCGGAGCCTGGCAGACGCCGATGCACAGTAGATGATCATGATCACCCATAAATGCTTGGCGAACATGAACGAACCGATTCCAAGATTCACCACCGCAAGACAGAAGTAGAAACGCTTCCACAGTGGAATCGTCCAATTTTTCGCACCATACACGAGCGCGCCGATCAGAGAGCTGAACGAGAAGCAGGCGAATACGAAACCGGTGAACTGCTTCATATGCGCCTCTGTGGCGAACGCGACGATCGAAATGCCGGCGGCCGACTGGAACGCGCCCAGGCCGAACCACGTCACGCACACCGCGATCAGGCCCGGACCCCAGATCGACTCCTTGCGTCCGGCCTTCACCTCCGCCTCGGCCTTCTCCATCGCAGCCTGCACCTCGGCCGCCGTCTTGCCTTCCGCACGCGCCTTGTTGCGCGCGTACTCCACCGCGGCCTCGGCCTGCAGCGCCTTGGACCGGGCGGCCTCGCGCTCGCGGTACTCCTTGCGGGTCATGCCCGCCTCGCGGGCCAGCTGGGTCTGCGACTTCGGCTCGGTCGTAAGCTCCGTCAGGAACATCAGCGCGCCGATCACCACGCACATGCCGGTGAACGAGAACGCCAGCAGTCCGGAGATCACGGCCAATGTGGACGCCAGCGGATTGCCGATAACCCACATGCACTCGTCGAATACGCCGGACAGCGACAGCGCACGGTTCGTCTTCTCCGCATCGCCCTTGAGCAGCGTCGTCCAACGTTGACGGCTCATCGCGCCCCACGGCGGAATCGCGGCCATGAACGGCACTATGCAGAACAGGATCCACGACGGCACGCGTGCGGTGATGCAGGAGACCAGCGCGATCGCCGTCACCATCCACACGATGATTGTGGGAATCGACACCTGCCGTTGACCGAATTTGTCGACCAGCTTGCCGAGCACCGGGCTCGCCACGGCCAGCGCGATCGCCTGCACGGCCGTCAGCGCGCCCGCCAGCGAATAGTTGCCGTAGTAATGCTGCACGGAAATCGTGATCGTCATGCCGACCATTGGGAACGGCATGCAGGCGATTACCGATCCGACGGAGAATCGCGCGGTGTGCGGTATGCGAAGCAGCTCCGCATACCCTCCGAAAAGACGTTGGCCGATGTCTTTGACGCCGACGAGGACATTGTTGGTCATGCTTGCCGCTCCTTTCCGCTCACGGTTTCGCTCGTGACGTCCGCAGCTTTGCGTCGCGTGCGGACTGATGGTGGTGGTTCCCCTGAATTATTGGTTAACCGCTTCCGATACCAGCTCGCTGCCCCAGCCGTCCGAACACGTCAATCGATTGACATGTTTGACATGCCGCACACGGGGAGAAAGGTGGGATGGTGCGTGTTGTTTGTGTGTCTTTGTTGACCAAGGCAACTTTATGCGCAGGTACCGTCGTGACACGCGGTACATTAGGGCAGGAACCAATATTCGAATCGACGAATTTTTTCACAGGGCCGGCGACCGGCGAAACGTGCTGAGCCAGCACGTGGCCGGCAGGTCCGAAACGCAAGAAAGGCGGCCAATATGCCGGCGACAACCATCCATTTCGTGCGCCACGGCAAAGTGGAGAACCCCGGGCACCTGCTGTACGAGCGGCTGCCCGGTTTCCACCTGTCCGACGTGGGCGTGCGCATGGCGCAGGCCACCGCGCATTACATCGCGGTCAGCCCGCAGCTGAACACCGTATCCGCCGTCTACTCGTCGCCGCTGGAACGTACGCGCGAAACGGCGGGGGAGATCCTCGAATCGCTGAATTCGGTACGTGGACTGCGCGGCGAGGAACCGCTGGAGCTGCAGACGGACGAACGCCTCATCGAAGCGCGCAACGAATTTCGCGGCAAGCGTATCGGCTTCGGCGAAGGCGCGCTGTGGAAGAACGGCAACTGGAAGCTGGTACGCAACCTGTGGAAGCCGAGCTGGGGCGAAAGCTACCAGTCGATCGCGCATCGCATGCAGGACTTCGCCCTGGAGAAAGTGGCGGAATACCCCGGCAAACAGATCGTGGTGGTCAGCCACGAATCGCCGATTTGGAGCTACCGGCACATGCTGGAAATGGGGCACCCCGAACACAACATGCTGTTGCGCCACACCGCGCTCGCTTCTATCACCTCCATCACTTACGATTGCAGTACCGGGAAAATAATGTCCATTACCTACGCCGATCCGGCGGCGGACGTCGAATAATGTGAACCAAAACATGCGGTGGCTCAATCGCGGTCGGGGATGACTGCGGTTCGGGCCGGCCGCACGATATACAAGGAGAAAGTATGTCTTTTGTATACGACCAGAAGGTCGTCGACTCGATGTACGGCTCGCACGTGGTCTCCATGGCAGTTGACTACGGTGTCGATCTGGTCAAGATGTGGCCGTTGCAAACGAACCAGGAACTGGAAAACGACGTCAAATATGCGGAGAACCTGCAGGTGATGTTCTCCGGCATGATGACGCAGGTGCTGCTGAAACGCTCCGAAGAAGTCGACCAGTCGGTTGCGGAAGCCGTATACGAAGGCATGGATGTGCTTCCCGGCGTCGATCCGGAAATCATCCGCACGCTGATGGACGCCAACCGCGCCTATGACGTGATGGCCTCCTACCACGGGGTCGACGGCATCGAACTGTTCATGGAAACCGCCAGAATACTCGACATCGACGTGGAGACCCGAATCGAAAAGGAAATCCAAGACCTCATGGAGAACTCTCACGCACTATGCGCAGCGTCTCCGGATTCGAAGTCGACGATGACGTGGCGGAAAACGTCGGCATCTGCCAGTCGGCCACGGTGGACCGCAACGAATTCGCAAGACGCTACCTCGCCTCGATGACGGTTCTCGACGCGCTGATAAACCTCATGTGCTATGGCACCGACGATTCGCAGGAGCAGGCCATCCGCGTGCTGCCGGTGCTGCTGTTCGTCAACTCCATGCGCAACCAGCTGTCGATTCCGCCCACTTTCATCAACGCCGAACAGCTCATCAACCTGTTTGGTCTGCGTGACACCGCCCGCCAGTTCGGACGGCCCCAGTCGGTGTTCGACAGCTCGTTCAACCCGCTGACGTTCTCCACCACCGTCAAGTACCTCGCTTTCTTCGCGGGGCAGGAATGGCTGCGGCATATGAGGTTCCTGGAGTGGGACCCGAAGCAGGCCGAACAGGACGCCAAAGACGAGGACGAGCGCAAAAGCAGGGAAGCGCTCGCAAAGAAATACAATTTGACGAGCGATGGCGATAACGCGGCTTCCGACGCGGATTTGGATTCGTCTGCAGACTCGAATTTGTCTGAGGATTCGGACTCGTCGGAAGAGGCCGGTTCGGAGCCGACCGAGGAATAAGTGTTGTGGGCGGTCGTGTGACGTCTGACGGTGAAGGCTTTGCGTGTACTTGCGTTGCGTGCGCTTGTGCTTGCGCTCGAATTGCGCGTGGCCGTCGCTATCCCACGCGTTACATCCGCAACGACGTCACTACCCGTAACGAATGATCTGAAACGAATAATCCGTATCCTGCGATTGCACAGGATACCGGGATTATTCGTTATTCGTTATGGTGTGCCACGTTTTGTGTGGCGATAAGGCGGGGATCAGAGCGAAATCAGAGCTGCTGATCGGTGCCGTTCGCCGAATCATTCGGTACTGCCGAAGCGTCCGAATCCGCCGGAGCTCGGTATTCGGCTGCTCGTGCGGATGCTGGAACTGGGCCGGCACTTCCGGCATCGGCGGAATGGACGGTGTCGGAGGCATGGTCGGAACAGCCGGCATCGGAGGCATAGATGGTACGGACGAAGCCTCCGCCAGCGGATTCTGCTGAGGTGCGGCGTATTGCGGCGCGGCGTGCTGCTGCGCGGCGTCATACTGCGGTGCCGGAGCTGTGTACGAATCGGCCGGAGTCGCTGGTGCGTGTACGGCGCGGCCGGTGCCGCGCCGCCGGATTGGTCGCAGCGGGACGTTGCCGGTACTGAGGTGGCCTGCGCCGCA
>ENA-OQMZ01000951-OQMZ01000951.1-human-gut-metagenome-genome-assembly--contig:-NODE-951-length-11328-cov-1.108383_pt1 | contig 11328 bp, 18 predicted proteins | sample MGYA00242621_ERZ504862 | MGnify/ENA primary metagenome ERZ504862 (study PRJEB26092, sample SAMD00036393) | human gut metagenome | host: Homo sapiens | study: EMG produced TPA metagenomics assembly of... | reverse complement strand
CTTCAATCTTGTTGTATATATAAAATCGTTCTGGGAGCCTGCATAAAATGATCCCTGCAAGATATGCACCTGTGATATCAGCGATTCCAAACACTTCTGCAAGAAATGCAAGTGCTAAGCAAAATGCAAGTGCAAACACCGGAACTCTTCTTCTATGACGTTCAATCTCTGGATTCTTATAAGTAGAAAGCCACTCAAAGAACTTCTTGATCCCAACTCCACCGATAATAGAAATCGCAAAGAATGCTGCCATCTGGATCAAGATCTTAAGGATTGCCTGAATATGGAATCCAGATGCTCCCCCAAGGCTTGTCATAATTGATAATAAAACAATTCCCAAGATATCATCAATGATCGCTGCCCCAAGGATTGCTGTTCCGACTCTTCCTTTTAAATGTCCCATATCCTGTAATGCTTCTACTGTGATACTTACTGAAGTTGCTGTTAGGATCACTCCAATAAAGATCGATTCCATGATATTATTTCCATATATAACGGATAAAACAGCTCCCATGATAAGTGGGATCAATACTCCACATAACGCAATGACGAATGCGGGAATTCCACTCTTCTTCAACTCATCAATATCTGTCTCAAGACCTGCCTGAAACATTAAAACAACTACACCTACTTCAGCCAGATTTAAAACTGAATCTGAAGGACTCACTACATTAAGGACCACTGGTCCTAAAATGATTCCCGCGATCAATGCTCCAACGACTGGCGGCATGTTAAACTTCTTCGACACAAGACTAAAAGACTTGGTCATTGCCAGAATGATTGCGATATCCAGCAAAAACTTATATTCTTCCATTGTTTTACCTCCATTAGTTCGTATCGTATCATACCTGTTTTTTCTTGTCAATTCTTAGACAAAGTGATCTTTTTTTATCCTTTTCTTGCTTTTTTTATGATCCTTTAGTATAGTGGAGAAAAGACTAAGAAAAGAGGTATCAAAATGAGTGAATTTAACGAAGTAGATAATATCATTGAAGAAGAAACTCCTGTGCTCCATTTAGAATTAGAAGATGGAACTGAACAAGACTGTGCCGTGATCGCTTTATTCTCTGTAGAAGAATTAGATGATCAGGAATATATCGCATTGATCACTGTTGAAGACTTAGAAAGTGATGACGAAGAAGGGGCTTTACTTTTATATCGTTACAACGAAGACCCTGAAGATCCTGATACTTTCAGTCTTGACAACATTGAAACAGACGAAGAATATGAGACAGTCACTGCTGTCTTAGATGAGATCTTAGAAGACGAAGAATAATATGATATTAATAAAAAAGCCCTTGCATCTTATATGCGGGGCTTTTTTTCATATTGAAGTTTTGTTCGGATCACTTTGTCAAGTTCATAATACTTTTCTTCCAGAGTTTTTCCATTCAGGACACAATCCATTGCCATACCCATGGATTCCAGCATCGTTTCTGTGATCTGATCTCTATACTGTAATAAAATATTCAGGCGCTCATGAAGATCTGTTTCATCTAAGAATTTCAACAGTGGTTCAATGTCTGCTGTTCTTCTGTCTCATCACATTCATTTTCCTGTGCTGTCACTTCATCAACCAGTTCTGCTTCTGAATTTTCACACAGTTCTACTTTCCGAAAACGGTATATCTGTTGCACATCTGGGTATTTTTCATGATCGACTTCACTTAAGAACATCGCAAGTGGTCTTGCATATGTCTTAAACGTTCCATACATTGCCTGATAGACCACCAATGGTTCTTCTGTCTCTGTATGTATTGCAACCGTAACGATCTGATAAAGTTTTCCTTTAAAATGCATATAAAATTCGCCTGCTCTTGGCATCGCTCTATTTTCCATGCAAAACACCTCTTTTCTCCTGACGGCTTCTTAGTTCTTCTACGAACCTTGACGGCCTGCTGTCTTTGTTATAAAGTTTCTTTACTGACAAGATGTGCAGATATTTCTTGGCTCTTGTAACTCCAACGTAAAACAAACGTCTTTCTTCTTCCACGTCTTCTTCTTTCATGGACTTCTTATGTGGGATCACGTCTTCATTGACATCTGGCAAAAAGACACGTTCAAATTCCAATCCTTTGGTGCTGTGCATCGTGCTGACCACAACTCCTTCTTTTTCTTTCTGATTCTCTTTTGACTGGCGGTTTAATTCTTCGGTGTATTCTTTGATATGATCAAACCATGCCTCATATGTATCATAGCCTTTTGCGCTCTCCTGAAGTTCTTCTAATACTTGCGTAAATTCTTCTTCCTGAATCTTGCGAAATCTTGCATATTCTGCTAAATACGCATTATATCCCACGGATTTCCGGATATAATTGATCGCCATCAACGGAGTCATATTCTTCATGATCCGAAGATCTTCCTTAAAATCTTCTACATATTCATAAAGCCATGGTTTATCTTTGACCTTCTCTAACAGATCATCAAATGACACTTGTGATTCGGTCAGATACTCCCTGCTGATATAACGCTTGGGGCGGTTCATGACTCTTAAAAATGTGCTTCTTTTGCGATCTCCCATCGCAAGGTGCATATATCTATGATATTTTTGGAAATCCAGTGATCAAACAGATTCGGCACTGCATCCTGCATATAAAATGGGATATTGTATGCCATCAATGCAGCGATCAGCTGTCTTGGTCCCTGATTGGTCCGATAAAGGATCGCGATCTGGGATAACGGTGTCTTCTTTGCCATCTCTTCCTTGATCGTGTAAATGATATGCTTATTCTCCTCATAGTGATCTTTAAATGTACGGACCTCAACCATACTTGCAGCATCTTCTCTTGCCTGCATCTTCTTTTCAAAACGTTTTGTATTATAAGAAATGATATCTTCCGCAACCTGTACGATTTCTTCCCCACAACGATAGTTTCGGTTTAAGATCACCTGTCTGGTATTCTCAAAATCCTTTGGAAAATTTAACATCAGTTCTGGTCTTGCACCTCGAAACTTATAAATAGACTGATCATCATCTCCTACGATAAAGAGGTTCTTTGTCTCTCCTGCTAACATCTTGACGATCTCATACTGAATCTTATTGATATCCTGAAACTCATCGATCAAAATATATGGAAACTTCTGCTGCCATGCTTTTCTGATATCCTCACGCTCTTTTAACAACTCATACGTATAAACCAAAATATCATCAAAATCGATCCAACGGTTCTCATGCAGTTTTTCTTCATATGCCCGGTAAATTTCTTTAAACACTTCATCCCCACAGCATCCACTGTGATAATAGGCAAGATAGATCATCTGCCCTTTGACTAAGCTGATCTCTTGTATGATCTGACGCATAAAATCTGCTTCATCATCAATCTCCAACTCATGATCTGTGATGATCTCACGGATAAAATCATATTTTTTATGTTCCGGCAGAATATTATCTGCACTATAGTGATAGGCATATTTTAAAATCGTAAAAAACACAGAATGAAAGGTTCCAAAAGAAACCGGCAGGGTTTCCCCTGCCAGCCGCCAAAACCGCTCTTTCATCTCATTCGCTGCTGCTCTGGTAAATGTAATGACCAGAATCCGCTGCGGTGGGATCTGATAGTGCGATATCAAATATTGAATTCTCTTTGTGATCACAAGTGTCTTCCCTGAACCTGGTCCTGCAAGTACCATCATCGGTCCATCTTTGTGCATCACTGCTTCTTTCTGTGCCTTGCTCAGCTGGCTATGCAAGTGCTGCTCCAGTTTCGCGATCGCATCATTGATTCTCTTTAATGATTCTTCTTTTCCCAGAAGTTCCATTAATTCTGTTGCTCCACCTGGTGTCATCTGCTTTCCAGAGACTGCTGTACGAACTGGCCACATCACATAACCATTCTTGTACTCATGTCCTTTTGCAAAAGATACTAACATCTCATATAATGCATCATTTGTAAAATCTTCCTGTGCTTCGATCACTGGATAGATCTCTTTTAATACGGTTAATGAAGTCTCAGGTGTTGTCTTCATCTTCTTATGTTTGTACATCTCTACATCATATTCTGGAACTGCTTCGAAGAAGTCAATGTGTCCCGGAATCTCTGTAAATAACTCAATCTTGTCTTCACCATAGAAAGAATCTTATCAAAATCCATCTCTCTGTGAATTGTCTCTGTTACATATGGCATAGCAAGTTCTTTGAAACGGTCAAAGTCCATGGCTTTGATATATTCACCATTCATCCATTTGATCTTGTTCATATCAAAGACCGCTGGTGTCTTAGACATATGTTTGTAATCAAAGATCTCTTCTAATTCTTTTAATGAGAAGATTTCCTGTTCTCCTCCTGGACTCCATCCAAGTAATGCAACGAAGTTTACGATCGTCTCTGGCAAGAATCCCTGCTCGATCAGATCTTCGAAGGAAGAATGACCTTTTCTCTTACTCAATTTGTGATGTTCTTCGTCTGTGATCAGTGGACAATGAATGTATACTGGTTTTTCCCATCCGAATGCATCATATAAACGATTGTACTTTGGTGTAGATGATAAGTATTCATTACCACGAACTACATGTGTGATTCCCATTAAATGGTCATCAACTACGTTTGCGAAGTTGTATGTTGGATATCCATCCGATTTGATCAGGATCATATCATCTAATTCGATATTATCCACTGTGATCTCTCCGTAAATCTCATCAACGAAAGATGTTGTTCCTTCTGTTGGGTTATTCTGACGGATAACATATGGTACTCCTGCATCTAATTTCGCCTGAACTTCTTCTTTAGATAAGTTTAAGCAATGTTTGTCATAATGACATGATCACAACATCTCCTGATTTTACTTTCAGTGTGTCTAATCTCTCCTGATCACAGAAACAGTAATATGCTTCTCCCTTGTCGATCAGTTCTTTTGCATATTTTAAATAAAGCCCCTGTGCCTGTCTCTCACTCTGAACATATGGTCCGACTCCACCATCGATGTCTGGTCCTTCATCGTGGTTCATTCCGGCTTTCTTAAGAGTATTGTAGATAATCTCTTCTGCCCCTTCTACTGTCTTTCCTGGTCTGTATCTTCAATTCTTAAATAAAATCTCCGCCTGCATGACGTGCGATCAGATATGCATAAAGGGCTGTTCTTAAGTTACCTACATGCATACGCCCTGTAGGGCTTGGTGCAAATCTTGTTCTTACTTTGCTCATGATTTCCTCCCATTTGGTTTTAATTCTATCTTTCTATTCTACAAAACTTATCTTTCTTTGTAAAGAAGCAGTCTTATTGATTTTCGTTAATTTATGTTGATTTTTTGAAACAATCCGTCTTAAATCTCATTTAAGATCCTGCTAGCTTCCTCAAATGGCTCTAAGGTTCTCTTTAAGATTCCCTGCGTTGCGCGATAAAGATTCCATAGTTCACGATCGGAACACCTGCATCTTTGACTCTTGCGATACGGTTTTTCATCTCTCTTCTATTTAAAGTACATCCGCCACAATGAATGACCAGATCATAAGTATCCAGATCTTCAGGAAAAGAGTTTCCACTGCTTGTATGGATATCAAAATCCTTACCTGTATATTGTTTTAACCATCTTGGGATCTTCACCGTTCCGATGTCATCGCACTGTCTGTGATGAGTGCATCCTTCCGCGATCAAGATCTTCGCCCCTTCTTCTAAATGTTCCAAGGCTTTCACTCCTCTGACTTCTTCTTCCAGATCACCTTTATATCTTGCAAACAGAATCGAAAATGAAGTCAGTTTGACATCTTCTGGCACAATCTTTGAGACTTCGCCAAATGCCTGAGAGTCTGTAATGACCAATGCTGGTTTCTTACCGATCTCTTCTAATGTCTTTTCTAATTCCGTTTCTCTTACAACAATAGAGGCTGCTCCTGCTTCTAAAAGGTCACGGATCGTCTGCTGCTGTGGAAGGATCAGTCTGCCTTTCGGTGCTGCACTGTCGATCGGTACGACTAAGATCACAAAATCATTCGGACAGACTAAATCTCCAACGATCTTTAGCGTGTCATCATCCGTTGGAACCAGTTTCCCAATCTCTTCTTTTAACTCCCAGATCCCTTTTTTATCCTTTGCACTGACAAAGCAGGCTTTGTCTTCTTTCCATTCTTGGGCATTGGCAAGATCCATCTTATTGTAGACTTTCAGATAAGGAATCTTCCGGTCTTCGATCAAGCGTATCATATCTTCTTCAAACTCTGTCATACCAGCTGTAGCATCCATGATCACAAGCGCGATATCTGCCTTGCCCAAGACTTCTTTTGCTTTCTTGACTCGCTTTTCCCCTAATTCTCCTTCATCATCAAGTCCCGGGGTATCGATCATAACTACTGGTCCTAATGGCAGAAGTTCCATTGCCTTATATACAGGATCTGTCGTTGTTCCTTTGACATTGGATACGATCGCTAATTCCTGATTCGTCATAGCATTGATAACACTTGACTTCCCGGCATTTCGTTTCCCGAATAATGCGATGTGAATTCTGTCTCCTCTTGGTGTTGCATTTAAACTCATATGATTTCCTCCTGTCTGTCTTTATTGGATCGTTAACTTCTTTCTTTTATCTTTTGTTGCCTTATGATATCCCGCTGCCTTTGCTTCTTTCTCACTCTTAAATGTGACTAAATATTTTGATGTTCCCATACGGTCATAATCTCTTTGACCTGGGCAGTGGTATACCTTTGATCTGCTGTTTCCACGGATCTTCTGTGAAGCATGTTGTTTTTGTTATTTGTTTTTGCTGCTGTTGTATTTTTTGTTACTGCTGTAGTTTTTGCTGTTATTAGATGAATTCTGGTTTGTGTGATATTTCTGGCTTGCTTTTGAATTCTCTGTTGTTACCTGCACGCTGCTGTCTGCTTCACTGTCTCCTGACTCGTAATCAATCTTCACTCCATCCTGTACATTATATACAAAGACATTAAACTTGATATCTTCGCCCTTATCTTCCACAGACATCGCTTCCATCTGTACCCCTTTGGCTACCAGGTCATCTCCGTCAAAGACTGGTGTAACTCTGTATAATACATGATTGCCTGTCTCACGGACATAGTCACCAACCATCTCTTCATATGGTAACATTCCATCCACATTAAAAGATCTTGTTCCTGTGATCAGGTTCTTGTTATTTGCATTCTCACCGGTCAGCTGGTAAGCGATCAAATGACAGCGGTTATATAGATATTTTCCATCAACGTTATCGTATTTTGCTGTATGCCATCCGGTTGGTTTTACCATACCGATCGCTCCGCGTTTTCCTTTTGGCATGATATCTTTTCCAACACACGCTTCCGCCACCTGACATCTTCCTTCAGAGTCAAGTCTGCTGTAAGACTCGTAGGATTTTGTTGTCAGATCTTTGGATGTAAAATCTGGATTATTATTGTCAACAGCAACCGTCATATTCCCTGAAAAATCCGGAATATTATCCGATGATACAGATTTGGTGGAAGAATTTGTACTTCCTTTGCTGCTTTGTTCGCTCTGTGCGTTTCCGCCATTACTGCTATTGCCTGTACTCTGGCATCCTGCCAGTGATACCGCCATCATTCCTGCGATCAGCAGGGCATATAATTTCTTTGTTACTCTCATCATCAACACCTCTTGTTATATTCTTTTCTGATCTAGCTTATTATTTTGGAAGATAGATCTGTTTTGTGATCTGTGAGTGAACTCGATCTGTTCTTCTTCTGCAAGTTTCCATTCCTCAAGATCCACATCCAGTACCTGATCGGACGGATAGACTTTATTCCACCGGAAGATCACGATCTCTTCGATCTGATCTATCACTGGTTTTAATGGAAGATTCTCTACAATACAAGTCTCCCATTTTCCTGCCTTGTGTAAGAAATCTTCACAAACAACCGGATCATTGATCTCTTCATACAACTTCTCTGTATATGCATTCATATAGACCTTCTCCCCTTTGGTCATCTCCGCAATATACTCTCGCAAGCCTCGATCCTGACTCTGTCTTCGATCATTAAACATCATACCGTTGTTGTTGTCTAAGCATAGAATTATTATCATTCTCTCCATCCTCCAATCGTACTTATGTTCTATTTATGTATTATATCTTGTGCGAGAGGATATTGCAATAAAAGAAGCTCTGAATTTCTCCAAAGCCTCTTCTTACTTTTCATTCTTTTTGTATTCTAATTGTATTTATGATACTGCTTTCATCACTTTTTCTCTCATAGGCTGTGTCATTTTCTCTGGTTTTAAGATCTCTTTTAATTCTTCTTCCTTTAACAAGCCTTCTTCTAATACCAGCTCTTTTACAGAAATTCCTGTTTTTAGTGATTTCTTTGCAATCTCAGCAGACTTTGCATATCCGATATATGGACATAACGCTGTTGAGATTCCAACACTTTTTTCAATATATTCTTCGCACTGTCCTTTATTTGCGGTGATCCCTGTAATGCAGTGTTTTGTAAGTGTGGCTGCCGCCTCTTTTAAGGTATCGATGGATTCAAATAATGATGAAATAAGACTGGTTCAAATGCATTTAATTCTAACTGTCCGGCTTCGGCTGCCATCGTGATCGTATAGTCATGTCCAATGATCAGGTATGCAACCTGTGATACAACTTCTGGAATCACCGGGTTAATCTTTCCTGGCATGATGGATGAACCATTCTGTCTTGCTGGAAGATTGATCTCTGATAAACCAGTTCTTGGACCAGATGACATTAATCTCAGATCATTTGATATCTTGGAAATATCAACGGCACATGTTTTTAACACTCTGGATACACTGACAAAACCGTCTAAGTTCTGTGTGGCATCGATCAGATCTTCTGCCTGTTTTAATGAAATTCCTGCAACTTTGCTTAATTCATAAGAAATGTTCGCAAGATAGTAAGGGTCTACATTGATCGCTGTTCCGATTGCTGTTGCTCCGATGTTTAAGACTTTCATCTCATCCATAACATTTTTCAGTCTTTTGATATCCCTTTTTAAGACATGTACAAATGCTCCAAAACTTTGTCCAAGTCTCATTGGAACGGCATCCTGAAGCTGTGTTCTTCCCATTTTGAGGATATCATCAAACTCTGCTTCTTTTTCTTCCATGGCTTTTTCTAATTTCTCAAGTTCTTTGATCGTCTGTGGAAGTAATTTTAAGACGGTGATCTTTCCTGCCGTTGGGATTACATCGTTCGTAGACTGTGACATATTGACATGATCGTTTGGATGTACAATGCTGTCGATCAACACTGGATGTAATGGACGGTGTGTGATCTGAAAGTTTGTGGCTGCACGCATACTCTGAACTCCATAGTATGCTTCTGCTGGTACGTTTAATGCTCCAATTGAATCGTATTCCATTCTGCTTAACATTGTCTTCCTCTTTTCTGATTACTCATGCTGTCGTTTTGTTTCAAGATTTTATGTGTTGGAGCTTAACACAGTATGCAATGTTCGTAAACCTTAATCCTGTCTTTCCAAATTTAAAGTTCAAATTTTGTGTTTCATCTTTTCTTTTTTTAATGAAAGTCTTGATTTACTTTAAATAATTAAGCGGTTGGAAGCGGAAGGAATTCTGACTGGATTTCATGCTTCTGTTGACCCGATCCAACTTGGTTATCATATTAAAGCATATATCAGTCTTGAGATCAGCCCTGCACAAAAACCCGAAGTTTATCCTTTTCTTCGAGCACACCCAAATGTATTGGAATGTGATTGTGTAACTGGAAATTATTCTGTGCTGCTGAAGGTTGCTTTTCCTAGTACGATGGAACTGGATGAATTTATTGGGAAATTGCAGCACTTTGGGAAGACTAGTACGATGATCGTGTTTTCTACGATTGTTCAGAATCGCGGGGTGGTTCCTGAATAGTTGATTTGTTTTTAATTTCTGTTATCTAAAATAACAGGGTAAAATTTTACATATGGAACATTTTCTTTTATAATTTGTGCAACCTTTTTACTTATTATAATTTCCCTATACTCATCGTAAATTCATATGTCTTATTTACATCCTTTAAATTTTTTATTCCTTCTTCTGTTATTCTTTTCGGTATGAAATAGAAAATGTTTTCATTTTCTGTCATATTTATTCTTTCACATTTTTCACATTTGATTTTCAAATTTATAATTTTCATCAATATAACTTTTCTGTGGTAATATATTATCAGTAATAAAAGTATATCCTAATATTTTTTACTTTTGCTTATAATCGGCTGAAATATTTTTTATCTACTCCTGATTCTTTTAATTTCTCCACCAGTTTTGGTAATAACAACAACTCTCCTGTTCCATCCAAGCCTGCAAACCCATAATCATTCTCATGTTTTTTTATATATCCTTTTCGGTTGTGCATAAAATAAGTCTATTTGTTTTTTCTTTACTATGACAACTTTCACATTCACTATATTCATTTTCAATATCTTCGTATTCTTCACAGTAATATTCTGGAAAACATAAAACGAATGCTTTTGCCTTTTCAAACTCTTCATCTGTAATTTTAACACCATAATTTAAACAAATAAATTCTACATCTTCTTTGTTTGATTTATAAAATTCAATTATTTGTTTATATAGTTCTGAATCTTGATTAATCTTATATGTATATTCTCCAGAAAATCGATTTCCTGTTCTGTATTTCTTTAATCTGTATATGAATCTAGAAATATTTTTTTTTACTTTCCAATCTGTTTCTTCATCATTATAACTTAATACAATTTCTACATTAACTTCCAATTTCGTCTCCTCCTGTTATCACTACAATTTTGCTGCTTTTGTTTTCTCTAAACCGACTTATCTTTGCTTTTATCCAAAATATAATTTCCATTAATATAGCTGTATACATAATAATAAAAGGATCTATTGGAAATACACTACTTTTCAAGATTTGTAATTTTACCTTTGAAAATCCAGAAATTACCAACCACCAATTCATTGGGTCCCGATTTTATATGATCTAAATCTGTTTCACTTATTTCTTTTTCTATTATTTTTTCTCTGTTATATGATAATCCGTATAATCAAACTTGCCTGCATATACATGAATTCCATCTCTTTCATTCTTAATCATATCAATATCATCCTTAATTAAGATACTCTTAATAAAGTCGCCATTCTTGTTAAATTTCTGAACGACACCTAACATTCCAGTCGCAACATATATATTCCCTTTGTCGTCAATGGTTGCTTTATTCCCTGGAAAAATACCAACAGGTATGGAATTATGATTTTTTAATAAAAGAATCTTTTTTATTTTGTAATTGTATATTACATACTATCATTGGTTACAAAGTCTTTAACATTACTTACAGTAAAAATAATTTCCCGAAAATATTGATCTATTTCCGAATTACTTGGAAATAGTTTTTTAATTTCTCGTAAATACCATTTTCTTTTTTTTATCCATTTTTT
>ENA-OQMZ01000949-OQMZ01000949.1-human-gut-metagenome-genome-assembly--contig:-NODE-949-length-11341-cov-1.106652_pt1 | contig 11341 bp, 19 predicted proteins | sample MGYA00242621_ERZ504862 | MGnify/ENA primary metagenome ERZ504862 (study PRJEB26092, sample SAMD00036393) | human gut metagenome | host: Homo sapiens | study: EMG produced TPA metagenomics assembly of... | reverse complement strand
CCATACGAAAAGCGGGATGTGCTTTACGCATAGCTATTAAACCTTTCACATATTCGAACACATCTTTGTGTGCGGTCTTATTTTTCCAATCTATCGTATTAATACTGTCAGGACTATTATAAGAATTATGAACTCCTTTCTTGTCACGCATCATCTCATCCCCTGCAAATATAAACGGTACTCCTTGTGAAGTAAAGACAAATGTTTCCGCTAACTTCTGCAAAGCCGCCAGTTCCTCTACCGAAGCATCCGGCATGGTAGCTTTCAGACGGTCGGCAAGGCACATGTCATCGTGGCAACTTACATAACTTATCATCTGGGTAGGTTGTAAAGCCCAAGGTTTCTTACTATAATTCACAGAATCACTTATAACCTGCGGATGTTCGATGGCTCCCACAATTCCAAATTTGATACTCATTTCGTGTCCTGGCTCCCCTACTAGAAAAGCTCCTTTAGTATCATCATCCCAACCACCTCGCAATCCATCACGCATTTCATCTGAGAAAGCGGCGATACGGGGCATCTTTTCCACATTGGCTTTCATCGCCAGCCTGTCTGCCTCTAATTGAGGAGAACTGGCAGCCCATCCTTCACCATACATAAAAATAGACGGATCTATTTTATCAATAGCCGCACGTATCTCATTCATGGTTTCAATATCATGTATCCCCATCAAGTCAAAACGAAAGCCGTCTATGTGATATTCATTAATCCAATATAAAATAGATTCTATCATATATTTACGCATCATGGCGCGGTCGCTTGCCGTTTCATTTCCACATCCCGAACCATTTGCCCATTGCCCGTCCTTCGTCTGGCGATAGAAATAACCGGGAACCGTACGTTCGAAATTGCTTTCGTCTGTATTGAAGGTGTGATTATACACCACATCAAGCACCACTCTGATTCCCGCCTTATGTAAAGCTTGTACCATTTGTTTGAATTCCCTGATACGGACATCGGGTTTATAAGGATCTGTAGAATAAGAACCGTCAGGCACATTGTAATTTTGCGGATCATACCCCCAATTATATTGGGCCTTGTCCAGTTTTGTTTCATCCACCGAGGCATAATCATACGACGGCAATAAGTGCACGTGGGTAATTCCCAATTCTTTCAGATGGTCAATACCTGTCTTCTCGCCTGAAGAACTGGTAGTACCCTGCTCCGTCAAAGCCAGGAACTTGCCTTTATTTTGAATTCCGGAAACAGAATCCAAAGAGAAATCGCGATGATGCATCTCATAAACCGTAATATCAGCATAATTCTTCAAAGGAGGACGCACATCGTTCTCCCATTCTTCCGGATCTGTAGAACGAAGATCAAGCACAGCTGCCCGCTTACCATTTACCCCTACGCTTTTGCCATAATTCCCGGAGTGTCTCCTAACCATTTCCCGTTTACCTTCACATTAAAGGTATAGAATTTACCCTTCAGATCCTCTTTTATTGAAATATTCCAAGTACCATTCTCTCCCATCTCCATTGGAAAAGTATTAGAAGCTGAACCTTCATTACCCGATTCAAATAAAAGGACACGCACCTCTTCCGCTGTAGGAGCCCAAAGTGAAAACTTTGGTTTCGGCAGGCGAGTACTCCATTTCAGTCAGCGCATCTTCACGGACAGGATATTCATCAAACGAATTATATTCTTTTTTCACAGACTGACAACTAATAGTAGTAGAAACAATTGATGCCCAAATAACATGTCTCACATTCATAATCTTATCTTTTTATTTTATCAGGATTCTTATTTATAAAATCTTTCCAGCCGGAATATTCTTTAGTCAATGTCGGTCTGCCCATTTGTAAATAATGACAATAAGCAGCCGCCAACCCATCTGTTGCATCCATAAAAGGCAGCATATCACTCTCCGGTATATGTAACATCCTTTTCAACATATCAGCGACCTGTTCCTTGCTGGCTTGCCCATTACCGGTTATCGCCATCTTTATCTTCAACGGCGCATATTCTGTTATAGGAATATCACGGCTCAAAGCAGCAGCCATAGCCACTCCCTGTGCCCTCCCTAATTTTAACATCGACTGCACATTTTTTCCAAAAAAAAGGCGCCTCAATAGCTAACTCATCAGGTAAATAAGCTTCTATTATACCAACCACCCGTTCAAAAATACGGCGCAGTTTTAAATAATGGTCACCATATTTACGAAGATCAATGACCCCCATAGTCATTACCTGCGGTTTAGTACCTACTACTTTCAGCAGGCCATACCCCATTATGGTTGTTCCAGGATCTATACCCAGAATGATTTTCTCTTTTACCGGCTGAATCACTTAATCACCTCCATCAAAGTGGGAAAGCCAACCACCTTATCTTTAAATATCTTCATCATTTCCTCATTCAGATGCATCCCTTGCTGAGTATGCCAACGATGCAAGGCCGCTGTATCTTCCACCTCCCATTGCAATGAAAAGCATTCTGAATCCTGTTCTTTGTGACTAAGGATGTGCGTAAGACGGGGATTTGCATATTCCCGTTTTTCCACTTCGGGAATGTAGCTTTCACTAAGCCAAATGACAAAATTACGCGCATCGTCAATGCCTGTTTGATAAGTTGTATTATAAATTAACATATCTATAGTCTTTAAATTAAAAAAGGCCTGCTTCGCAGACCTTCATTTTATCATTAAAAAAGTGGAGCATGCGAGACTCGAACTCGCCACCTTTAGACTGCCAGTCTAACGCTCTAGCCAGATGAGCTAATACCCCGAGAAATAATAACGATGCAAAGATACATAGAAAATCAATAATACAAAGCTTTTGGGAAAGTTTTTTTCTCATGTGAACAAAATTTTTATTTGTCACTTTTGCGCCAAAGAGTTACTTTTGCGTGAAATTGTTTCAACATAGTTTCAACATACATACACGATTATGGCAACATTCAAATATGAAATATTTAAAGATAGGAAAAGAATAGATGGCACTTACAACGTTAAGATAAGAGTCACACACAATAGGAAGCTTAAAAGGATTCCCACTTCCATATATGTTACGAAAGAAGATATAACCAAGGGGTTTAAAATCAAAAATCAGTCCATCTTAGATGAATTAAATAACATCATATCCATATATCGGAGCAAGTGCAACCTGTTGTCATTGCTCATAAACGATATGGATATAACAGAACTTGTGGAGCATATAACCAAAACTGATGAATCATCTCTAAAAATAGACTTCATTTCCTACGCCCGCAAATGGATAGATGAGAACAGAGAGAAGCATGGAATCAATGTGTATTCCTGCATGGTAAACTCTTTAACAAAATTCCTGGGACGGGAGAAATTGGATTTTAAGGAGATAAATTACAAATTCTTGAAATCGTATGAAGAACATCTCGGTCAAAGACGTGCACTCTCTTTATATATGGGAGCAATCAGGCATTTGCATAACGAAAGCTAAAAAAGAATATAATGATGAAGAAGCAGGGGACATAAAGATACCATGGTCTCCATTTACCAAGTATTCTATACCTAATATAATATGTACCCGCGAAAGAGCTTTGGACGCAGATACTATCAGAGCCATATACAACCTGCCATATATACTCACTAAAGATAAAAAGGAGAAGGATTGCAGATTTAATTTTGCAAAGGATATGTTTATATTATCCTTTTGCTTGATGGGTATGAACTCGGCAGATTTGTTTCTTTGTGACACTATAAGCGAAAGCAAGGGAACGCTTACAATCACATACAACAGGGCAAAAACTGCAACAAGAAGGACTGATAAAGCAAAAATAAGCGTTAACATTCATCCCTTCATATTGCCCATATACGAAAAGTATAAGGACGTATCCGAAGAAAGAGTTTTAGGTTATATAAAAAGTATTCCACTTATGGCAGACTCAATGTTGCCATAAATGTAGGTTTGAAACAGATAGGGGAAGTTCTTGGCATTGAAGATTTGGAATTTTACGCAGCCCGGCATTCTTTCGCTTCCATCGCACGAAACGATTTAAAAGTGGACAAAGGTACAGTAGGAGAAGCACTAAATCATGTAGATAAAGAGAACAGAATGACAGATCTATACATAAAAAAAGATTTTTCCGTAATTAATGATGTTAACAGTAGGGTTATTGATTATGTTTTTAACCCCGATATGATGAAAGGGTAAATGTAAGGCAGCTTATTGGACCGCCTTTTCAAGGTTCTCTCTGATTTGTTGGAGCATTCGGAAAGCTCCGGCCATCTTATAGTTGCCCAGACATTGCTTAGCCTGCATGATACAACTTTCAACAGTAAGTTTCAAATCCGGGGTAAAAGCCGCTTTGTTAATCTGCATTTCTTTTGGAAGTTCATCAGCATGGTTATTGAACCATACGATCATTTCATTCAATTCCTCTTCGGAATAAGATTCTTTTTTTTCAGCCATAATACATAAGTTAATGTTAGTTCCGGCAAAGATAACAAAAATAGCCCCGACTCATCACGAGCCGGGGCAGTCCAATTTATAAATTTAAAGTCTTATGATGAAGCTTATCTGTTGCGCCAATGTTTTACTATCAGCATAACAACAAGCAAAACGGTTACACAAACACAGACAAAACCGATTTGTTTAAGCAACGTGGATTCTTTTTTCTCTTTTATGGTTTCTGACCGGTTTTCCTCACGGGTATTGGAAGTGGTTTCCTTGTCAGCTTTCACTTCCGTACTGTCTTTGGTTGCAGTTTCCTTCCTTTTATTCTTGCTGAAATCACCTTCCACATGACCGTCTGCCAATAACGGAGGTTTTCCAGTCAGACTGTCGGGCGGTTTTCGGGTATCATAGATACGGAAATCAATTACATAGTTACCATTAGCGGTAATGAGTTCGCTCAAAGACGTACTTGATCCGTGTACGATATTGACAGATTCACGTGTACTATCTTTCTGTATAATCTTAGTGTCTGACTTGACAGATTTATGCGAGCTGCCACATGATCCGAACAGCAGGAACAGACACATGAAAGGAGCCAGCAATATATGCCGGCTTACCCAGTTCATAACTCTAACCAACATAAGAGATATCATTTATGCGGTTCATCCACCCCCGTTTGAACTTGTTGTTTGCTGGGCGTTTCCGGCATATATCCTCGATAAAGTCAAACCGGGCAATCTTAATCATGTCGAACAACTCACGCGGATTCTTGGCATTTACTGCGGCAATGGTCTTGGGACCTACAATGCCATCCATCGTAACACCAAGCAAGCGTTGAGGAATCTTAATTCCGTGCGCACCGGATGCCCACACCCAGTCCACAAGAATATTTGCCACAGATTGATCCTGTATCAAATCAGCTTTCCATCTATCCCAATAATGTGGTTGAGTACACGATTAACAACGTCCTCACGAGTAAGCAGATGTAGATCATCCACATCTATGTCACCGTCACCATCCTTGTCATAGCCGCACGATTTCCATGTGCCGATAGTCACGCCCATATTGGTAGCCCCTCCCAAATCGTCAGGGTCATTTACAAAACCGCCTTCCCACTTTAGGATAAACGGTGCAAGTTTTCTTACGTCAGCCATACTATTCATTAATTATAATTATTCGATTTTATTTTCTTTGAATTCCGGCAGGATATATTGTATGTTGACCGCTGCTTCATGCAAGACCTTATGAAGTTCATCTTCATTCAAATCCGTTTCATCTGTAAACTCACAAAAGATATTTCCAACCCAATCTTGAGATGAATTAAGCCGTTTAATAGCGACGCTGTTGCATCCATTTGTTGATAATAGAGATTTGGCAACCTTATCCTTAACCTGGTTATCAATATCTGAGTAGAACATGAAAAGATTCTTTGCGAGATTTTCTGCAAAAACGGCCACTTCACTCATGGGAAGTGATTGGATGTTTTCACGCATTCCGGCTATACCTTTTCGTTTTACTTCGAACTGCACCGAAAGAAAAGCTATATGCCTAAAGGATGGGGTTGTACGATATATACCCTGTCTGCTTTCGTTTCATAAAGTACACGCCACAGCTCACCGAACACCTTGGCGGAGTTCTCGCTGCGGTGGTAACTTCTTCTTTCCTCCTCTTTTTTAAAATATTCCACTTTTAAATCAGTCAGTTTGTTTTTGGTATACTGATTATAGGCGAAATAAGCTGCCAGCAATGTTCCGGCAGCACTAATAATGTTTGCAATATCTATCTCCATTACATTCACCGTTTAATTATTATATGATAAATTATTCATCCTGTTTCCTTTATTTCTCAACTGTCCCTATCTTTCCTGAAAAAATGCCGAGAATTTATATATATGCAAAATAAATCCATATCCATATTGCTTACTATTCATATTTCACTATCTTTGTCAATACTTTGTTGACTGATTCTTTCAAAACTATTATTGATTGGATTTAACCTCCCCCCGTCAGACTGTGAAGCCAGACGGGGGATTCCATTATTCGACAGATAGACAATAAAAAAAGAGCCTGATGACAATATTTATTGCCATCAAGCTCCTGGTTACACTGCAAAGATAGTGAAAACTATTCCATATTCAATCCATATTGAAAAAAATAATCAGGAGCAATATTTCGATTATCCGAAGAATTTAAAGAATCACAATATTAATAGAAAACAAATAGGATTCATGAAATCTACCGGTTGTCTATAAAATCAGATGTTCTTAAGCCTTTATCGGGAAACTCTTTACTTTTTTCCTTTTCCTTTGAACATTTTTCAAGTCACGCACAATGGTGCTGGAAAGTACCTCCGAATAAATCTGTGTGGTCTTTACGGAAGTATGTCCGAGCAGCTTCTGGACTGTTGTAATCGCAACTCCCTGATGAACCAGCAGGGTGGCACAGGTATGACGGCTCACATGGTAGGTTATCCGTTTTTTGATACCACACAATCCGGCCAGCTTTCGAAGCTGCTTATTCACTTCCGAGTTACAAGGCAAAGCGGCAAAACTTCCGATATCCGGATAGCGGTCAAGAATGCCCAATGCCCTGCTTTCAAACAGCAGATGTAACGGCAGACGGATTTCCACCCCTGTCTTGACGGATTTGAAGTACAGGCCACCGTTTGCCGTTTACTCTAATGAAATTCTCAGGTGTGAGCTGGCGAGAAGTCAGAATAGCGCAATCCGGTATAACAACAGAACAGGAAGGCATCGAGCACATGGCGCATGGACTCCTCTTCCACCTCGACCGTTTCCAGCTCTTCAGCTCGTCCGGGGTAAGAAACTCATGTCTGCCCTTCTCCTGTTTGATTTTGTACTTTCTGAACGGATAAGCATCTGCGTGCATATATCCCTGGTTGATTGCCTCATTGACCAAGGTACGGAGCTGTCTCATGTGCTTGGCTATCGTATTGACCGCATTGCCCTTTTCTCTCAAGTATTGCTCAAAATCACGAAGGAATGTATAGGTAAGATCCTTGAAGTCCAATCCGGAACGGAAATCATGCAGGACCGCCAGTGTCGAGTGCAGGTTGTCCTTGGTGGACTGTTTCTTGTCCGAATTGTCAATGGCTGATTTGGCGAAAGTGGAGAAGCTGACATTCACGGCACTTTTCTTCTTGACAGCATCCTTCAGTAGTGAGAGTGTGGCAGGTATTCCGCGCTTCCAATACCCCAACTCTATGCCTTGCAGATACAGGATGTATTCATAGAGCATTGCGTTGAGTTCGTTAGATTGGTGGTGGTTAATGACTTGTGCCCCTCACGGCTCCAGCACTCCGGTTTGAGGTAAACATTGGTCTTCAGGTAGATTTTCCTTTGGTTCAAATAGGCTTCAACCTGTACAAGGGCCGTGCCCTGCCTGTTTAGTTTCTTTTGGCGGTTAAAGACCAACCTGTATCGTATCTTCTCTAGCATATTTTTATTTTAAATTTAGCTATTTCCTCCCAAATAATCAAATTCGACAATATTAATCCTAATCTTTCGATCTGGGAGAACTGATTGGGAATGCAACATCAAATAAAAGCGGGTTGATGAGTTCCGGTATGGTACCTTTAGAATTATCTAAAGATAATAATCAATATTGTAAGATTAGTGTATTTATGCCAAATGCCGGATCAATAAATGAGTCTGTAATTAGTGTTACAAATGTTGGTGGAGACTCGTTCTCAGTCGCAGTGTCTATGATTAGATGGAATGCAAATAAAGTCTTTTGTAAATTGATAAACGGAACCAAAATTAGTAACATTAATATGTATTATACAGTTGATACAGAAAGATTTTGCTTTTACATAAAAGCTAATTGGTATGCGAAAATAATAGTGTCACGATTAGGTCTTGTGAACAACGAGCAAAATAGAATCAATCAATGCTATTCCTAGTGGGGCGATTGAAGTACCAATATCTTGACGTGACAAAAGATATAGCACTGACCTGGGAGGACTCATCGGAATAAATGATACGTGGATAAGAAGACGGTTTGCAATAAAAGACTGCAACACAGCTATAGCCGGAGTTTATAATGTGGACGATACCACAACCAATAACTTCCCTACAGGAGCATATAAGTTTGGAACGTTACTTGTGGCAAACTCTGGCTTTTTTGGATCTCAGTATTTTGTTCCTGACAATTTTAATGCGGATCCATACATATATATTCGGCCTATTAGTAACAATGGAAATGTTTTCAGGGAATGGGCTAAAATTAAAGTAACAATTATAACATAGATATTCTTCATGGAACGACCTGGGAGAACTGTTGGGGATAAATGATACGTGGTTAAGGTTCAGAGATCAGAAAGAAATAGAATCTCAAGACGAATTAGATCAGATGAATTATAGCGGAATATACTTACTATCACAAAAATCAAAATTAGAATATGTCCGTAATTGTGTATTAGTTGTAATCGGCAAACCTAATATCTGTTGTATTCAGAATCTATATAATTATAGCGGAGATATTTATAAATATCGAGTGAAATGGTTTAGTAACAGTTGGGGTAATTGGCAAACCGTATCTTAGACATGATTAAAAAACGGGTGGTCCGGTACAAGCCGGTGCCACCCGATCCTGATATGCACAACGCCATGTGCGGTGCAAAGGTAATCCATGTTTCTAAGAAGCCAATACAAAAGACCTAAAATCTCCCCATTCCCCATTATAATTACGGCGGAAACCAACAACATCCTCACCTAGACGGAATGTCATTTGAATGACATATCCTTGTCCATCGTTAAAAACTATCATTATGGAATAATTTGAAACAACACTAATTCCGTTTCGTCCGAATACATGATACATTCCGCTTGCAGTTGCACTATTTACCTCTTCGTCTGTACTTAATATACCTTTGGGCATAAACGGGAACAGCTTCAAACCGTTCATTAGTCCTCCCAGGTCGGTTTTCTTTGATATTTGTTAAGATATTGTTACTTTATTAAACCATTTGTATCTAATTTCGTATTATGAGATGGATTTAATGACAGTGTTGTTTCCTCTTGCTACCATTGATATAGGACCATCGTATATAAATATGATTTTGATTCTTATCAAACCACCTTCCGTTAAATAGTAAATGGAAAAAGAATTTTTATTGGTTCCGTTTATAACGGAAGCTCTCACTACAGAATCAATGAACAATGAAATGGAATACGATGCCATACCATAAGGTCGGAAATCCAAATTAACGACACCCATACCTCCTGATTCATTAAATGATCCTTCTATTAAAACACATGTCGTAGTAGAAGAAATGTAGGCATTAAACACAATCAATCCGCTGATTAGCCCCTTTGATGTAATACTGGGCAAGCGGCAAAAGTCCTCCCAGGTCTCAACTTATGGCTATTATTCTGTTGCAATTTGTTGCCAATCCCTTAATGGTTCTGTCGTTTCAATAACCGTTAAATCATCCATGGCTTTTATCTCCATAATGCCAGCTGAATTATCAGGCATTCCAGCATGATGTCAAAATAATTAGCGCTATTCAACTTTGATACAGCTTAAATTGGATATCATTTCCACATATCAATTTAAAATGGGAAACTCCATTACGATACCCACTTAATGAAGCTACATAGCAAGACGATATTCCATTTCTTAGCACATATAGTAAGCATATTACAGGTTTATATACATATAGTTCCTCTTTATATGCTATCTTGTATAATTTGCCTTGAATTAAATCAAAATATGCTGTTCTCCTTGTTAATCCCTTATTAGTATTTGTCGAAAGTGGCAAAAGTTCTCCCAGGTCGGTTACGAAGTAAATTTTATGTCAATTATTACTGTGAATTATTATCTTAGGATCTTCCCAAGTTGAAACGTCTGGATAATTCCTTTTTCTAAATATTAATGTTCCGTCTATTGCTATTCCGAAGATGAAAACAGCATCTTCTAATTGTTTTATAACCAATCCTTGAACGACATTACCGTAGAATCCTTCTCCAGCAAAAGCATTGAAATTGGAAACGAAAGGTTGAATTGTTTTTATAGGCATTTCATTTACAAAATCCGTAAATTCACTCCATGAAGAAAACGATTTTGTTCCCTTCGGATTTCCCAACAGTTCTCCCAGAAGTGGATTAATCAGGTGTAGGTGTAATTATTTCACCTGTAATATTGGAAAAATCAGAAAAGTCTATTGTTAAGAAATTCGGTCTTGTTCTTCTAACTAATGATACCTTATACGAGATGGAAGAATCATCCGACTTAGGTAACACATACAATTTACTATTTGCATATTTAAAATCGCACCAATGCGCCCCCATATATTTTATTTCTATGTTTTAGATCCAGTAGGTATTGACATCACTCTATAAAATGCAGTATTAGCTCCCGAATAGACATATATTTCTATCAACGAAGAAGAAGTATATAAACCATTAGAATCAGCTTTATAGTCAATAATCAGACCTTTCCTCTTTCTATATCAGTTACTACAAATATTTTACTCATTAATCCATTCTTATTAGCCGTAGCTGTACCAATCAGTTCTCCCAGGTCGGGTTTGTGGCACTATATTATGTTGGAAAACTTGGATTAGCTATTGTATCCCAGTCGCTCCATTTACCGTTGTTTACATTCATTGTACGAACAGCTAAGATGCCATTCCCGGTCACTTGAAAAACACAAGCATTATTATCGTCCATCCTAAAAACTAGAATAAGTCCACCCCCTGAAAGGGTGTCAGTAATAACGCCCGGGGCAGGTCGGTATATACCGGTTGGGGCTTGTAGTATGCTTCCTTTATATTGACTTCGTGTTCTAAACCACGTATTATTTATTCCTATCAGTCCTCCCAGAAGTGGATTAATCAGGTGTAGGTGTAATTATTTCACCTGTAATATTGGAAAAATCAGAAAAGTCTATTGTTAAGAAATTCGGTCTTGTTCTTCTAACTAATGATACCTTATACGAGATGG
>ENA-OQMZ01000947-OQMZ01000947.1-human-gut-metagenome-genome-assembly--contig:-NODE-947-length-11360-cov-2.701861_pt1 | contig 11360 bp, 18 predicted proteins | sample MGYA00242621_ERZ504862 | MGnify/ENA primary metagenome ERZ504862 (study PRJEB26092, sample SAMD00036393) | human gut metagenome | host: Homo sapiens | study: EMG produced TPA metagenomics assembly of... | reverse complement strand
TTGCCGACTCACTTGCCAAGAATACGCGCCTGTATAAGGCAATCGCCAAGATCGACAAGAAGGCTATCGTCGATTGTTCGGGTACCAAGCGCTGGGAACTGCGCGCCGCGTTCAGCAGATGGCGACGCAGCGCGGTAAGTCCATCTCGACGGCTGCTGCCGAGGAGCTCGTCTCGCGCTCGGGCGAGAACACCCGCATGCTCGATAACGACTTGGCCAAGCTTGCCAGATGGTCGAGGCGCCGCAAATTGAGCTTGCCGATGTGGAGCGCTGGATCGTGCGCACGGCCGAAGTTCAGCCCTGGGACTTCCTCAATGCCGTCTCGGCCCGCGATATGCGCCGCTCGCTTGAGCTCTTTGGGCTGCTGCCCGCCAAGAGCTATGTGTGGACCTACACGCTGCTATGCGGTCGCATCCGCGAGTTGATCGTCGCCAAGCGCTCGACTCTCGTGGGCAGGGGCGTGAGCTCGCCGCGACACTCAAGCTTCAGGCCTGGCAGGTCAAAAATCACCTGACCTGGGCACGCCGCTTTTCGATGGCGGAGCTTGTCGCTGCGCTCGAGGGCGCGGTCGATGTGGAGCTCGCACTGAAGGGTTCTGCCGATTCGGAGACCGCGCTTTTGCTCTGGATTACGAACATCTTGAGAAAATCGTGATGATACCTGCCTATTTGACAAATTCGTTCTATCCCTTTGAGGGGGAGCGTGCTATAGTAGGCGCTTGCATGACCTCACCGTGTCTCAGAGGTGTCATACATTTTTTGCAAGGAACTCGAAAGGAACTCCAGAAGTGGCAAACATCAAGTCTCAGAAGAAGCGTATCCGCACCAATGAGGCAGCTCGCATGCGTAACAAGGCTGTCAAGTCCGAGCTCAAGACGCTGACCAAGCACGTCCAGTCCGCCGTCGCCGAGGGCGACGCCGAGAAGGCCCAGGCTGCCCTCAAGACCGTCACCAAGCGTCTCGACATGGCTGCCGCCAAGCATGTTATCCACAAGAACCAGGCTTCCAACCGCAAGTCCGGTCTTGCCAAGCTCGTGAACAGCATCAACGCCTAAGTTGTAAATTTCACACCACACAGATTACGCGCATAAATGGAGCCTGTTTTATGGAACAGGCTCCATTTTTTGTACCGCTCGGGTAAGATAGTCCGCATGAATACTTCAATTGACATTTCCCACATCCGCAACTTCTCGATCGTTGCGCACATCGACCATGGCAAGTCCACGATCAGTGACCGCATCCTCGAGCTCACCCATACCGTCGACGAGCGCGATATGGAGTCGCAGCTGCTCGACACCATGGATATCGAGCGCGAGCGCGGCATCACGATCAAGTCTAATGCCGTTCGCGTGTCCTATGACGCCGACGATGGTGAGACGTATCAGTTCAACCTGATCGATACGCCGGGCCACGTGGACTTTACCTACGAGTCTCGCGTTCGCTTGCCGCCTGCGAGGGTGCGGTGCTTGTCGTCGACGCCACGCAGGGCGTCGAGGCGCAGACCGTCTCCAACGCGACGCTCGCCATGAACGCCAACTTGGATATCGTGCCCGCTATCAACAAGATCGACCTGCCGTCGGCACACCCCGACGAGGTCAAGACCGAGATCGAGGACGACCTGGCGATTCCCGCCGACGATGCCGTATGCGTATCGGGCAAGACCGGCGAGGGCATTCACGATCTGCTGGAGTCTATCGTCTTTTTGATCTCTCCGCCCAAGGGCGATGCGAACGCGCCGCTCAAGGCGCTTATCCTGGATTCGTATTTCGATGAGTACCGCGGCGTCGTTGCCACGGTCCGCGTCTTTGACGGCTCCATCAAGAAGGGCGATACCCTGCGCATGATGCAGGCAGAAGGTGACTTCTTGGTCGACGGCGTGGGCGTCAAGCGTCCTGCCGAGACCCCGGTTGACGCACTGACGGTTGGCGAGGTCGGCTACGTGGTCACGGGTCTGAAGGATCCTGAGGCCGTGCACGTGGGCGATACCCTCACGTGGCGTCTAATCCCTGCCCCGAGCCGCTTCCCGGTTACCGCGAGGCCAAGCCCATGGTCTATACGGGCCTGTTTCCGATCGACAACAAGGATTACGAGAACCTGCGCGACGCTCTCGATAAGCTGCACGTCAACGACCCGTCGTTGGTGTGGGAGCCCGAGACCTCGGTGGCGCTCGGCTTTGGCTTCCGCGTGGGCTTCTTAGGCCTGCTGCATATGGAAGTCGTCAAGGAGCGCCTGGAGCGCGAGTTCAACCTTGACCTCATTGCTACGAGCCTTCGGTGGACTATCACGTCTATAAGACCGACGGCGAGATGATTGATGTTCGCAGCCCGCAGGATCTGCCCGAGGCTACGCGCATCGAGCGCATTGAGGAGCCTTACCTCAAGGCCAAAATTATCTGCCCGCCCGAGTATACGGGTGCCGTCATGCAGCTCGCTATCGAGCACCGCGGCATTACAACTGACATGATCCATCTCACGAGCAAATCGGTCGAGATGCGCTTTGACATGCCGCTCGCCGAGCTCATCCTGGACTTCTTTGACCAGCTCAAGAGTCGCACCAAGGCTATGCCTCACTCGACTACGAGTTCAACGAGTACCGTCCCTCCGAACTCGTCAAGCTCGATATTTTGCTTTCGGGCGATGAGGTGGACGCGCTTTCGTTTATCGTGCACAAGGATAAGCCTATGGCCTGGCCCGCGGGCTGTGCGACAAGCTCAAGGAAATCATCCCGCGCCAGCTGTTCGAGGTGCCTATTCAGGGCGCCATCGGCAACAAGATCATTGCCCGCTCTACCGTCAAGGCGCGTCGCAAGGACGTTTTGGCCAAGTGCTATGGCGGCGATATCTCGCGAAAGCGCAAGCTGCTCGAGAAGCAGAAAGAGGGCAAGAAGCGCATGAAGGCCATCGGTTCGGTCGAGGTCCCGCAGGAGGCCTTTATGGCGATCCTAAAGGTAGACGAGTAAGTCCATGGCGCTTTCTGAATACAGCAAGCGTCTGCTGGGCGCCTATGCCGAGCAGCCGTTCCTTATGGCTCCCATGGCGGGCGTAACCGACCCCGCCTATCGCATCATGTGTCGCCGCCGCGGTGCCAACCTTGCCTACAGCGAGATGGTGAGCGTTGCGGGCCTTGCCTATGCCAGCAACAAGACGTGGCGCCTGGTGTTGCCGGCCGACGAGGAGCAGCAGATCTGCGTGCAGCTCTTTGGTTCCAAGCCCGATCAGTTTGCGGGTGCCGTCGCTGCCGTCGAGGAACGCGTGGGCGATCGCCTGTCATTGATTGATATCAACATGGCCTGTCCGGCTCGCAAGGTCGTTACCAAGGGCGAGGGCTCGGCGCTTATGCGTACGCCCGACCTGGCCGAGCAGATTGTCGAGGCAGCGGTGGGCGCGGCGCATGTTCCCGTGACCGTGAAGATTCGCAAGGCTTTTACGCCGAAGACCGCAATGCCGCGACGTTTGCCAGATGCTCGAGGGGGCAGGGGCAGCTGCGGTGGCGGTGCACGGCCGCTGTGCCACGCAGCTCTATACGGGCCAGGCCGATTGGTCGGTCGTCGATGAGGTGGCCGACGCCGTCGAGATTCCCGTTATCGGTTCGGGCGATGTGTTCTGCGCCGAGGATGCGGCGGAACGCCTGCGCAACTCGGGCGCCAGTGCCGTGTTTATCGCGCGCGGTATCTATGGCAACCCCTGGGTGTTCGGTGATGCTCGAGCCCTTGCACTCGATGGCACGCCAGTACCGGTGCGTAGCTCGGTCGAGCGCCTGGATGCCCTGCGCGAGCACCTGACGCTCACGCATGAGCTGTTGCCGCTTATGTCACGTGCCCGCACGTACGCGAGCTGGTATCTTAAGGGCATGCCCCATGCCGCCGCCTGGCGCGCGCAGGTGGTGCGCTGCTCCACATACGAGGAGTTCATGGCATTGGTCGATGATATCGAGCGCGATGTGGTGGCCTGCGAGGCCGCGCTTGCCGCCGGCGAGTCGGTGCCCGCTCATCCGCTGGAGGCCTAACGGTGGCCGTTACCGCGCTGTACGTCCACGTGCCGTTTTGCGCCCAAAAGTGCCGATACTGCGACTTTGACTCACGCAGTTTTGCTTCGTGCGACCTGAGTGCTGCGCTCGATGTCTATTTTGAGCAACTGTATGCGCGCCTCGATGCCTTTGGCGACGCAGGCGCGCTTGCGCAGGTCCGCACCGTCTATGTTGGCGGCGGTACGCCGTCGCTGGCAGGAGAGCGTCTGGTGGAGCTTGCCCGGCGTATTTGCATGTGGTGCAAGCCCGTTGAGTTTACCTGCGAGGCCAATCCCGAGTCGTTGACCGCCGGGCTTGCCACTGCGCTTGCCAAGGTCGGTGTCACACGCGTCTCTCTGGGAGTTCAAACCCTTGACAACGCCGAGCTTGCTGCGATTGGCCGTATTCACGATGCCGATCGGGCGCTCGCTGCCATCACGACGGTTAAGGACGCTGGGCTCGATGTGTCCTGCGACCTGATGTGCGGACTTCCCGGGCAGACCGCCGTAAGCTGGCAACGCACGCTCGATGGCGTGCTGGCGGCGGCGCCGCATCATGTGTCGGTGTACCCGCTCACGCTCGAGGAGGGCACGCCGCTCTACCACATGGCGTGTCGCGACGAGTCGCTCGAGCCCGACGAGGATTTTCAGGCTGCGTGCATGGACGCGGCGCGTGAGTGCCTGGGTGCGGCCGGCTATCACCCGTATGAGGTGGCAAGCTACGCGCTCGACGGACATGAGTGTGCCCACAACATTGCCTATTGGACAGGACGGGGCTATCTGGGCTTGGGCCGCTCTGCCGCCGGTATGCTCGACGCCGAGGATTTCGATCGCTTGGCCGGGCTGTTTCCCGACGTGCCTGCTCGCGGCGATGCGTATCGCGTGCGCTTGGTGCAACGCGACGACGCCGCGACGACGTTTGATGCCGAGTATCTGTCGCAGCGCGAGGCTGCGGCCGAGGATTTGATGCTCGCCTGCCGCATGACGCGTGGCATTGGGCCCGATCTGTTGGTTCGCTCGGCAAGCGTGATCGCTGCAGACGAGCTGGTGGCGGCCTGTGACCGTGCGCTCGAGTTGGGTCTTGCCACTTGGGTGCCCGATTATGTCGAGGGGCATGCGGGGTGCGTCGCCTCGAAAGACGTTATCGCAGGTCGTGCCCACGCCCGTTTAGCGCCCACCCACTTGGCTGGCTCGATGGAAATGTGCTGTTCGAGCTGTTTTGGGGTCTAGCTAGGCCGCTCGGTAGAATTACCGCAATATATACGCTGCTGTGAGCAGGAGGTTGCCGCGCATGGCGACGATGAACGAAAAAGATTACTACGAGATTTTGGGTGTCTCCAAGGACGCCACCTCGCGTGATATACAGAAGGCCTTCCAGCAAAAGGCCCGCAAGCTCCATCCGGACGTCAACAAAGAACCTGATGCCGAGGAAAAGTTTAAAGAGGTTTCCGAGCCTACGCCGTGCTTTCGGACGAGCAGAAGCGTGCGCGCTACGACGCCATGCGCTCGGGCAACCCCTTCGCCGGCGCTCCTACGGCTTCGCCCTATGGCGGCGGCTACGCCGGCAGCGCAGGCTATGGCAATCCCTTTGAGGGCGGCTTTCCCTTTGGTGGCGCCTGGGGCCAGCCGCGTCGCGGGCAGGCTGCTATAATCCCGAGAACGGCGCAACGTGGTCGTCGATATCAAGCTCGACGCTAAGGAGGCCAAGGGCGGTGCCCGCAAGACCGTCCGCTATACGCGCTTCGATACCTGTGGCCACTGCGGAGGCTCGGGTTCTGTTTCGTCCGAGCATGCACATACCTGTCCGAGCTGCGGTGGTCGCGGCCACATCGATGTCGACCTGTCCTTCCTGTTCGGTGCCGGCACGTTTCAGTCGGTCTGCCCCGAGTGCGGCGGTTCCGGTAAGGTCGTCGCCGACCCCTGCCCCGATTGCGGCGGCAGCGGCCGTGTCCGTGTGACCTCCGAGCAGACGATTGAGTTTCCTGCCGGTACGCACGATGGCGGCGAGGTCCGCATTGGCGGCATGGGTCACGCCGGCACCAACGGTGCCTCGGGTGGCGATCTGGTCGGCCGCGCTCATGTCGAGGCCGAGCGTCTGGAGGGCAAGGCCCGTACCGGTTTTTACCTGATGGGCATCGTGGCGCCGTTTTTGGTGCTGTCGGCCATCTCGGGCGTGTTCTCGGCCTTTGCGTGATGTGCTTTATTCCGTTTGCCATGGGCCTGTTCATGGTGGTCTCGGACGGCGTGCTGCACCGCAGCCTGCTGTGGTGGAAGCGCGGCGCGATGCAGTTTGCCAACGGTTTTGCCAACGGATTTATGTTTGCGCTCGTGTCGGTTTGGTTTGCGAGCTGCTCGCAACGTGCCATGCTTTCGCCCTACGCAATGCAATAACATCAACCCCTCTGTTTGCGGCCGGCCCAGCTTGGGTATAGGACGCACTGTGACAATAATGAAAGTCGGAAGGATTCGGTCGTGTCGGAAAATAGGGATTACTACGAGGTACTTGGCGTCGACAAGGATGCCGACGCGCGGACGATTAAGCGCGCGTTTCTAAAGAAGGCCCGTACCGTACACCCGGACGTTTCGGACGACCCCGAGGCCGAGGCCAAGTTCAAAGAGCTCAACGAGGCGTATTCCGTTCTTTCCGACGAGCAGAAGCGTGCTAACTACGACCGTTACGGCACCGCGGACGGCCCCGGTGGCTCTGGCTATGTCGACATCAACGATATCTTTGGTGGCATGGGCATGGACGACCTCTTCTCGTCGTTCTTTGGCGGCGGTGCCGGCGGTGGCGCCCGAAATCGCCGTGAGCGTCGTCGCGGCCGCGATATGGCCATCTCCCTTTCGGTGACCCTTGAGGAGGCGGCACTCGGTTGCAAAAAGACGATCAGCTATGACCGCCTTGCCCCCTGCGAGGATTGCAACGGCACCGGTAGGGCCGAGGGCGCACAGGAAAAGCAGTGCAGCCGCTGCCACGGCACGGGCTATGTGACGACGGTCCAGCGTTCTTTCCTGGGCCAGGTTCAGTCCTCTTCGCCCTGTCCCGACTGCCACGGCGAAGGCACGGTCATCGACCATCCCTGCGAGACCTGTGACGGTCAGGGCCGCACGCCTTCGCACGAAAAGATCGATATCGATATTCCCGCCGGCGTTTCGACCGGTCGCCAGCTGCGCGTGAGCGGTTTTGGCGAGGCCGGCCTTCGCGGCGAGCCGTCGGGCGACCTGATCGTCAACGTGCGCGTCGCCGACCACGAGCGTTTTAAGCGCAACGGCGACGACCTGTACCTCGTGAGCGATATCTCGATTGCGCAGGCTGCGCTCGGATGCGAGATCGAGGTCGAGGGCATTATGCCTGACGAGGTCGTCAAGGTGTGCGTCCCCGCTGGCGCCCAGTACGGCGACACCGTGAGCGTCAACAATTACGGCATGCCGCGTATCGGCGGTGGCGGTTCGCGCGGTCGTCTGATCGTGCAGCTGCGTGTGGTCGTCCCCACGAACCTTTCCAATAAGCAGCGCGAGCTGCTTCGCGCCTTTGCCGACGAGATGGGCGATGACGTCGCATCCGGTAAGAAGTCGGTGACCGACCGTATCAAGAGTGCCCTCGACGACATCCTCGATTAAGGAGCCCGCGTGCTCGCACCTCATATCTCTGTCGTCAACCTCGGCTGCCGTGTCAACCGGTTGAGTCCGACCGTATCACTGCCGATCTAATGCGCCTGGGCTTTGCAATGGTGGAGCCTCAGGATGCTGAGCTGATCGTCATTAACACCTGTGCCGTTACGGGCGAGGCCGAGGCCAAGACCCGTAAGGCCGTTCGCCATGCGCTGGCCTATCCAAACGAGCCCTATGTGGTCGTGACCGGATGCGTGGTCAATCTGCATCCCGAGGAGCTGCTGGAGCTCTCGGACCGCGTGATCGCCGAGCCGTCCAAGATCGATGTCGCCGAACGCGTCTGTGAGGTGCTGGGCGTTGAGTCCGATGACGTTCCCGCCTGCAGCGACGGCGAGGTTGTCGACGCGCTCGGTCGCTCGCGTCTGGGCGTGAAGATCCAGGACGGCTGCAACCATCGTTGCACCTATTGCATTGTGTGGAAGGCCCGCGGCCCCGAGCGCTCCGTGCCGGTCGAGTCCGTGCTCGAGCAAGTTCGCGAGGCACAGGAGGCCGGCGTGCCCGAGGTGGTGCTGACGGGTGTGAACCTGGGCGCCTACGATGGCAAGAGCGCGACTGATGAACACGTCGAGATCGATGAGCTGCTCGAGGCGATCATGGAGCGCACGTCCATTCCGCATGTGCGCATTTCCTCGGTCGAGCCCATGGATATCTCCGAGTCCCTGCTTAAGGTCATGGCGCGCTATCCGAAGCGCATCGCCCCGTTTTTACACCTGCCCGTGCAGTCCGGCTGCACCAGGACACTGCATCGCATGGGCCGTCCCTATAGCGCCGAGGCCTTCGAGGAAACGGTGCGCATGATTCGCACCAACTTGCCTCAGGTGTCCCTTTCGTGCGATGTCATCGTCGGTTTTCCCGGTGAGACGGACGAGGAGTTTGAGGAGTCGCTGGCACTGTGCCGCCGTGTGGGCTTTTCGCGTATGCACGTGTTCCGCTACAGCAAGCGTCCCGGTACCTTGCTGCCGATATGCCCGACCAGGTGCCGCCCGAGGTTATGGCCGAGCGTAGCCGCCGCATGAGGCCGCGGCGCAGGAACTCGCCATTGCCGACGCTCGCCGTCGCGTGGGAACCGTCGAGCGTGCCGTGCTTGAGTATGGCGACAACCTGACGCTCGGTTCGTTCCATCATGCCCGTCTTGACGATACCTGTGGACTCACAGCCCCGTGCCTGCTCGATGTTGCTATCATCGGAGTCGATGATTCCGGCTTGGTCCATGCACGCAGGGAGGTTCATGGAAGCCTCGAAGATTAGACTTACCGTTCCCGAGGGTATTGACCCCTCGCGCGTTTTGGGCGCCGGCGACGGTGTCCTTCGTGCACTCGAGAGTTTGGTTCGTGCCCATGTGGTCGTCCGTGGCGACAGCATCGCCGTGAGCGGTGACCCGGACGAGGTCGAGCTCGTGGCGCGTTTTTTCGACCATACTTTTCGCGAGGCGGCCGCCGGACGCACGCTGTCTGCCGACGATGTTTCTCGCTGCCTGGCCGTCTTGCGCGACGGTGAGCACGAGGCTACGTCGCTTCGCGATGATGTGCTGCTTTCGTATCGCGGTCGTGCCATTCGCCCCAAGACGCTCGGCCAAAAGCGCTACGTGGATGCCATCCGCTCGCATACCATCACGTTTGGCCTTGGTCCCGCCGGTACCGGTAAGACCTATCTGCCATGGCGCTCGCCGTTGCCGCGCTCAAGCGTCACGAGGTGGGCCGTCTGATCTTGACGCGTCCGGTTGTCGAGGCGGGGGAGAATCTGGCTTTTTGCCCGGTACCCTCGAGGAAAAGATTGACCCCTACATGCGTCCGCTCTACGACGCCCTTTTTGACATGATGGATCGCGAGCGCACCGATGAGCTCATGGAGCGCGGCGTGATTGAGATCGCCCCGCTTGCCTACATGCGCGGCCGCACGCTGAGCGATGCCTTCGTGGTGCTCGACGAGGCGCAAAATACCACGCCCGAGCAGATGAAGATGTTCCTGACGCGCCTGGGTTTTAACTCCAAGTTTGTGATTACCGGCGACCTGAGTCAGCGCGACCTGGTGGGTCGTCGCGGCGGTCTTGCCGACGTTGAGCGGATTTTAGGCCGTGTCGACGATGTCGCATTTTCTCACCTCGAGCGTGCCGACGTGGTGCGCCATGCCTTGGTGGGGCGTATCGTCGAGGCATACGATGCTTATGATGATGTGCGCGATAAGCGCGTGCACGACCGAAAGGAGTCCCGTTGAGTGTATTGATCAGCAACGATGCCGAGCTCGATACGCTGCTCGACGCGCAGGAGGTAGAGCACATCTGCGAGGTCGTGCTTGCCGCCGAGGGCGTTGAGCGTGAAGTTGAGATTTCCCTTTCGTATGTCGATGAGGACGAGATGCACGAGCTCAACCACGAGTGGCGCGGTATCGACCGCACCACCGATGTCCTCTCGTTTGAGTGCGACTCGGCCTTTGACGAGGATATTCCCGCCGACGAGACGCTCGAGCTCGGCGATATTATCCTGGCCCCGGAGGTCATTGCCCGCCAGGCCCCCGGCTTTGGTAATAGCCCTACCGACGAGTGCCGCCTGATGCTCGTGCATGGCATGCTGCACCTGCTGGGGTATGACCATATCGAGGACGACGAGGCCGAGGTCATGGAGGCCCGCGAGGACGCCATCTTGCGCGATCTGGCGCTCGAGCGCGGCGAGGACCCCAAGCTGGTCCACGTCGGCCCCATCACCAACCACGCCCACGACTAGGAGCCGTCTATGATTCCCGGATCGAACAAGGACCATCCGTCCTTCTTAAAGTCGTTCTCCTACGCCATGGAGGCTTCGTCACCGCCGTTAAGACCGAGCGCAACATTAAGGTCATGCTCGTGGCGGGCGTGTGCACCGTCATTGCCGGCTGCATCGTGGGGCTCGACATTGCCGAGTGGGCCACGGTTATCATCTGCTGTGGCTTGGTGATTCACGGCGAGCTGTGCAACACCGCCATGGAGGCGATCGTCGACCTGGCGACCCAGGAGCTCCATCCGCTGGCAAAGCGTGCGAAGGATATCGCCGCCGCTCCGTATACGTACTTTCCATCACCGCCGCGATTGTGGGATTGCTGGTATTTGCCCACGCGCTCGACTTTATTTAGAAAGGGATTTTCATGTCCGACAATATGCAGCCTTTCGATGAAACTCTGGACGACGAGTCCCTGGATGCGGTGGATGCCGAAGCGACCGAGGATTGCGAGGATGTCGAGGAATTCGATCCGTTTGAGGGCATGAGCGACGAGGAGCTCGACGCCTGTGCGACGAGGATGAGAGCCTCGCGGGTTTTGGCGACGTGGAACCCGGTTTTCGCAGCGGCTTCGTGGCCCTGGTCGGCCGTCCCAACGCCGGTAAGTCCACGCTGCTCAACGCCTGCTATAGCAAAAAGGTTGCCATCACCTCGCCGGTGGCCCAGACCACCCGCCGTCGCATGCGCGCCGTCGTCAATCGCCCCGGCTACCAGCTGGTCTTTGTCGATACCCCGGGTATTCACAAGCCAAGGACGGCCTGGGGTCCGAGCTCAACAAGAGCGCGCTGTTCGAGCTGAACGATGTCGATGTCGTCGCGTTTTTGATTGATGCCACCAAGCGATCGGCAGGGGAGACGCCTGGGTTGCCGAGCGCGTCAAGAATGCCCGTTCCAAGAAGGTCCTGGTGCTCACCAAGCCGATGAGCCGACCCTGCACAG
>ENA-OQMZ01000946-OQMZ01000946.1-human-gut-metagenome-genome-assembly--contig:-NODE-946-length-11367-cov-1.606673_pt1 | contig 11367 bp, 16 predicted proteins | sample MGYA00242621_ERZ504862 | MGnify/ENA primary metagenome ERZ504862 (study PRJEB26092, sample SAMD00036393) | human gut metagenome | host: Homo sapiens | study: EMG produced TPA metagenomics assembly of... | reverse complement strand
AAAGTTTTCAAAATCTGTACATACGCTTCTTTATTTACCCAGTCATCACTGTCCACTACCTTGAAATACAATCCTGTAGCATTTCTGATCCCTGCATTGACAGCTTCTCCATGACCACCATTTTCCTGATGGATTGCCTTTACAATTGTCGGATATTTCCTGGCATAGTCATCTGCAATCTCAGCAGTTCTGTCAGAAGATCCGTCATCTACTATAAGAATCTCTACTTCTTCTCCTCCCACCAGTAATGACTCTATACAACTCTCCATATAATCCTGGGAATTATAACATGGAATCGCAATACTTAACAGTTTCATCTTGTTTCCTCCTTGATATACTTTGCATACGCTCCAAAAGCAGATGGAATTGCGTATTGTTTACCTGACTGTTCTTTACTTACAAAAATGAGTTCTTTATCCTGTGTTGTCTTTAGGGATGATACCTTTATTCTGTATGCCTGCATTCTCCATTCAATATGGGAGAAAATATGTTTCGCAGGCGGAAGTTCTTCTATATATAATGGATCAAGTCCCAACTCTTTTACGTACAAAAGCGCATCTTCGCTTTTAAATGTCCCTGAGTTATTTGGCAGTTCATATAAGCCTGCCAAAAGTCCTTTCTCAGGTCTTTTCCTGATAGCTGTGCATTCTCCGTCCTGAATGATAAACACAGTCCTGTTGTCCTGTGTTCTGGCTTTCTTAGGTGCTTTTACAGGAATCATATCCGCTTTATCATGTCTGTGAGCCAGACAGGTAAATGCAATCGGACATTCTGCACATTTCGCCTGACCGTTGGGAACACATATCACAGCTCCCAGTTCCATCAGTGCCTGATTAAAGTCTCCCGGACAATCTGAGGGCATGATCTGCGAAACCTGCTGTTCTATTTTTCTGCGGACAGACTGCCGGCTGATGTCTTCAGTACTTTCTGTAATTCTGGAAATCACACGCAGTACATTCCCGTCTACAGCCGGAACCTTTTCCCCATATGCGATCGATGCAATGGCACCGGCTGTATAACTTCCTATTCCCTTTAACGACAAAAGCGCCTGATAATCTTCAGGCAGTCTGCCATTATATTCATCTTTTACAGTTTTCGCCGCTTCCTGCATGTTCCGAAACGCGGTTATAATATCCCAGTCCCTCCCATAACTTCAGAAGTTTCTCTTCAGGACATTCCGCCAGTGCTGAATATCCGGGAGTTCTGGTGATAAATCTTCTGAAAATAGGGTTTCACTGCCTCCACTCTGGTTTGCTGCAGCATAATCTCCGACACCCATGTATAATAAGCATTGTCCTTATCTCTCCATGGAAGAATCCTCTTATTATCCCTGTACCATTTTACCAGAGGCCGCACAATCTCTTCAAGTACCATAATTTATCTTTTCCTCGTTTATTTACTGTTCACTCCATTCTCAGTAACGCCGCCAAAATTCATTTCAGATTACCTGTGGCAATTGGATTTTGGCCTGTATGTCATTTTATCACAAAACAGAAAAAAACGCTAATACATAAAAATAAAAAGGACCGTACACATTTTACCGTATCTCGATCCTTCTTGTCTTATTCATTATTTTTTACATTTTAATTTCAAATAACACACAAGCCCGACAATAATGATCAGAAGTGCTGCTATGTAAGCTATTTTAAAGGCCAGTGCTGTAGTAAAAAGATCTATAGCAGAAACAACGCCAATCAAAATAAGCGCAACTCCACTTGCTTTTGCCATCTTCTCTTCATCATAAAGCTTCTTACTGATGTCCGAGTTTCCACCTTTCAGGAAAATATCCCCATGTCCTGTCAGAAGCATTATTCCTACTATGAAAGCGGCAATTGTCAGTATGATGTTTAAAGAATCAAAATTCATAACCTTCCCCTTTCTTTCTGCATTTTACCATACAGAACCTTTTTTCTTTTTATAGAAATCCGGGACTATTGTTTCGCATACAATGATCCCGGAATATCCATACCTGTTTTTATTTTTCAGAAAACTGTTCAATGCCTCCAATTAAAAGATTACAGAAAAGTAATTCCTGATCAATATTAATAGAAACATACGATTGGAATATTGCAGTCAATAATATTATAAAGTTCTGCTGCTTTCTCCGGCGGCATATTGATACATCCATGCGAACCGCCTTCCATGAAACGATCTCCACCAAAGTATGGCTGCCAGTTTGCATCATGGAACCAATACCGCCATTAAACGGCATCCAGTACGTTACCGGCTGTTCATATTCGTATTTACCATTGCCAGCTGTTTACCTCTGAGCACATCCGGGCTCTTCTTATAATAAATCGTATAAATACCGGCCGGAGTCTGACGGTCAGAATATCTCATATCACCGGAAACAATATCTGACTCAAAGATATCTTCTCCGTTCTGGTAGAAATACATATGCTGTTCGGACAGATCCACTTCAATATAAGTATTTCCTATATCATTGTAACCATGTGCATTGGCTGTCATAGAATAAACCGGCTCTCTGGTTGTCTGTGTCCCTGACTGGATTTCCTGTGTCAGCTGTGCAACCTCTGAAACCTGGTCTATCTGCCATCCATATGCAGAACCGTATACACTGACAGTTCTCCCACTTGTTGTCTGGAACTCTCTTTCAGTTCCCACCGTATCATGGGCCGCTGCAAGCTGCGCCACATAATCTGCGATGTGCTGTCTGAAAGATGTATCATCCATGATCAGCTGTCCTTTTTCATCAAAATTCAGCCAGTCCTTGATCGTATTTCCATCCAGGGTTTCCGTTTCATCTCCAAAAGTATACGTAATGCTTGCTTTTGTGAAATTGTTACATGCATTAAGAGACGCCTGCAGATCCGGATTGTCGCTGGTAATATCTGCTTTTACATACACGTCCGGCTCACTGTCGAAATCAACCGAAGTTTTATTTCCCGAAACAGCTTCCGAAAGCACGTTATAAGCATTTTTCAAATCCAGCTTACTTCCCTCTGTCTCCGGAACAATCTCAAACTGCGAATCTCCATATGCGACATATGCATTCTCAGGAGCTACCTGATTCTCTTTCTGTGCACAGTTAAGTGCCTTCACCTGTTTTTTCAGCTTTTCTTTATCGTAAGTCGTGTTCTCAGCGGCTGTATAGCTCTTCTTTTTCAAAAAAACCTCTGATCCATTCATAAGGTTTCTGATCTTTCAAAAGTTTCAGAACACTTCCATCAGAAACATAACTATAGCCGATCTGATCTCCGCTGATCGTCTGCGGATCCAGATTTCTGGAATCAACCTCTATGGAATATTCTCTACTGTCTTCGCAATCTTCTGTTCTGCCTCATAAGCAGTTTTACCCGAACAGTCAATACCATTGATCGATGTTCCTTCAAAGAATTTATCCGAATAATAATATGACATACCCGCATATGCAGCTCCGGTGCTTACAATAACCATTGCCACTGCGATTCCTGTAATCTTCAATCCTTTATGCTTCTTTCGGACAGGTGGTTCATAAGGTGCAAGATCTTCATCATTGATCGGTACATACGAAATTCTCCCCGGTCTTGCGGATTTATGGCGTCTGCCAGTTGTTTCCTTACTGCCATTTGGGACTGTGTTGTTTTTTTCCTTCTTTGTTGCCCATCTATTTTCTCCTCAACATAAATGTTACCGTTCATTTTTCCTGAAGCCTATTACTTTTGAATCATATTACTGTTGATTCGGTTAATTAAGAGGCTTGCTATAATTCTTAATAATACGCTTCACAATACACAGAATTTATGTACTGATCACATAAACCTGCGCTGCATGTTTCATTATAACATAATTCTTCCAATTTGCACCTACTATTCACCTTTTTCTCATTTTTTATTACTGTTTGCAGGTAATATCCCCGAAAAATGTTTTCTTTGGCAAATCCCTTGTGATTTTTCTTATTTTTACAGGCCAAGTCTGCGTTTCATATCCTTCATCACATAGAAATACATGATGATCAGAAGTCCTCCTGCAAGCACCCATGCCATCGGACTGGCCATACATGCTCCAAAGTAACTCTTATGAGCTGCCGCAATCATGGCAGTGATTCCACGTCCTGCCAGTTCTGCAACACCGGCAAGCATTGGAAGCAGTCCGTATCCCATACCCTGGATACCATTCCTGAGCGCATTGACAAAGTGAAGTGGTATGAAAAATACTGCCACGCATTTCACATAAGTATCAACCATAGGAATGACTTCTGCGGCATTATCTGAAATAAACAGATAAGACAGATATTTGCCAAAGAAGAAAATGATCACACCTGTAACAATAGCATAGGTAATTCCTATAATATGCGCACTGTTAAATCCCTGTCTGACTCTGTCCAGTTTACGTGCTCCTATATTCTGTGCATTATATGTTGCCATTGTTGTTCCGATTGCAACATATGCCTGGGTAAAAATATTCTCAATCTTATTTCCTGCCGTAAATGCCGCTACTGCATAGGAACCAAGAATATTCAGCGCAGACTGTACCATCATGGTTCCGATCGCAGTGATGGAATACTGCAGTCCCATGGGAATGCCCACAAGAATTTCTTTTTTGGCAATCTCTGAACGAAATCTCCAGTCATCCGCCTTCAGTCTCAATTCCGGTACGTATTTTATAATATAAATCAGACAGAGCACTCCGGATACTCCCTGTGCTGTGATCGTCGCCCAGGCAGCCCCTGCAACTCCCATATGGAAAACAATAATAAACACCAGGTCAAGTACTATATTCAAAAGTGCCGCCAGAATCAGAAAATACAATGGTGTCTTACTGTTTCCCAGTGCTCTCAGAATACTGGCCAGGATATTATATAATACCTGTGCAAAAATACCTCCGCATATGATCATAATGTAGATATATGCATCCTGAAAAATATCCTCCGGTGTATGCATTAATGTCAGAAGCGAGTGCATCCCCACCATACTGACAGCCGTCATTATAACCGATATGATAATTGAAAGTAACGCCGCATTTCCCACTGACTGGCGCATCTCATCCATCTTTCCCGCACCGAATTTCTGTGAGGTCAGAACTGTAAAACCGGCTGTCAGTCCCGTAAGAAAACCTATGATCAGAAACATGATCGTTCCTGTTGAACCAACCGCTGCCAGCCCTTTTGTTCCTACAAATTTTCCTACGATTATGGCATCTGCCATGTTGTAAAACTGCTGGAATACATTACCTATAAATACAGGTATCGTAAAGTCAAGTATCATCTTCATTGGTTTCCCAACTGTCATGTCTGTCTGCATTCCAATAAACCCTCCCAATCCTTTTTTAATCCTCTTTATTTACTGTTTTCCGTACTATCTGTTTTATCAGATATCAGAGCGATTATAGTTGAAAATTTTTTCCATTTCAAGATGTGTTTTTTAATTCCATGATTTTCTACATAATCACCAAAAACAGACAAAAAACCCTCTGATTTGTGTCAGAGGGTTTCGTCAATATCACGAACTGCTGATGTCTGCCAAGCAGTTCTCACAGTTTTTGTATTATATTATTTCTCTACAAGAAGAGATTTTCCTGTCATTTCTACAGGCTGTTCCATTCCCATAAGCTGGATCAGTGTAGGAACGATATCTGCAAGACATCCGTTCTCGCGCAGTGTGTATTTCGGATCTGCATTTACAAGAATAAATGGTACAGGATTTGTTGTATGTGCAGTCCACGGAGCACCTGTCTCATAGTCGATCAGCTGTTCTGCATTTCCATGGTCAGCACAGATAAACATCTGTCCGTCCACTTCTTTAAGAGCCTCTACTGCTTTGCCAACACATTCATCAACAGTTTCCACTGCTTTGATGGCAGCTTCCTGTACGCCTGTATGTCCAACCATATCCGGGTTTGCAAAGTTAATCACAATCACATCATATTTGTCAGATTTGATCGCATCTACCAGTTTTCCGCAAACCTGAGGTGCACTCATTTCCGGCTGAAGATCGTAAGTTGCAACCTTCGGAGATTTAACCAGGATTCTGTCCTCTCCTTTGTTCGGCTCTTCCACACCGCCATTGAAGAAGAATGTAACATGTGCATATTTCTCTGTTTCAGCAATACGCGCCTGAGTCATATTGTGCGCTGCAAGATACTCGCCAAATGTATTGTGAAGCTGAACCTTGTGGAATGCAACCTGTTTATTCTGAATGGTATCATCGTAATCTGTAAAGCATACGAAAGTAACCTGTGGTCTTGCTTTTCTTTCAAATCCCTGGAAATCATCATCACAGAATGCTCTTGTGATCTCACGTGCGCGGTCAGGACGGAAGTTAAAGAATACAACAGAATCTTTATCAGATACAACACCTGTCGGCTGTCCGTCTTTCTCGATAACTGTAGGAAGAACAAACTCATCTGTCTTATCATTATCATAGGAAGCCTGAACTGCTGCCGGGGCATCTGTTCCTTTTACGCCTTCTCCTGATGTAAGAGCATTATATGCCAGTTCTACACGATCCCAGCGGTTATCACGATCCATCGCATAGTAACGTCCGGAAACAGTAGCAATCTCACCTACACCGATCTTCTTCATCTCTGCTTCAAGAGCCTCTACAAACTCTTTACCTGATGCAGGAGGTGTGTCACGACCGTCAAGGAAACAATGTACGTAAACCTTCTCAACGCCCTCTCTCTTAGCCATCTCAAGTAATCCATAAAGATGTGTATTATGACTGTGCACACCACCATCAGAAAGAAGTCCCATGAAATGTACTGCAGAATTATTCTCTTTTGCGTTCTTCATTGCTGCAAGAAGAGCTTCATTCTTAAAGAAATCACCGTCCTGGATTTCTTTTGTGATTCTGGTAAGTTCCTGATATACGATACGGCCTGCGCCCATATTCATATGTCCTACTTCAGAATTACCCATCTGTCCGTCCGGAAGACCTACTGCCAGTCCGCTTGCGTTTCCTTTTACAAATGGATATTCTGCCATCAGCTTGTCCATAACCGGTGTTTTAGCCAGATATACAGCGTTTCCTTCCTTTTTGTCATTCAGACCATATCCATCAAGAATCATTAATACGGTTGGTTTTTTGCTCATAATGTTCTCCTTTTATGTTTATTCATAATTGATAACTGTTTTGCTGATATCAGGAGCAGAAAACTGATCATCTCTGCACAATAAAACTTTTATATCTGACATCTCTTATATAGTATCAAAATCTCAGGATTTTTCAATTCTTTTTTTGTATCTGTTTCATTTTCATTACTATATATATGAAAAGAACAGTAACTTATTTTCCATATACACGAATGATCGTTGAAATCTTTCTTACGGAATCCCTGTTTCTCAGTTCTTCGATGGCAGTTCTGAAATCACCTTCTCTTACCTTCTCAGTGATCACAACTACTTCCGCACACCCTTCCACCTTGGTATCTTTCTGGATAATCTGTGCAACACTGACCTGATATTTGGCAAAAATAGCAGTCATCTCGCAAGAACACCGCAGCGATCCTCTACTTGAGACGGAGGAAATAACGGTTATGTGTATCTTCCATTTTCTTAACAGGGATATTCTTGTAACAGGTACATCCGATTCTGCCGCAGCATCCTGCAAGAATATTTCTCACAATATCAAATACATCACCCACAACTGCACTGGCTGTAGGAAGTTCTCCTGCTCCTCTTCCGAAGAACATGGCATCTTCCACTGCATCTCCATGGACAAATACTGCATTATAGGAATCATTTACAGTTGCAAGCGGATGGGAACTGGGGATCAGCATCGGGCACACATATGCTTCAATTCCGTCTGCTTCGTTTCTTGCAACACCCAGAAGCTTGATATCACGTCCCATTTCTTTCGCATAATGAATATCTTTTGATGTGATCTTGGCAATTCCCTCTGTATATACATCGTTAAATACCACACGTGAGTTAAATGCCACAGATGCAAGGATCGCTACCTTACGTCCTGCATCCAGACCTTCGATATCAGCAGTCGGATCAGCCTCCGCATATCCAAGTTCTGTTGCAAGTGCCAGGGCATCCTTAAACTCCATACCTTCCTGAGTCATCTTTGTCAGAATAAAGTTTGTGGTTCCGTTTACAATACCCATAACTTCTGTCATGTGATTTCCTGCCAGACACTGTTTCAATGGTCTGATGATCGGAATACCACCTGCTACTGCTGCTTCAAACAGAAAATCCACTTTACTCTCATGTGCCGCATCCAGAAGCTCATGACCATGTACTGCGATCAGATCCTTGTTTGCAGAGACTACATGCTTACCGGCTTTTAATGCAGAAAGGATATACTCTTTTGCAGGATTAATCCCACCCATCAGTTCAATCACAATCTCAATCTCCGGATCATTTATAATCTCATCCCACTGGCTGGTGAGCAAAGAGGCATCTTCTATCTTCGCTGCTGCCTTCTCTATATTTCTCACAAGGATTTTCTTTATCTCAACTTACACCAATCTTGGCCGACATTTCCTTTTCCTGATTCTTCAGTACCTTATATACACCTGTTCCTACTGTTCCAAATCCTAACAGTGCGGCTTTGATGACATTTTCATTCATTTTGCAGGATTCCCCTTTCGTTTTCGTTGGTTTTTATAGTATGGCAGAATTTCCTATTTGTCAAGTTTGTCTGCATTTTTAAGCAAAATCTTTATCATATTTTCCAGTTCTTTGTTCCGTCTGCGAAGCCATCTCACATACCATAATATCCCCACTCCTGCCACCCAGGCAGAAATACAGAATATTCCATCCAGGATCATATAAACAGTTCTCTCTGTCCCCCTGGCAGGGGCTCCACTCAGGAAGCAGTAATACATTGCCACTGATATGCAGGCTGCGGCCACGCCTTCCATTATCTTTCTGATCGTCTTCATTATATCACTTTCCTTCTCAATAGTGTCTTTATAAAGACACTGTTACAAGACCTATTTTAACCCGATAATAAATATGAATCAAGAACAAATCGGACGGTTATTACATATGATAAGCTATAGAAAATTATGGAAGACTATGAAGGAGCGGAAAATCAGCAGTATGCCCTGTACACTCACTATGGCATAAGCACTTCTTTTCTGGATAAACTCCGTCATAATGAAAATGTGGAAATCCGCAGTCTTGATATCTTATGTTCAATCCTTGACTGCGATTTCGGTGATATTGTAGAACACATTCCGGATAATGCTGAACCTGAGGAAAAATAATTTTTTCGGGTTCAGCATCAATATGATGTAGTTGTGCCCTTTTATAGAACTATTTGTTCTTTTTATCTTTCTCATGATGTTAGGTCAAAAGGTATTTTACCCCTAACCTGATATCTTCTCATATCTATAATATATTTTGCTTATCATATCCTGCAGAAAGTCAGGCGGATATTCGCAATCTCCACAGGGGACTTACCTGATTCGGTTAAAACATTATTTATAATGTTATCCTATAAGTCCATTCACAAAAACATAAGATTTTTTCATTTATTTATGATATACTTATTACTGTCTCCTTCGTTCTCAGTAACGCAGACTTATCTATGGCATTCTCTTCAGGCGCATAATATCATCCGCTTCGCAATTTATCAGTTAAATAGTGCGTTCAGGAGACTTGCTGCAGATTTACAAAATATTTTTTACCTGAAAGGATCGTAGTATATATGAAATATGATGTAGTGATCATCGGCGCAGGACCTGGCGGTATTTTCTCTGCCTATGAACTGATGAAGCAAAATAACGATTTAAAGATTGCTGTTTTTGAGGCTGGAAATCCTCTCAGTAAAAGACATTGCCCAATTGATGGTGACAAAGTAAAAACCTGTATCAAATGTAAAACCTGTGCCATTATGAGCGGCTTTGGCGGTGCCGGTGCTTTCTCTGACGGCAAATACAATATCACAAATGATTTCGGCGGAACACTTTATGAACATATTGGAAAGAAAGACGCTCTTGACCTGATGCGTTACGTAGATGAGATCAATGTTGCCTACGGCGGACAGGACACAAAAATGTATTCTACAGCCGGAACCAAATTCAAAAAACTTTGTATGCAGAACAAATTAAAGCTTCTGGATGCTTCCGTACGTCATCTGGGAACAGACATTAACTATGTGGTTCTTGAGAACTTATATGCAAAATTAAAAGAGCATGTTGATTTTCATTTCAACACTCCTGTAGAACGTCTGGAAGTACTTGAAGACAGATACCGTATCATCACAAAGAATGATACCACTGACTGCAGCAAATGCATTGTATCCGTAGGCAGAAGCGGAAGCAAATGGATGGAACAGATCTGTAAAGAACTTGATATCCCAACCAAATCAAACCGGGTAGACCTGGGTGTACGTGTAGAACTTCCTGCTGTTATCTTCTCACACCTGACAGACGAACTGTATGAGAGTAAGATTGTCTACAGAAACAGAAAAATTCGAAGATAATGTGAGGACTTCTGTATGAATCCTTATGGCATCGTTGTAAACGAAAATACAAACGGCATTGTCACAGCAAATGGACACAGCTATGAAGATCCGTCCAAACAGACAGAAAATACAAACTTCGCACTGTTGGTAGCCAAACATTTCTCCGAGCCATTTAAAGACAGTAATGGATATGGCGAAAGCATTGCCCGTCTTTCCAATATGCTGGGCGGCGGAGTGATCGTACAGCGTTTCGGCGATCTGGTGCGCGGAAGAAGGAGTACGGTTGCACGTATCGAAGAAGGTATGGTACGACCTACTCTCGCAGCTACTCCCGGTGATCTGAGTCTTGTTCTCCCGAAACGTATCCTTGACGGAATCATTGAAATGATTTATGCTCTGGATAAAATCGCTCCCGGGACAGCTAATGACGACACCCTCCTCTATGGTGTGGAGGTTAAGTTCTATAATATGGAAGTTGATATTGATGAAAATCTGGAAAGCAGATACAAAGGCCTGTATATCATTGGAGACGGAAGCGGTGTAACCCATTCCCTGTCCCATGCTTCTGCAAGCGGTGTATATGTAGCACGCCAGATTGTTGAGAATCTGTAAAAGACCGGATTTCTTCTGATGGATACCTCCAACTACAGCAATCAATAACCTTAAAGTCCCCATCTGTCTCTTACAGTTGAAACAGATAGGGACTTGTTTATTATATTTTCTGGTATGCCATCCATTTATCCATTCCCAGACGTTCAAATGAACCGCAGTACTGAAATCCGCATTTTTCCAGAAGTTTCTGCATGGGGATGTTATCGCTGTATGTATCCATACGGAGATTCAGTGTCTGAGCATAGGCCCAGTCCAGACAGAATGATGCGGCTCCTCTTACTATTCCTGTGGACGCTACCCTGTGAACTACTCCATAGGGTTCTTCATTCAGCCATTTTCCATTAATTTTCTTTATAATCTTCATCTTCTTCCGCCGCATAATAGAAAACACAGG
>ENA-OQMZ01000945-OQMZ01000945.1-human-gut-metagenome-genome-assembly--contig:-NODE-945-length-11372-cov-3.517563_pt1 | contig 11372 bp, 13 predicted proteins | sample MGYA00242621_ERZ504862 | MGnify/ENA primary metagenome ERZ504862 (study PRJEB26092, sample SAMD00036393) | human gut metagenome | host: Homo sapiens | study: EMG produced TPA metagenomics assembly of... | reverse complement strand
TCTTTGTGAAGGTTTCAAGGCCTGCAAGAGCCTCCGGGCAAATCTTGAATGTTGAGTCAACGAGAATATCAGTAACATCATAGTTGCCTGCGCAGATACCGCTGATAAAACCGAAAAGCATATCATAGCCGCTGATGAGATACTGCTCTGTATCAATAAGTCTTGCCTTATGTGTAACATCATATGTGAGCTTTGAGCCTTTTTCAATTACAACAACATTGCCTGTTGAAGCGGCAACAGCCTCGTTAGCAAGAGAGATGAGCTTTTTAGTTTTGCCTGTTCCTTTTTTACCGATAAGTAAAGTAACCATAATTAGTTCCTCCGTTGTTATACTTTATTAAGAAATTATCCGAGTCTTGCCTCAAGAGCAGCCTTCTGATCCTCATAGCCCGGCTTGCCGAGAAGAGCGAACATATTCTTCTTGTAGCTTTCAACACCCGGCTGGTTAAACGGATTAACACCGAGCATATAACCTGAAATAGCACAAGCCTTCTCAAAGAAGTAGATGAGATAGCCAAGCTCTGATTCGTTCATTTCGGGAACATTAAGAACAATGTTCGGTACACCGCCGTCATTATGAGCGAGAACTGTACCCTCGAAAGCCTTCTGATTTACGAATCCCATTGTCTTGCCCGAAAGGAAGTTAAGACCGTCAACATTTGTCGGGTCTGTACCGAGAGTAACTTCTTTTTTACATTTATCAAAGAGAACAACAGTTTCAAACATTGTGCGTCTGCCGTCCTGAATGTACTGACCGAGTGAATGAAGGTCTGTTGAGAAGATAACGCTTGCAGGGAAAATACCCTTGTTATCCTTGCCTTCACTCTCTGCAAAGAGCTGCTTGAACCACTCTGACATCATTGTGTAAGCTGGCTCATAAGAAACCATAACTTCCATAGTTTTGCCCTTGCGGTAAAGCATATTTCTGATTGCAGCATATTTGTAACAATCGTTTGTCTTTAAATCATCGTTGTCAAATTCTTTCTGAGCTGTTGCGGCACCCTGCATAAGAGCGTCAATATCAGCACCCGAAACTGCGATAGGAAGAAGACCTACTGCTGTGAGAACCGAGAAACGGCCACCTACATCATCCGGAACAACAAATGTTTCGTAACCTTCTTCATCTGCAAGAGCCTTGAGTGTACCTTGGCCTTGTCAGTTGTGCAGTAAATACGCTCTCTTGCGCCCTCTTTACCGTACTTCTTTTCGAGCATTTCACGGAACACACGGAAAGCGATGGCAGGCTCAGTTGTTGTACCTGACTTGGAAATCATATTTACAGAAACATCCTTGCCCTCGCAAAGCTCCATAATTTCTGCAAGTGCAGATGAGCTGATTGAGTTACCTGTGAAGAAAATCTGCGGTGTGTCCTTGCAGGTAAGGTTGTAGTTCTGTGATGAAAGAAATTCAATAGCCGCTCTTGCGCCGAGGTAAGAACCGCCGATACCGATTACAATGAATACATCAGTATCTTTCTTGATTTTCTCTGCACACTTCTTGATGCGTGCGAACTCTTCCTTGTCATAATCTGTAGGAAGATTGAGCAACCCAAAAAGTCATTGCCGAGGCCGCTGCCGTCATGCAACACCTTGTGAGCTGCTTTAACTTCGGCAGCAACACCGTCATATTCGTGTTCGCCGATAAAATCACTTAAATACTTGTCATTTAACTTTGTTGCCATTTATAAATTCCTCCAAAATTCCTATAGCGAAAATAGAATCGCAATAAGTATCTTTGTTGTTTTATTATACTATAATATGAGCGTTTTTGCAAGGTCAATTTGTGAATTTTTAAAATAAACCCGCATTGTTTTTTGTACTGCCTTTAATAACAATGCACAAACGCTTGATTTTCCGACAAAATCAAAGCGAAATCAGTGAAGCGAACACATATTCAAGCAATGCACCGAAGCTTGTTTTTTGAACAGAATCGCCTGCACAAATATCAAAGCTCTGCACCTTTTTTGAATTGACAAGATATGTAAGCGTACCTATCTTCCTATTCTTTTCAACGGGAGCGTCAATCTTGTCGGGCAGGTCGATTTCGGTTGTAATTTTAGCACCGTTTCCTTTGTCAACCACTATTTTTGAAGAAACCTTACATTCAAGCTTTACGCTGTCGGTCATACCGCCGTTCACTTCAATGCTTTTCGGCATATCTTCGGGAAGTGTTAATTCTTTCACGGAAACATTTGCAAAGCCGTAATCAAGAAGTGCCGCCGCATCTGCAAATCGCTCTTTGCCTGTTTTACAGCCGAGAACAACGCTTATCAGCGAAACATCTCCCTTGTTGCGGTTGCAGACATACAGCAACCCGCATCGTTGGTTGTGCCTGTTTTCAATCCCGTAATTCCGTTATAGGTTTTCAACAGCTTGTTCGTGTTGACAATCTGAGTTTTACCGCCACGAAGATTGTCGAGCCAAATTGATGTGTAGTCAAAAATTTTCTCGTGTTTTGTAAGCTCTCTTGACATAAGCGCAACATCATAGGCAGAGGTTATATGCCCCTCCTCATCAAGTCCGTTACAGTTTTTGAAAACGGTGTCGTTCATTCCGAGCTCTTTGGCACGGCTGTTCATTTTTTCAACAAAAGCGTCCTCACTTCCGCTGATATGCTCCGCAAGCGCAACCGCCGCATCGTTGGCAGATACAACAACCGTTGCCTTTATCATATCATCCGCACTCATGGTTTCGCCTTTTTCAAGCCAAATGTCACTTCCGCCCATTCCTGCGGCGTGTTCGGATGCAGTAATTTCATCGTCAAGGCTTAATTTTCCGCTGTCAACAGCCTCAAAGACGAGCAAAAGCGTCATTACCTTTGTTACGGACGCACACGGTCTTTGCTCATGTGGATTTTTCTCAAAAAGGATTTTGCCTGTTGACGATTCCATTAGCACGGCAGACGGAGCGGATATGCTGTCCACACTGAGAGCATTCACTTTTAATCCGACAAACGGCGACAATAAAAACACAGCACACAATGTTATTGAAACAAATGCCTTTCTTAACATAAAAAACACCTCGTTCATTAATATGAACAAGGTGTCGAATGTATGTAATAAAATATGTGCATTTTTTGAAGCTGTAACTTTTTAGTACTGCTCAATAAGACAAACTGCGTGAGCGGAAATGCCCTCAAGTCTGCCTGTAAATCCGAGCTTTTCCTCGGTAGTAGCCTTAACGCTGACGAGAGAAATATCAATTCCGCAGGCATTGGCAATATTTTTTCTCATTTCGTCAATATGCGGTTTCAGCTTTGGCTGTTGAGCAATAACGGTTGAGTCGATATTGACAATTCTGTAGTTATAATCGGCAAGCACACGGCACACCTCTTTCAAAAGAAGAATACTGTCTGCGCCCTTATACTTTTCATCTGTATCGGGAAACAGCTTTCCGATATCACCGAGAGCCGCAGCACCGAGAAGTGCGTCCATAATTGCGTGAACAAGCACATCGGCATCCGAATGACCGAGAAGTCCGAGTTCAAAGGGAATCTCTGTACCGCCGATTATCAGCTTTCTGTTCTCGGCAAATTTATGCACATCATATCCGTGACCGATTCTCATATAAATCTCCTTTGCACAATCAACCCTGTTGTCTTGACTTGAGAATACTCTCTGCAATGACAATGTCAATCGGGGTTGTCAGTTTAATATTTTCCTCATTGCCCTTTACAACAAGAACCTCGCCGCCCATGTTTTCAATCAGCGAACAATCGTCTGTAAAGTTGATGATATTATCGCCGGCATTTTCAAGAGCAAAGCGGTACAGATCACGCTCAAAAACCTGCGGAGTCTGAACTGCACGGAGCTGTGAACGGATAGGAGTGCTTTCTATATTATTGAAACCGTCAACAACCTTGATTGTATCTTTTACGGAAGTTCCGAGAGTTGCCGCACCCGTATCAAAAGCCGCCTCAACAACACGCTCAATTTCTTCAACGGTAATAAGCGGTCTTGCACCGTCATGAATAGCATAGTATTTGGCATTTTCACTGCACGCACCGATTCCGTTACGCACGCTGTCGGCACGGCTGTCACCGCCCTTGACAAGTTTTGAAACCTTACTGAAACCGTTAAGCTCGATAATTTTATTGATTCTGTCGTTATCCTGTTCACGGCAGACAATTACAATTTCTTTGATAAGGTGGCATTTTTGGAATGCCTTCAGGGTGTATTCAATTGCAGGTCGTGACAAAAGCGGAATAAACTGCTTGCTGTCGGCAATTCCCATTCTCACAGAACCGCCTGCCGCAACAATAACCGCAGATACAAAAGCTGACATATTCAACCCTCCGTAAATTTATTTTGCAATTTTACATATAATTTCTTTTAAGAAAATTAAATCTTATCAAGAGCCTGACTGATGTCGGCAATAAGATCATCAACATTTTCAAGACCTACCGAAAGTCTGATAAGGTCGGGTGCAACACCTGCCTCAATAAGCTGTTCATCCGTCATCTGACGGTGGGTGTGGCTTGCGGGATGAAGAATACAGGTCTTTGCGTCTGCAACATGAGTTTCAATGTCGCAGAGCTTTAAGCTGTCCATAAATTTAACCGCACAATCTCTTCCGCCCTTAACCGCAAAAGAAAGTACACCGCATGAGCCGTTCGGAAGATACTTTTCAGCAAGTGCGTGATATTTGTCATCTTCAAGGTCGGGATAATCAATCCACGCAACCTTGTCATTAGCCTTGAGGAATCTTGCAATTTCAAGAGCATTTTTGCAATGTCTTTCCATTCTCACATGAAGACTTTCAAGACCGTTCATAACATAAAAAGCATTCTGCGGTGACTGGATTGAACCGAGGTCACGCATAAGCTGAGAAGTTGCCTTTGTAATGTAGCCGAGCTTGCCGAATTTTTCGGCATAGACAATGCCGTGATATGAATCATCGGGAGTTGTAAGTCCCGGATATTTGTCGGCATATTTCAGCCAGTCAAAGTTGCCGCTGTCAACAATTGCACCGCCGACAGAAACACCGTGACCGTCCATATATTTTGTGGTTGAGTGAGTAACAATGTCAGCACCCCACTTAATCGGCTGACAGTTTACAGGGGTTGCAAAAGTGTTGTCAACAATAAGCGGAACACCGTGTGAGTGAGCAAGTCTTGCAAACTTTTCAATATCAAGGACAGACACGGTCGGGTTGGTAATTGTTTCACCGAACATTGCCCTTGTGTTTGGTCTGAATGCCTTTGCAAGCTCTTCTTCGGGAAGATTCTGATCGACAAAAGTAACATCAATGCCCATTTTCTTCATTGTAACACCGAGCAGATTATATGTACCGCCGTAGATTGCAGACGATGCAACAATGTGACTGCCTGTTTCGCAGATGTTGAAAAGTGCAAAGAAGTTAGCCGCCTGACCGCTTGATGTGAGCATTGCGGCAACACCGCCCTCAAGGTCGGCAATTTTTGCGGCAGTCATATCATTTGACGGGTTCTGCAGACGGGTATAAAAATATCCGCTGTCCTCAAGGTCAAAAAGTCTGCCCATTGCGTCACTTGAATCATACTTAAAGGTGGTGCTTTGATAAATGGGCATCTGTCTGGGTTCTCCGTTCTTAGGCACATAGCCGGAATGCAAACACTTTGTTTCCTGTTTCATTGTAAAAAATCCTCCGTAATTTCATTCATTTTAACTAAATATTAACTCAAAATCGGATACCGAATTATCCGAAAAATTCTTTAATAAAGTTCATTATTGCATCTGTTCCGAATACAACGCCTGCAACTATAAGCAAAAGCAGTAATGCACTGACAACTCTTACGGTTGTACGCTTTGCACCCGTCATTTTCTCAAACTGCTCGTCAAGCGTTTCACCGTCATTCTCGGTGTATTCAACATCTTCGTCAAGAATTTCTTCGCCCTCAAGCTTGATTGCACCGATTCCGACACAGGTGTCAAACGCCTTTTCATAAGCCGAATACGGAACATAGACATCATAGGTCAAATCATCATAGCCTGTGTATGCCTTAATGCTTTTGCTGTACTTGTTTTCCATACATTTTTTGATTGTAGCGTCACACGGAACGGTGCTGTCCTCAAGTGCGGCTTTAACTCTCTGCAATTCAAAGCCCGATGCCGTGAGCAGATACACGGGAGTGTTTTCATCGGTTATTGTTTTAAGCTGAGCCTTGCAGTTTTTGCAGACTGTTTCTTCATCATTATGCAGTCGTTTGCATTTTGAACAATATTTCATAGACAAATCCTTCGTTATTTCATTTTGTTATCTACAATTTTAACACAAAAAGACAGCATGAGCAATACCCCACGCTGTCTTTATCCATAAATTTTTGTGCAGTTTTGTTATAAACTAAAGTTATCAAAGTGACTCCACAAGTCTTACGATATACTTTTGAATAAGCGTTGCATCTACAACATTGATAATGCCGTCACCGTTTACATCTGCGACATACACATCTTCCGCATTGTTGACATCAATAAACTTATTTCCATTTTCATCTGTAAGATTAACAACATATTTCTGAATATCGGTAGCGTCAACTACATTAATAATACCGTTATTGTCAACATCGCCTTTAAGTCTTGTGACTTCTGATGAATTAAACTTGTAGCCGTACTTTTTGGCAAATGTTTCTGCTGTTGATCCAATCTTACCGTTAATTACAAGAGCATTGCAATTGCCGAATGAATCACAGCAAATTGCCTTTACATTTTCCCCGATTGTCACCGATTGAAGATTTTGGCAGTTATAAAAGGCATAGTATGAAATAAATTCAAGATTTTTGCCGAATTTCAGATTTTTAAGTGAAGTACATTCCTCAAACGAACTGTCGCAAATGCTGATAATACTGTCGGAAAAGCTCACCGATGAAAGGTTTGTGCAACCTGAAAAAGCAGATGTGAGAATAGATTCAAGTCCGCTGTTCAAAGTAAGCTTTTCAATTTTACTTCCTGCAAAAGCATAATTGCCTATTGCCTTAACCGTTTCGGGAATTGTAACAGTTCTCAGCGTTGATGCTGACGGTAACGATATCACAACCGAGCCGTACGGAGCATAAGATGTGTAGCTTCTTGATTCCGTAGAAGGTGCATCAGGATCAGTAATATCTTTTGTTACTGAATACATATGATTCTTGGCGATAAGTAAATCGTTTTGAACATAGAAGTTTGTGTTTCCGCTTTGAACCGTAATGCTTGAAAGCTGTGAACAGTACGCAAAGGGATTATAACCCATTGAGCTTACACTTTTCGGAATTGTTACAGTTTTGAGATTAGTGTATGAAAACGCCTGTTCACCGATTGAAACAAGGCTTGACGGAAGTGTGACTGATGTAAGCTTTTGGTCCGTAAAGGCATAATCGGCTATTGAAACAGTTCCGCTTTTTATAGTAACAGAGCTGTTATCCGCAAGCTTACCCTTGTACTTATACGCAACTTTTCCTGCGTAAACAATTCCGTTAGATTGATTTGTGTACCAAAGGCAATTGTCAAATGCGTTATCACCTATCGAAACAACGCTTGACGGAATTGAAAGTGTCGAAAGGCTTGTACAATTTTTAAATGCCCAAAAATTTATTTTTGTCAGTGTACTCGGCAGGCTTACACTTGTAAGTGCGATACAGCCGAGAAATGCACTTGAACCAATTTCAGCAATGCCCTTGGGAACAATAATTGTTTTCAAAGTTTTGTTAAACGAAAAACAATTGTTGTCAATGCCGACCATATCACAATCACCGACTGACGCAGGAACATTGACGCTTGCAGACTTACCGGAATAAGATTCAATCCATGCGTTAAATCTTCCGTTTGATTTCTGACCCACAATGCGATATTTGTATCCGCCATATGTATAGCTTTTATAAAGCTCATGTTTTGGAATTGCCTCCGCACTTACCTCGCTTGCCGTTGATACAACCGCATTTGCCGACATCGGCAATGCTGTAAACACACCAAACGCAAGAGTTGCCGATAGTGCAACAGAAATAATTTTGTTTACTCTTTTTCTCATTAAATACCCACTCCTATTCAGCAGAAATACTATACTTTAAGCTATCACATTATTTTTTAATTGTCAACTCAAATAACAGCCGTTTTGAAAATTTGCATTTCAAGACGGCTGTTGTTCTGTTATAAAAAAATCGGCTGATGTTGTTTTCCCTGCAATGCAAGGGTTACACAATCTTCAAGCTTATCAAAATCAGCCACAAGCGAATTTGGTTTCTTGATGCAATCGTCCTGTTTTAAAGGAACGAAGTAAATGTTTTTCGTGTTGAGAAGTCTGCCGATGTTCTGTGCCGACGCACCGAGAGCGTCATTTGTTGCAACGCACAACAGCACAGGTCTTAAAATTCTCAGATGCGACTTTGCCGCCATTGTTACCGCCGTGTCGGTAATTCCGAGCGACAGCTTTGCAAGCGTGTTGCCCGTACACGGTGCAATCACAAGCAAGTCGCACATTTTTTTAGGTCCTATCGGTTCTGTCTGCACAACCGAGTGCAGAACAGCTTTGCCCGTTATTTCTTCTGCCCTCTTTACCATTTCCTCCGCTTTTCCGAAACGAGTTGATGTTGAAAAGGCATTTTGCGACATTATCGGAATAACATCATAGCCTGAGCCAACAAGCCTCTGCATTTGCGTAAAAGCCTTTGAAAAGGTGCAAAAGGAACCGCACATTGCAAATCCTATGGTTGCTTTTGTCACCTGTAAACCTCCTTGATGATGTCAAATACAGTAGTTTTTATAATTTCTCCTGCCGTTTTCGGAGCACATTTTCCGGGGAGCGACAACGCCCTAACGGCATAAATTCCGAGTTTTTCGGCGGTATCAAAATCAACCCCTCCCGGCAGGGACGCAAGGTCTATAATAAGGGTGTTTGTGTCGGTATTCATAAGAAGTTCCCTGTCAAAAATCAACCTCGGAATTGTGTTGAAAACAATGTCAAACCGCTTTACCGTTCTGAGATTTTCCGTATTAAGTGCATTGTAGCCGAGTGCTTTTACATATGCAAGGTCTGACGGCTTTCTTGCACTCGCGGTAACATTTGCTCCGAGTAAAACAAGCTTGTGAGCAAGAATTTTTCCGATTCTGCCGAATCCCGTCACAAGACACTTACTGCCCGAAACCGTACCCTCATATTCTCTCATTGCACATTCAATTGCACCCTCTGCTGTAGGCAATGCGTTGAGTATTGCAAAATCATCTCTTGCTCCGTAATCAAAAATTTCACCGACGGAAAGCTTGGATATGCCTTTAAAAATCTGCTTTTCATCGTAGTAAAAACAGGCTTTTTAAGGATAATTTCAATATCGTCACCGTCAAGCAAAATATTCTCGTTTGAAAACGGAGTGTTAAGACTGTCGTCTGTCCTTATTGACGGCAACGGAAAAATCAATGCGTCACTTTCCGAAATTGCACTTTTTATACTGCAAAGGTTCAACGCACCGTGACTTTCAAGCCTGTCAAATCCGCCGAGCAAAACATCGTAACAACTGTCAGAAATTGATTTTGCAAGAAAAAGCTGTCGCTTGTCACCGCCGATTATGCCAAATGTTCTTATGTCGCTCTTTTTCATACACAACACCTGTAAATCAAGTTATTCTCTACACCCTCATATTATGCCGAGTGTCCTTGTGTGTGAACAACACATAAAAGCGACCGCAAAGCATATCACTCTGCGGTCGCTGTTTGTAACTTATTATTTGTTTTTCTTTAAATAATCCCAAAAATTATTTTCATCAGATTCATCAAATGACTCTCCGTTTTCGTCCTTTGTACATTCATTAAAAATGTTATACTCAAGCCATGCGTTTGCAGAGTCATAGTCCTTGCTGAAAATATCTGTGTTCTTTATATCAAAAATTCCCATACAATCACCTCAAAGTAATTTTTGCATGTACTCCGCAACTTAATATTACATCATATGAGCAAAAAATTCAATACTCATATTAGTATGTTTTATATTTTATTTAACGATTTACCGAATAACAGAACAAAAGAATTTTTTAAAATAAAGTTACGGTCTGAGTCCCATTCCGCCCTCAAGGGTAATGGTTTCGCCGCTCATATACTTGAAATCAGGTGATGCAAGTGCAACACAGGCACGGCCGATTTCTTTTTCAACATCACCAAAATGTCCCATTGGCGGCACTTTTACATTCGCCTTGAATGCGTCGGGATAAGCCTGCTCAAATTTTTCAAGCTGCGCAGTCCATGCAAGCGGACAGACAATGTTGACATTTATTCCGTCCTTGCCCCACTCGTTGGCGGCAACTCTTGTAAGACCTCTTATTCCCTCTTTTGCGGCTGCATATGCACACTGACCGAAGTTTCCGAAAAGTCCGGCACCCGAAGCAAAGTTTATAACCGTTCCCTTTGACTTTTTTAAGGTACGGATAGCAAGCCTTCATATAATAGAAGGTTGCGTACAATCCCGAATAAACAGCAAGGTCAAATTGCTCTGTTGTATGGTCAGAAAGCGTAATACCCGACGCAGAAGCCTGAGCGTTGTTAATCAAGACATCAATTCCGCCGAATGTTTCAACAGCTCTGTCAACAACATTCCGAACAACCTTTTCGTTATCGCCGTCCTTGCTGACATCAGCCTGAACAGGCAACACATTTACTCCGTAAAGTCTTTCGAGTTCTTCTTTGGCATCATCAAGCTTTTTGACATTTCTGCCTGTAATGACAAGGTTTGCACCCTCTTTTGCATAAGCAACAGCAATGCCGTAGCCGATTGAACCGCAACCTCCGTCGCTGAGAACAGCCCTTCCTCCGCCCGTAATAACAGCGGTCTTTCCTAATAAAAATCCCATTAATCCATCCTCCTTTTGGTAAAAAATATGCTGCAAGAATACAAATATTCTCACAGCCTTATATTACCAGTTATTAAGTTTGGTGTCAATCGGGGTAATCCTACTATACAGACATTAATTTGCGATTTAAATGATTTTCTTTCAGCTAAATTTTGCGATAGGTCGCAAAGCTAAATAATTTCGCTGTCGCTCTGTTGCTAAATTGTAAACCTTTCGGTTTACAGCTAAATTAAATTCACTTTTGCTGTCCGTCAGGACAATTTAGCTATCCACAGGATAATTTAGCTTGCGTAGCAAATTTAGCTCACGCTTGAGTGAATTTAGCTGAAAAAAGCACTTGCTTTTGCAAGTGCTTTTTTCTTGGCGGAGGACAAGGGATTTGAACCCTCGCGCCGCGTTAGCGACCTACTCCCTTAGCAGGGGAGCCTCTTCACCACTTGAGTAATCCTCCGTGTGAAGTTTAAATTCACTATAAAATAAAATGGCGGAGAGGAAGGGATTCGAACCCTTGGTCCTCGCGGGATCGACTAGTTTTCTAAGACTAGCTCCTTAAACCACTCGGACACCTCTCCGTATGCTCCATTCTT
>ENA-OQMZ01000944-OQMZ01000944.1-human-gut-metagenome-genome-assembly--contig:-NODE-944-length-11380-cov-2.254688_pt1 | contig 11380 bp, 13 predicted proteins | sample MGYA00242621_ERZ504862 | MGnify/ENA primary metagenome ERZ504862 (study PRJEB26092, sample SAMD00036393) | human gut metagenome | host: Homo sapiens | study: EMG produced TPA metagenomics assembly of... | reverse complement strand
TGAAAAATTCGAACATGCCAAATCCGAAGACCCTGAGACCAATATGCTTCTATCTCCGCAGGATTATACCTGAGTACAAAGGGCGAACCTTTTGAAGATTGCTACTCCAAAGCCGATAAAGCACTCTATCATGTAAAACAAAACGGAAAACAAGGATTCTTCTTCTATCAGCAGATGGAACTGGATTTTTCCGAAAATGAGGTGACCGGCAAAGATCTGGAGTTAATTGCCCATGCTCTGAGTGAAAGCGGCCGTTACAATGGTGACCTGAACTTGATTATCGGGAATTATGTATGGAACAGCCATTCATGAAAAAATCCGCAAGGTAGACATCTGTACCCGCTACAGTTCCATGCAGTATCTGCTCATTCTGTATGAACCAGATGAGACACAGATTTCAAAAGTAATGGATCGTATCTTTCAATATTATGATACGTTATATGATAAGAAGGATTTCAAACCGAGCTACGAATATCGTCCAATCCAGCATTCAAATAATTGAATCCTTTCTGCATTCATGTTAATATATATTTTTGGGTCTGATAACAGACAGAATGAAATTGTATGAACAGGCGCTCTGGTTTACCGGCGTCACTGTGGAGGAAAGAGATTTATGAGTAAAAATCAATCATCTGCTCCCATAGCAGAGAACAAGATGGGAACCATGCCCGTCGGAAAATTAGTATTTAACATGTCCCTGCCAATGATGATTTCCATGTTGGTACAGGCACTTTATAACATCGTTGACAGTATCTTCGTAGCAAAATTATCGGAAAATGCGCTGACTGCCGTTTCATTGGCTTTTCCGCTTCAGACACTTCTGATCGCGGTAGCTACCGGTACCGGCGTCGGCATGAACGCACTCCTTTCCAAGTCCCTGGGAGAGCGCAACTTTAAAAAAGCGAATAAGATTGCTGATAATGCAGCATTTATCTATGCCATCAGTTACATTATATTTTTAATCCTTGGCTTTACGATTGTAAAACCGTTCTATGCAAGCCAGATTGGAAATGCAGATGTCGAGATCATGAATCTTGGAATTGATTACCTGAGTACAGTTATGATCTTTTCTTTTGGTTGTTTACACAGATTTTCTTTTGAACGATTACTGACTTCTACCGGAAGAACAATCTTCAGTATGACTTCTCAGTTATGCGGTGCCATCACCAATATCATCCTTGACCCGATTATGATCTTCGGACTTCTCGGATTCCCGAAGATGGGGGTAACCGGAGCTGCCGTTGCCACCGTCATCGGACAGTGCGTAGCCGGCATCGTAGCCGGAACCTGCAATCACAAATATAACCATGAAGTATCCTTAAGCTTTAATGGATTCCGTCCGGACATAAGCCTGATCGGACACATTTATGCCGTTGGTATTCCGTCTATTATTATGCAGTCTATCGGATCGATCATGACCTATTCGATGAACCGCATCCTGATCGAATTCTCTTCTACCGCAACTGCCGTATTCGGTGTATACTTTAAGCTTCAAAGCTTCTTCTTCATGCCGGTATTCGGACTGAATAATGGTATCACACCGATCATTGCTTACAACTACGGTGCCCAGCAGAGAAAGCGTATGATCCGGACGATCAGGATCAGTCTGACAACTGCATTCTGCCTTACTTTTGTCGGATTCCTCTGTTTTGAAGGTATTCCACAGGTATTACTTGGAATGTTCAACGCATCTGCTGACATGCTGAAGATTGGTGTTCCGGCACTTCGTATCATCGGTATACACTACCTGATCGCATGGTTCTGTATCATTGCCGGTACCGTATTCCAGGCACTCGGTAAAGCAGTATTCAGCATGATCGTATCTATCATGCGTCAGCTGGTTGTACTGATCCCTGCTGCTTATATCCTGTCTAAGATCGGCGGACTGCACGTTGTATGGTGGTCTTTCCCGATTGCGGAAGTAATATCATTTATTGTGTCTATGACATTTTTGATCAGAATTTATAAACGAATTATCAGTAAGATCCGGAAGGGAAATTGTAAACTCTATATCGCTGACATGCAAAAGAGGCTGAAAAAATTCTTTTTAGAAAGAACTTTTCAGCCTCTTGCTTTATTCACATTTCATTACGGTTTTTTTAAGATGTCCTCTGCAATCTACTTTTTATTTTTATAATTCACAATATAAATTCCCACACATACCAGAATCAGTGCGATCAGACTTCTCGCATTAAATGCCTGGCTTACTTCTCCAAGAACCAGTGCCGATAACACCACACTGCAAAGCGGATTGACAAATCCAAAGATTGCTACTTTTGACACTTCATTATGTGCCAGCAGAACTGACCAGAGTGTATATGCTACAGCCGATACCATCGCCAGGTACAGGATCAATACCGCTCCTGCAACAGACATGTGATCCAGATGTCCACCCATGAGGATTCCTACTACAAACAGCAAGACGCCACCCATGAAGAATTGACATCCGCTTAATATAACCGGTGATACTTTTTGGGAGAAAATATTGATCAGTACGGTGGATGCTCCATAGGACAACTGTGCGATCAGCACAAAGCCTTCTCCTGTCAGTCTGAAGCCCATATCCATAGAGCCGCCTGCCATGTTGATGATCACGACTCCTGCAAATCCGAGAACACAACCGGCAAGTTTTCTGCCTGTCATCTTTTCATTTCTTACTATCAGACATGCCATTAAAATTGCGATAAAATTTCCAAGACCAGTGATAATTCCGCCTTTTACACCGGAGGTATGTGCCACTCCGATGTAGAAGAAAAAGTACTGGACAAAGGTCTGCGCAAAACAGACAGGAATCGCATAGCGGAATACTTTTCCATCCGGAAGAACCATATGTTTTTCACGGATAGATGCAAATACTAACACCAGAATTCCAGCCAATGCAAACCGGATACCGGCGAAGACAATCTGACTTGCAGTGTCCGCTGAATCGACTGCCAGGATCCGGTAGCCTGTCTTGATCACGGGAATTGCGCTGCCCCATAAGATGCAGCAGACACACGCCAGTGCTGCAACCACCCAGGTTCTTGTTAATATATTTTGTTTTTCTGAGGTTTTCATTTTATTTTTCAATCTCAATCTTCTCTTTCAGTACGACACATCCGGCCATATCACCGATTACATTCACACAGGTTGCTCCCATGTCACATAATGTATTGATGCTGATATACACACCCATGACTCCGGCCGGAAGACCTGCCATTGTTGCCAGTGCCGCAAACGATGCGATTGCTCCTCCCGGGATTCCCGTGTTCCAACTGACAGAAGAACATTCGCCAGAAGGATGATGATCATCATCGGAATACTGACATGTACGCCACATGCATTTGCAAAAAACATGATCATAAACGACATCAGGATTGATACTGCGTCCATGTTAACAGTTGCTCCAAGCGGAATTGTGATACTGGATATCTGATTCGGTACGCCCAGCTCATCTTCCACACAACTTTTGCTGAGAGGAATCGTTGCTGAACTTGAGCATGTACCAAATGCATTCAGTGCTGCCGGCATAATCGCTTTGAAGAACTTCACCGGACTTGTCTTTCCGAGAATGCTTACTGCACCGCCATATACAACAAATGCAAATCCAAAGAACGCAACATATAAGATAATCAGCTGTGTAGCCAGTGATACGATCGTCTTTGTTCCATTTGCCTCTACGACAGGGACGATCGTACAGAATACTCCGATCGGTGTGAAATACATAACCGTACTGATAATCTTCAGGCATGCTTCGTTGCACGAATCAATTACCTTTAATAATGGCTCTCCTTTTTCTCCGATCGCGATCAATGTGAAGCCCATGATCAGTGCAAATACCAGCACCTGCAGCATATTACCCTCTGCAAATGCAGACACCGGATTGGACGGAATCAGTCCTTTCACTGTATCTAATATACTGTCCATCTTTGTTGCCTGAATATCAGATGTAGCCATCTTAAAGCTGACACCTTTTCCAAGACGGATCAGTCTCGGAATGATCAGTCCGACAAAACTTGCCAGCGCTGTGGTGCACAGGAAGAACAGCATTGCCGCTCCTGTGATCTTACCTGTCGTCCTGGCACTTCCGATGCTTGCAATACCCATTACTATCGAACAGAATACCAGCGGGAAGATCATCATGTCCAATGCACTCATATAGATGCTTCCCAGTACACTCGTTGCAGTCAGAACCACTTTAAACCGTCCCGCCAAAAACAGTCCGGTCAGGATTCCGAGGATCAATCCGCCGAAAATCGCACCGGTGATGTTTTTTCTGTACCACTCATAAAAACTCTTCATTCGTATGTACTCTCCTTACTCTTTTAACTATAATATAACGTCTATATTTTACTATAGACATATAGATAATAGTTTATATCAAAAGGAGTGGGACGTCAATGTCCCACTTCCTTGGTTTCACCGTTTTTACAGTTTCCCCGTTGTTTGTCATATGCTAAAATAGAATTATTATCAATACAGAAACGAGGTGCTTTTATGCAGCACGAAGTATTTATCAGTTATCACCGAAACTCATCTGCTGAACTTGTGGAACATATTGTAGCGGCACTGGAAAGTCACGGAATCAAATGCTGGTATGCCCCACGGGATGTAGATTCAAGCTATGCCGGAGATATTGTTAAAGCAATCAATACATGCAAAGTCTTCCTTCTGGTTATGAATGAGCAGTCTTCTCACTCTGCCATGTACTCAATGAAATTGACTGTGCTTTTAACCGGTTCCATCAACATGAATCCATCCGCCTGTTACCTTTCCGAACCGATAACAGGGAAATATCGGATGATGTCCGGTATTACCTTGGACGGATTCATTTTCTGGATGGTACCGAACCGCCAGAAGAAGACCGTATCAATGCCCTTGTATCCAGAATTTCTTATTGGATTCAAAGCAGTGAATGGAACAACAATGCCCAACCGGTCGTTCAGGTTCAGAGCATACACAGTACCACCCTTGTACACAACACAAATTTGTTGGCCGGGCATCTGAACTTAACGAAATATACCGTTTACTTCATAGCGACAACAATAAATTATTTTTATGCGGAACCGGTGGCAATTGGAAAAAGATGAACTTGCCAGACAATATGGACTGAAATTCAGAACGAATACCGAACCATTCTCTGGTTCACTTACAACAGTACGCTGGAAGATATGATCATCACAGATCAGTTTCTTCTCATCCATGGTCTGGAAAATGAGAAACAAGACCTTACAACTCCTCAGGCACGGGAAACTTATTATTATAAAAAGCTGAATTATTTAAAAGAACACTGTGATAAACATACACTTCTTATCATCGACAATTTTGATGCCGAAGATGAACGCACACAGGGACTTCTGGAGGGAGCATATTCTGTAATTTTCACTACCCGCATCAGTCGTGAAAAAGATGGATATCAGGAACTTTCCATTCATCCAATGGACAATCCTGAAGATCTTATTGCTTTGTTTCAGAAATTTTATAAACGCCCTCTACAGTCTGGCGATGATATGATTCTCTTGCAGATTTTTGATAAGATTGCCCGTCACACCTACGGCATCGAACTTCTGGCCAGACAAATGCAAGCCGTGTTGTGGTCAAGCATTTTTGTAACACTTATGGCTAATAAAATCGGTGGATTGCAGTTTGGAATCTATCGGAACTGTCAGATTTCATCAAGGGTGTTTCACACCGCTGTCGCAGCTTTGCCCTTGACAAAAGCTAACCGTTCCGATTTTGAGTAATCAAGCAATCTGCTCGGGCAGCCCTTTTTTATCCTGCGATTCGTGCCTGATATGGCGTACGGTAACCGTTGGAGCTATGCGGGCGTACATGATTGTAGTGGACATAGGAAAATTCCTCCACTGCTTGGTAGAGTTCTTCCTCTGTTTTGAACTCATACAGATTTGTGCATTCATTCTTCAGTGTATTGAAGTAACGCTCCATCGGTGCATTGTCATAGGGATAACCTGCTTTGCTCATACTCTGCGTCACATTCACTGACTTGCAAAAATCAGTAAATGCCTTAGATGTATACTGTGAGCCCTGATCGGAATGCAGGATCAATTCTCCTTTGATAGCTGGCTGAGAATCCAATGCTTTCTGTAGAGTGCGGATGGCAAGATCACTGGTGATGTGCCGATCCGTTATGCTGGCAATGACACTTCTATCATGAAGATCAATAATACTGCAATTGTATCTCACATCATGGTTCTTCAAAAATAAGTATGTGAAATCTGTGCACCATTTTTGATTGATTTTATCCGACATAAAATTCTGCTGAAGTTTGTTTTCAAACACCTTGTGTGGTTTTCCCTGTTCATAATCTGTTTTTTGGGGACGAACGATGGATCTCAGTCCCAACTCCGCATTCATGTACTTATGTATGGTTGCAGGGCTGTAGTGATATCCCTTACGTGCCAGATAGACTGTCATGCTCCTGTAACCATCGACACCATTGTGTTCATGATAGATTTCATGAATCTGTGCCTGGACTTCTGCTTTATGGGCGTGATAATCCGCTTCCGGTGTTTCCGGTAGTTATAGTAAGCGTTCGGATAAATTTTCAGCCGTCTAAGCAGCCAGCGGATACCGAATGTCTCATGATATTGGTCAATAAATCGATAAGCCTCTAATCGATTTCCTTTGCGAAGAATGCCGCTGCTTTTTTTAAGAAGAGATTCTCCTTTTTTGCTTCTTCCAATTCCTTACGGAGACGGAGGTTTTCTTTCATAAGTTCCAGATCATTAGGAGCATCTGGATTCTGCTGGGCTTTTGTATGGCATTCTTCGCTAAATTCAGCACACCATTTGGAGATACTGGCTTTTGATACACCATACTCTGCAGTGATGCTTTTGTAAGTACGTCCCTCTTCGATATGAAGGCGAACGATTTTCTTTTTAAATTCAGGTGTGTAACTTTGTGACATAATACTTCCTCTTTTCTCTGTAAGATGATTATATCTTATTAGCCACTTCTGTTACAACTTTATTATAGCACTTCAATTCAATTATTATCCATGGTAAGTATGAGTATGAGATCAAGCTGGTATATGACGATCAGTTTGCAGATTTACAGAAATTAAAGAAAGAGAAGGAGGCGCAGTCAAGATGACAGATCATAGAAAAACAGCTGTTTACATCCGTTTATCCGCAGAAGATGACAATGTAGATGCAGAGCCAAAAAAGAGAGCGACAGTGTAACTTCTCAGAGAATTCTGTTAAAATCATTTGCAATTGATGAGCTGGGTGTAGCTGAGTCAGATATTCTGGAATATGTGGATGACGGTGTCAGCGGTACTCATTTTAAAAGGCAGGGATTTCAACAACTGCAGGATGACATGAAAAGCGGAGAAATCGGCTGTGTAGTTGTAAAAGACTTTTCCAGATTCGGAAGAGACTATCTGGAAGTTGGATTTTATATTGATATATTTTCCACTTCTACAGATTCGATTTATTTCGATTAATGACAGCTATGACAGTGCAGCAAGCAGCGGAATGACTGGTGGAATGAATGTAGCATTGCAGAATCTGGTATACAATATGTATAGCCTGGATTTGTCCAAGAAAATTTCATCAGCATTGCAGACAAGAACGAGAAATGGTACACGCCTTCCGGTAAATGCCAGATATGGCTATAAAAAAGGAAAAGATGGAAGGCTGGAAGTTGATCCGGAAGCCGCAAAAGTCGTGAAAATGATTTTTCGGATGGCAGCGGAAGGAACAAGTTTTGCAGATATTACAAGGGAATTGAACAGACAGGCGATTGCCACTTGTGATGAGCAGAAATTATCAAGAGGGGACCAGGTGCAGTTCCAGAGGTTTGAGACGATCAAAAAGAAACACTGGAGCCCTACGACAGTAGCGGCAATTGTCCGGGATGAGATTTATATTGGAACCAGAATCTGGGGCAAAACACGTTGTAGTATGCATACTGGCCATAAAGCAGTTCTGAATGATGAAACAGAATGGGTTCGCCTGGAAAATCATCATACGGCAATTATAGACAGGGCATTGTTTGAAAAAGCAAATGAAATGCATCCGAAAAAGAAGAGAAGTGTTGCGGAATCACGCACTAATTTTACTCTGGAAAGACGTAAAAAGCAGCCAGCATTGCTGTTATGTGCCAACTGTGGGCATTCTTTGCTAAAAGAAACGGAGCATCTGCTAAAATGCTCAGATGCTCGAACCAATGGAGATCCTGTGTGTCGAAGTCTGGTGATCCGGCGGGAACCGCTGGAGGAGAATATCCTTGGGCTTGTTCATCAGTATGCAGCGTCAATGTTGGAAAAAGAAAAGAAAGTATCTGCCAAAAGGCAATGCGACTACAAAGAGATCAATACCTCAGAATTGCAAAAACAGAGCCGACAGTTGACCTCGGAAAAGATGAAGCTCTATGAATGATTATAAAGATGGTCGTTATAGATCGTGATTGTATAGCAGAGAGCTGAAAAGATAAGTGTACAGCTGGATGAAATAAAACGAAAGATAGAAGATGCGGAGAATAGCAAAAAGCTTCTTGAACAAAATGAACTTTCTGATAAAATAAAACTAAAAGATTTCTTGGGAATTCAGAAGTTCGATACAGAGAAGCTGCGTGAGATTATCAAGGTGATCCGTGTTCATAGTCAGGATGAAATTGAAATCGAATGGAATTTTGACGATATTTTTTCGGAACAGAGGTAACTTGAGCAGGACAAGAATGACTTATCAGAAGATAATAAAGGTGCTGGGACTACCTGATGGAAGCGTCAGATAGTCTTCGGCAGAAAAAAATAAAATTTTTTTGTCCTATACTTGACACATCCACATATGCTGAGGCATACGTTTTGCACCAGATGTGCAGAAGCTGGGCCTAGATATCAAAGTTTTACAAATGATTATGGGACATAGTGACATAAGCATTACAATGAACATATACAATCACGTAGATGTTGCAAGAGTACAGAATGAAATAAAAAAGCTTGAAATATAATGTAATAATCAGAGCCATTCCCTTTATCGGGCGTGGCTCTTTTATGACAATTTTTGTGACAAATAAAAGAAAATAGACGCAATCAGACGAAATATTGTTTTTCATGGAAATGCTGAAAATCCTTGTAAACAAAGTGTTCTTGATATATGATGAAACAAGTCGAAGCCCGTTGTTGCTTTATGTGGTGGAAAGCGGTGGATCAAAAATCCTGGTATAAATAATAAGAAGAAACGGTAAAGCAGAAAATCTTCCTGACGGACTTGTGCTTACCGTTTTTTTATTTCTGTCGTTCCCATACCTGGCCGAGCGGGAAGGACGGAGTGGATTCTGCAAGAAAGTCTTCCAGTGCATTTTCGAAGAATTCCACGGCACGTTTGCTGGTGGACTTTGGATATTTATGCTTGATCTTATAGCAGACACGGTTTGGCGGTGTGTTTTTCAGTTCACTGATAAAAAGAGGCCGGTAATGGGAAAGCGCCAGGATCACAGACTGTGGTGCGACCATCCAGTTTCCCGGTTTTTTCCAGAGACGGTCCAAAAGTGTGATGGTATCTGCCGCAATGTGAGGCCTGGAAGCGGAGGAAAGCCAGCGGTCATGCCAGATCTGATAATTGTCATCCCAACTTAAAAACAGCTCCAGGGATGGATCCAGCTCATCGGTATGTATTGCCGGAGCCGGAATCACTGGCTGATCCGATTGTATCAGATAAAGTTTTTCTTCGAAGATTTTCTCTGTTATGATATTCTTGTAATGCAATTTGTGGTAGACAAATCCGATATCAATGCTGTGTTCTCCAAGAAGACCGTAGAGCTCTGAAGAATGATGGGACTCGATGTTCAGGTCCAGCTTGGTCTGCTCATTTAAGATCCTGTCATACAGTGGTGCGAAAACAGCTACGTTCAGGCTGTCTGTACAGCCGATGGTAAGCAGCAGGGAATCCTGATTGCGCTGCAACTCCATAGTTTCCTTCCAGAGAGACATCCAGCGTTCCGCAAGGATGATAAAATCTGTTCCCTTGGCAGTCAGTTCCACCTGCTTGTGGCCTTTCTGACGGATCACAAGGGGAAAACCCAGTTCGTTCTCCAGAGATGTGAGCCGGTGGCTGACAGTAGGCTGGGAAAGAAAAAAGAAGATCCGCTGTACGGGTGATGCTCTTGGTATTTACAATGGTGAGAAAGGTTTCGATTTCAGCAAGATTCATATGAACAGCTCCTTTTCTTTGGTGTTGTCTATAGGATGGTTTAAGCTTTGATAATATAAAAATTATTTATATTATACAGAGAAATTATTCGTTATTCAATAGTAAGCTTGTATGATATGATAAATTACAAATTAAAAAAGAAAATCAAAAGAAGAGAGGTTTTCATATGGCATTAGGATGTAGGATCAGACGAAACTTTGAAAGACCGTCAAAAGAATTAGTAGAAGCCTTCCGTAGAATTCCAGTTGCAAATATTGATGATAACTGTGGAAAGATCGCTGCCGTAGATTCCAGTATTTTCCCGCTGAACCCGAAGGCAAGACTTCTGGGAACTGCATTTACAGTAAATGCACCGGCAGGAGATAACCTTCTGTTCCATAAAGCACTGGATATGGCTCAGCCGGGAGATGTTATCGTTCCTGCAAACAAAGGAAGCAGGATGGAGTTATCCTTATCAACAACAGCCGTGGTCAGCTTGTTGTTGAGCAGGATCTGGCAGATGCTCTGAATAGTGGGAAGTTTTATGCTGCTGGTCTTGATGTTGTTTCTACTGAGCCGATCAAGGGGGGATAATCCGCTTCTCAAGGCTAAAAACTGCATCATCACTCCGCATATCTCCTGGGCTGCGCAGGCTTCCAGACAGAGGATCATGGATATTACGGTTGATAATATCAAGGCTTTTCTGGATGGTAATACGGTTAACAGAGTTAACAAATAGATTTTTTTCGGTGTTTCGATTTCCTATGTATGATGTGTGAGGAAAGGACGGCTGTCTCGTTTTTTGGGGTGGCCGTCTTTTTCTTTGTGTGGTGGATGGAAGTGTGGTGGATGGAATGAACCGTACGCCGGGGATGTGGCAGCGGTACGGGCAGGGCTCCGTCGGCGGATACTGCTAAGGCTCCGGAAATCGGCTAAAAACATTGAGACAGGGTCAGAACTCGCCTCTGGCTCAGACAGCAGCCCCTGTCTCAATAACGCCGATCCCCGCAGCCTAAGCAGTATCACACCTCCTCCACAGCAGCCCATACCGCTGCCACATCCCCGGCTGAAATTCAACCGCAGAGAGCAGACAATAGAAGCGAATGTACATTCTGCCCAGTGCCCAAAAAACACAATATATAAAAATAAATCGGCACAGCGTTCCACGTCCAACACCGAAGAATACAGGAACCAGAACTCGGCCACAGCATCCCCACAAACCAATAACCGCCAGAAGCAACTTAACC
>ENA-OQMZ01000943-OQMZ01000943.1-human-gut-metagenome-genome-assembly--contig:-NODE-943-length-11385-cov-1.831942_pt1 | contig 11385 bp, 10 predicted proteins | sample MGYA00242621_ERZ504862 | MGnify/ENA primary metagenome ERZ504862 (study PRJEB26092, sample SAMD00036393) | human gut metagenome | host: Homo sapiens | study: EMG produced TPA metagenomics assembly of... | reverse complement strand
CTTTGAAATCAAGTAAAGAGCTTTCTGCACCGTTCTGTGTCTTTCTTTAATTGATAATTGTTTTTGAGAATGGAACAAATGTAAGTACGCATATCTGCATTATCTTCAACAATGAGGATGGTTTCCTTTTTCTCGTTTCCATTGGCAGGAATGGAAAGTGGATGTTCATTCTGCTCATATTTTTCTTTTTCTGATTCGGCTTGGGGGATACCTTTTTCCAAAGGTAATAGTATTCTGAAAAAGCTCCTTGCTTGGGATTGTTTCCTGCATAGATGTTGCCTCCGTGCAGAGAAATGATTTTCTTACATAAGAATAGTCCGATTCCTGTGCTGCTTTGTCCATAAACGGGATATTTGATGCTCTTTTTGGATTGGTAGAAGCGTTCGAAAATACGTTCTATATCTTCGGGTACGATACCATTACCTGTATCTTTTATATCTATGAACAGCCAGGTATGGTTGTTTTTGTCGGTAAGGGAAGCCACATACAAACTTATTTTTCCATAATCGGGAGTGAATTTAACAGCATTGGATATCAGATTAATAATGGCTTTGCGCATATATTCAACATCAAATATCCAAAACGGGGTACAGAGCCGGAAGTAGGTGATGATGTTTATGTTCCGTTCATGGGCAAATACTTCGAAAGGCATTAATATATTTTGTATAAGGCGGATAAAGTTTTCGTTTGTCTTATTTAATACAACTTTGTCTGCATCTAACTTTCTGAAGTCCATTAATTCATTGACTAGTGATAGCAGATAATTGGAATTCCGTTCAGCTATTTGTAGCTGTTTCTTTACTTCCGGCTCATGGCTTTCGTCAAGGGCGCGTTGGATGGGACCGTTGATTAAAGTGACTGGTGTCCGGAATTCATGAGTGATATTGGTGAAGAAAGCAATTTTTTCTTCCGTTACCTCCTCGACGTGTCGTGCCATTATTTCTAGTTGTTTATTTTGTAACTCTAGCTCATGGGTGCGTTGGGCTACTTCTTTTTCCAGTTGTTTTTTCTGTTGACGGTACAGACTTATTTTCCATTGATAAAAATAATAGCTGCCTACGGTGATCAGAATGGCAAGCAATAAATAGAACCACCAGGATTTATAGAAATAAGGAGTGATGGTTACTTTGACTTCCGTTATTTTATCGGACCAATGTCCTTTCTCGTCTGTGGCACGGACTTGGAACACATATTTTCCGGAGGGAACGAAATTGTATCTAGCAGTATGTTCGCCAGGAAGGGTTTCTGTCCATTCATTCTCATAATTTTTCAAGCGGTAGGCATATTTCACTCGGTTACAGTTTCCATAGTTTAAGGTGGAAAACTCGATGGAAAAACCATGATCTTTTTCGTGCAGACGGATGGTATGTAAATTTGTTACCGCGCAGGGAGTTTTTCCGTCTGCTGGAGGATAGACCATGGTACCGGCGACACTGATTGAGGTCAGTTTGACTTTGGCATCCTGCTTTTTTGTCTTGGCTATATCGGGGGTGAAAGCGACTAATCCGTTTATAGTACCGAAATATAACAGGTTATTTTGGGGAGAATAATAAGATGCGTTCCAATAAAACTGATTATTGGGCAGTCCGTCTTCTTTTGTATAATTGGTGAAAGTCATGGTTTGTGTATCCAGTTGGGCGATGCGTGGTTGGTGGACATCCACAGATGTCCCGTTTTATCTTCCACAATACCTATAATGGTATTATTGGGTAACCCGTCCTTGCGGGTGTAGTTATGAAATGTGAACTGTGTTCCGTTTTCTTCCGCTAGTTGATATAGTCCGTTCCCATTTGCCCCCAGCCAGATGGTACCATTATGATCTTCTATGATACAGTTTATTTTTTCTAATTGCAATGAAGTGGGTTCCGTCAGTTTATGTTTTAAATAGGTATAGCTGAATTGTGCGGAGGAAATGGAGAACGAGTGTAAATCCATAATGAAAACTCCTTCAGATGTTCCCATCCAAAGGCGTTTCTTGCGGTCGATAATGATGGATCCTACCGCATCGAATTCATTGTCGGAACGGTCAAACAAGACCCGGGTGAAACGCTTGGTCTTTTTATGGTAGAAATGAAGCCCTCTGGTAGTACCAAACCATAAACCATTGTTCATGGTGTCTTCACAGGCGCTGCTCAGGAAATCTCCTTCCAGTCCTATGGAGTCTTCCCGGATATGGCGTTGGAAAGTTTGGTTATGGGGGATGTTCAGATTTAGTTCATTGATTCCGACTCCCCAAGTATATGCCCATAAATGATTTTCGGAATCAATGAGAATGCCACGGATAGAGTTGTTACTGATGGAAGTGGGATTGTTCTGGTCAAAAGTATAATGAATGAACTCATCGCTGCCTTTGCTCTTTTTGTTGAGTCCTCCCTCTACTGTTCCTACCCATAGATTTCCGTCTTTGTCTTCGCTGATGGCATTGACGGATTGGGGGAAAGAGAGGTTTCTCGAAGATAGTTATATTGCCACACATACGTTTGCAGACAATTGGGAGTCAATAATTGATTCCTCCTATCTCGGTCCCTACCCAGATATTCTCATTGTCGGTCAGCAGGCAGTTGATGAAATTACAGTTCAACGACTTGTCAGGCATTTCATTGTTTTGGCGGATATAAGTAAAAGTATCGGTATCCCGATTGTATACATTGAGTCCGTTCAGAGTAGAAACGATGACATCTCCTTTGCTAGTCAGTTTAACTCCGGTTATATAGGCTTGACTTAGCATTCCGGGGCGATGATTGGAGTAACGGTACCGGTTCAAACTCTGCCGAGTATGGTTATACTTGAAGAGTCCGCGATTGGTTCCTATCCATAACAATTCCCCGTCAGTTTCCATGCAGAGAATTCTCCAGTCTTCTGAGAAGGGTTTCAGCAGCTCCGATACCATGCTGGTTTTCAGTAAGTGGTTGCTTCCTTTTTCAATACGGCATACATGATTATCTATGCCTGCACAGATGTATTCTTGCAGGTCAATAACAGCGTGGATGGGGGATTCTGTATCTTTTTTCAGTTTATAGTAATCTTTTATTTGCCCGTTTACGCCTAGTTCCAGATACCATAGATTCTTGTCTGTCGATATCCACAGATTGTCCTGCTTGTCCCGATAGATGGATGCAATGTAGTTACTTGCTAGAGATTTCAATTCGGCAGGCAGTTCTTTGTCCGTGTCTATCTGTGTATAATGTTTCAAGTCAATGAGGTCTATTCCTTCTTCCGACCCTATCCAGAGTCGTTGAAACTTATCCTCACAGACTTTATGCACGTAGTCGTTTTTCAAGCGAATGGAGTGGGATTGGGAATTATAATGAATGAATTGATAGCCATTATACCGTCCTATTCCATTATTAGTAGCTACCCAGATATATCCTTGAGTGTCTTTGTAAATATCATTGATGAAGTTATGGGGTAACCCAGTATCTTCTGTAATGAAGCTGAAATTATATCGGTTGAAAAAGTTATGTAAGTTTTCTCCAAATAAGTTCAATACTCCTCCTGTAAGTAGAAGAAGTGCTATAATGTGCGTTTTCATATTAGTAATTGTTTCCCAACAAATGTAAATAATAGTAAGATAGTTCCAAAACATTTGAGTTGGAAAATCTTGTATCTGAGAGTAATATAAGGAAAATGGACGGCTGGAGGATTACAATGGAATTACAAAAGAATGTGATGAAGGCTTTTATGATATGTATGATAACAAAAAAGGCTCGCTATCTGCGAACCTTTGTGCTCTTCGTCTTGGACTTGAACCAAGGACCCTCTGATTAACAGTCAGATGCTCTAACCGACTGAGCTAACGAAGAAGGTTTTTCTCTCAAATGCGGTGCAAAGATAATAGGTTTTTCCGAAATATGCAATATCTTTGCAGAAAAATTTTAGATAAATGGATAAAATAATTGGAATGGGCAATGCATTGGTTGACGTTCTTGTTACTTTGCAAGATGATTCGCTACTAGATGAGATGAGTTTGCCCAAAGGAAGCATGCAACTTATAAATGAAGATAAGTTTTTGAAAATCAGTGGTAAATACTCTGGTATGCAAACGCATAAAGCTACAGGGGGAAGTGCGGGAAATACAGTTTTGGCGTTAGCTAACCTAGGGGCACACCCGGGATTTATCGGAAAGATAGGAAACGATGATTTTGGGCAATATTTTAAAAAAAACGGTTTGAAGCAGGGAATTGACATGAAATTGCTCGCCGGTGATTTGCCTACAGGAGTGGCTTCTACTTTCATTTCACCGGATGGGGAACGTACTTTTGGAACTTATCTGGGAGCTGCTGCTACTATGAAAGCCGAAAATCTGACGTTGGATATGTTTAAGGGGTATGCATATCTATATATGTTTAAGGGGTATGCATATCTATATATAGAAGGATACTTGGTACAGGATCATGAATTGATTCTTCGTGCTATGCAATTAGGAAAAGAAGGCTGGATTTGCAAATCTGCATTGGATATTGGCCAGTTATAATATTGTGGAAGGGGATTTGGAATTCTTCGATATTTTGATAACTAAATACGTGGATATTGTTTTTGCTAATGAGGAAGAGGCAAAGGCTTATACAGGCAAGGATGCATGGGGGGCTATCAATGAAATTGCTTCTAAATGCAGTGTTGTAATAGTAAAACTAGGTGCCCAAGGTTCATGTATAAAGAAAGGTACGGAATGCATCAAACTAGAGGTACCTCCGGTAAAAAAAGTCGTGGATACCACTGGCGCGGGAGATTATTATGCAGCAGGTTTTCTGTATGGACTGACTTGTGGTTATTCTTTGGAGAAGTTGTTCCATTATAGGTTCTATTTTAGCATCCAATGTGATACAAGTGGTGGGTACAACCTTATCAAAGAAAAAATGGGACGAAATAAAGTTAAATATAGAGCCCTTCTACAGGCTTGAATAGAATAATGTATTAATTTGCGGTTCACAAATACATAAAGTGATGAAGTGGAATAGTAAGAAAATATTGTTAATGATTTGCGTGGGCCTGACAGGTAGCGCTTTGTTTAGTTTTAATAAAGGTGATGACCGTAATTTCCAGATAGCAAAAAACTTGGATATCTTCAATGCGATATTCAAGGAATTGGATATGTTTTATGTTGATACTATTGATCCTGAGAAAGTGATAAAATATGGTATTGATGCTATGTTGGCGCAGACCGACCCTTACACGGAGTATTATCCTGAAGAAGATAATACACTAAAGGAAATGACTAGCGGAAAGTTTGGCGGTATCGGATCGGTAATACGTTATTATACTCCCCGAAAGCGTGTGGCTATTATTGAACCTTCCGAAGGAAGCCCTGCTGCCGAAATAGGACTGAAAGCCGGTGACATCATCATGGAGATCAATGGAAAAGATATGGCCCAGGGAGATAGAATTCCCAATGATCTGACCTCGTATGTCAGTGATAATTTGCGTGGTGAGCCGGGAACAACTTGTGTGTTGAAAGTTGAGAGACCTACTTCTGATAGTACTTATGTGCCAATGGAATTTAAAATAACCCGTTCTACCATCCGTACGAACCCTGTACCTTATTATGGAATCGTAGGCAATAATGTGGGATATATCGTTATCAGTACTTTTGCTATAGAGAACTGTTCAAAAGATATAAAGAAGGCATTGATAGAATTGAAACAGCAAGGTGCTAAATCTATTGTTCTCGATTTGCGTGGCAATGGTGGCGGTTTGTTGGGGGGAAGCAGTGAATGTAGTGAATCTTTGTTGCCGAAAGGGAACGAAGGAATTGTGGTGAACAAAAAGGTAAGATTAAACAAGCTGGTACCACTTATAAAACAATGAATGAACCGGTAGATACAGAGATTCCGCTGGCTGTGCTAGTGGACGGTTCTACAGCTTCGGCATCCGAGATTGTTTCAGGTTCCTTGCAGGACCTTGATCGGGCTATTGTGGTAGGAAGCCGTACGTATGGTAAAGGGTTGGTACAGGTTCCTCGTGAATTGCCTTATAACAGTAGCATGAAAGTGACTACTGCAAGTATTATATTCCCAGCGGACGATGCATTCAAGCCATTGATTACGCTAAACGTAATGCTGACGGTCGGTGGCTCGTACTCCGGACAGCCTGACCAATGTATTCCATACAGCAGCCGGACGTGAAGTGCGTGATGGTGGCGGTATTCGTCCGGATGTGGAGGTGAAAGTTGAAAATTTCCCAAACATTATGTTTTATCTGCTTAATGATGATATGATTTTTGATTATGCTACCCAATATTGTATCAAGCATTCTCAGGTAGGGGAAGTGAAAGACTTTACAATAACAGATGCTGACTATGTTGATTTTAAGAAGATGTTACATAAGCGTAAGTTTACTTATGACCGTCAAAGTGAGAAGATGCTGAAGAACTTGAAAGAAATAGCGGAGTTTGAAGGATATATGGATGGGGCAAAAGAGGAGTTTGCCGCTTTGGAAACGAAATTGACGCATAATTTGGATCATGAGCTGGACAGGTTCTCGAAAGAGATAAAAGATGCTATTGCTCAGGAGATTTTGAAACGTTATTATTTCCAACGTGGCGCGATATTGCAACGCTTGAAAGATGATCCTGATTTGAAAAAAGCTATTGAGACATTGAACAATCAGTCTGAATATAGTAAGATACTTTCTGTTATGAAATAATCGAATGAGGGGCGGATGTACGAATCTGCCCCTCATTATTGTATCATGATACCATTGATGATGCTTTATTTGAACCGGGAAGTATCTATTGGTTTATGCTGTTTTTCTTTATACCCTCCGAACTTGTAGGTAAAGGATAAAGTTATGTTGCGTGAATAGTTGTTGGTGTGCATGTCCATGTATTGTCCTTTATTACGTAGTGTCACATCTATGTTGCCTTCCATCGAATTGAACAGATCATTGGCCTTCACTTGGATACTTGCTTTTTGGTTGGCAAAGTTCCAACGTATTCCGGTATGGATGGCCAGATATGATTTAAATCATAACTTCCCTGGATAGATGGGCTCAAATAAAGTCCGGTCAGTTCCATGCGAATATCCGGTTTGGTAGAAAGTATTATATTATTTTGTAACATGGCGAGTCCGATCCACTTGCTGTGGTTGAAGGAAGATCGAAGAATTTGTTACATTTTGCTTGACGGTATTCAGCTTGCAGTGTGACGTGACTGTCCAACCAATGTCCGATTTTGAAGGGAATGATAGTCGTGGCTGAGAAACTTTGCTGATAATCCCAGTTTAAGGTTTTGTAAATCAAAGCCAGGCGTTCTGTGCTTTGATAGGCTAGTTGCTGAAATAAATCGGGTTGATAATCATAAGCCAGGCTGAAGATATACTTGTTCTTTAAAATATAATTCAGATTTGCGGAATAATCGGTGGATGGCTTTAACATTGGATTGCCTTGTACTTCTTCATAACCACTTATATAGCCGGTACTTTCGCTCAGATCCCAGTAGCTGGGATAGGACTTATCTGATGTGAATGAAAGTTGTAGAATATGTGCTGGGGTCATTACGTATGTTAATTCAGTTGTAGGATAAGCCGCCCATGCATGATAACGGGCCGTTTTGTAATATTCTCCGGTTATGGACGCGCTGAAAGACAAATGTTCTCCCATGTTTTTGCTGAATCCGACGTAGAAGTCATATGTATATTCATTATAACGATTGTTTGTATTGAGTTCGCTCATGTCTGTTCCGTTTTGGGTATGATAGAACTGAGTATTATGGTCACTGGCATAAGTTAAAGAGGTGCCATAGTTTAAGGTCCACTCTCGTGGTAGTGTGTGTGACTGGTCTACGTATATTTTCCAGCGGTCTATTGTTTGTCCGCTAGTCGTGTGAAATTCGCTTGTTTGGTTCTTGTTGTCTTTGTTGGTGAATTGCTGATGACTTTCGGAATGGTAGGAGGTATAGTTTATTCCAGCTTTCATACCGAAGCTAGAGAGATAATCTAAAGCGATATTGTGCATTCGAGTCTCCTTTTTTGTCCGGTTGTCTGCGGTTGTGATGTTCCCGTCGGAATATGAATGATTATCGTTGTTAGGGTTGAAGACACCAGTATAGGCTAGATTGATATGAGCATTATCATTGAATTTATATTCAGCGCCTGTTCGTACATAATGTGTTATTCCTTTCCTGTCAATATCATTGTGTTGACAGATATCATATATATTATTTTTTAAGGTGTGATGTGAGTACGTATCTGTTGTTTGTCTGTTTTGTTCATAATGGGTATTATATAGCAAGTCTATATTCCATTTAGGAGTGGTGTAAAGCAGGCTGATTCCTCCTTGTGTGCCACTTCTGTAATTGTATAGATATCCGGCGTTAACTTCTCCTTGCAACCCACTTTCTTCAGGACGGTAACCTTTCAAAAGTAAGTTGATGGCAGCACCTCTTACATGATATTGCGGCGGTGTGCTATACATAATTTCTGCCTTTTCTACACGTGAAGCCGGAGTGTTTTTTAATAAAATGGTCAACTGTTCGTGACTCATTGTTGTGGGCCTTCCGTTTAAAATAATGTTCAGATTGTGTGTGCCTGCTAATGAAAGGTTGCCGTTTATTTCCTGTACACCGGGTAATTGCTGAAGGATTTCATAAGCATTGTTCACGATTCTATGTGTGGTGAGTTGTGACAGATCATACGATAATTTTCCTTCTTCCACTTTTACAAGAGGGCGTTCCCCTTTGACGATAACTTCGTCCAAAGCATAATCTTTACTTTTCAGGGTAATCGTGCCTGCGTCTTCTCCTGTAGTTGTCAATAAGAGGGTTTCGTACATGATGTGTTGGAAAATCAGCCGATAAGATGCTGGTTGCCGGTTGAACCTGAAGTAACCGGTGGTATCTGTGATTACGGCGTCCACAAAAGTAGAATCAATGGTTTGTAGGATGACGGTTGCACCGTCAATGGCTTGTGCATGGATGTTTGTAACCTTTCCGGTAATGGTTTGTGCAGTGGTTGTTCCTATAACCCAAAATAAAAATAGCGATGTGATGATAAATTTTGCTTTTTCATATCTATTTGTTTTTAATATTTTCTTTAACTTTGACGAAACAAAAGTAGGGAGACTTTTTTCCTTACGTGGTTAATGGCAGGTTAACACAATGTTAACAAAGTATGGATAGGATATAAGTGTATGACAATCAAACATATTCGTTGGGTAGCTTGTATCGGACTGTTGGCAATCATCTGTTTGCAGTACGTTTGGCTTGTAAATACCTATAAGCTAACTAAGGAAAGTATACAGTTCAGAAGCAATGAAGTATTTAGAGATGCAACGATGCGTGAGGTGTTTTATCGCATGGAAGTATATCAAGATTCTTTGCAAAAGAAGTATAAGGACAAAGATACTTCCATTATGGTTAGAATAAATCTGGATGAAGATTATGATTTTTTTGAGGATGGCAGAGGGGATAAAAATGTGAACCAATGGTTGATGTCCAATATGCAGGTTTCCATGCAAGAAATTGTCAAGAGGGATTATAAATTGTCTGTTTCTTTGTCAAGTTTAGATTCTATTTATCGGACAGGCCTTGCTGCCGAAGGATTGGATGCAGAAGTAATAACTTGTGTGACAGATTCGCTGGGGAATATTCTTAGAAGTTCCCGTTCCATACAGGTAGGGGATTATGGCTTGTTGAAAACCGGATTACAACCTATCAATTATAAATGTACGGAGAATCTTCAGGCTTTTATTGTTAATCCTTATTGGGTTATTTTCCAGCAGATGACCTTGCTCCTCATTGCTACTGTCTTGATGATGGCAATGATCGTCTATTGTCTTGTTTATCAGATTCGTATTATTGCTCATCAGAATAAAATAGCTAGGATGCGTGAGGATTTCTCATACGCCATGATTCATGAGATGAAGACTCCTCTTGCCTGTATTTTGATGGGGACCCGAATGTTGAAATCAGGAAAGTTAGATATTTTTCCGGATAAACGCGAGAAGCATTTTCAGATATTGGAAGACGAGAGTGAACATTTATTGTCACTGACTAACAAAGTGCTGACGCTGTCAAAATTGGAAAATGCTCAATTGAGGCTTTGGAAAAAGGAGATACAACTCCGTCCGATGTTAGAGGATCTTATTGAGAAATATACTGCTAAGGCAGATAAACCAGTACATTTCTCTCTTCATTTGGAATCGGAATGGGTATATGCTGATGAAGAATTCTTGAAAGAAGCTATCGGTAATTTGGTAGACAATTCTATAAAATATTCAGGTGAAGAGGTGGACATACAGATTTCATCCTTGCGTCAGGACTATAACTTTTATTTGATAAAGGTAAGAGATAACGGCATAGGTATTCCGTTGAAGGACCAGAGTCGTATTTTCGAGAAGTACGAGCGTGCTTCGGCTGCCGACCGCAGCCGTAAAGGCGGTGCGTCAGGCTTCGGATTGGGTTTGAATTATGTTTTTCGCGTGGCTGAAGCGCATGGTGGAAAAGTGTGTGTGGAAAGCATTGAAGGGGAGTATAGTGAATTTTTTCTTTTTTTGCCGAGTGGGGAGAAGAAATAAATATTTTTTAAGGAGGAAGATGATATGATAAAACTGTTGTTGGTGGAAGATGATGCCAATCTTTGTTATATTATTCGTGGTGGATTGGAGGATATGATAGGTGGATACGAGGTGATGACCGCTTCTAATGGCGAAGAAGGGCTGAAGATATGGAAGGAGCAACATCTTGATATCATTATTTCAGACATTGAGATGCCTGTTATGGATGGTTATGAAATGGTACGTCGTATTCGGGAAACGGATGGATTTATTCCCATTGTTTTTACCTCGGGCAGGGTTTCGCCTAAAGATGTGGTGAAAGGTTATGAATTGGGGGTGAATAATTATATTAAGAAACCTTTTTTGGCCGAAGAACTGGATGCGCATATTGGTGCTTTGTTGAAAATGAAGCGGGGAATGGGAGCCGCTAATGAAAGTGAGATTTATCGGATTGGTGAAAATTATACATTTGATGCTGTTCATGCAGTATTAAAGCATTCGTCGTGTGTACAAAAGACAATGACGGAACGCGAAGCGAAATTGCTTCAGATGCTTTGTAAAAAGAAAAATGAACTAGTGAGGCGGGATATTATTCTTTCAAGACTATGGGATACGAGGATGATTTTTTTGCATCACGTAGTCTCGATGTTTTTGTTACTCGACTTAGAAAATTGTTTGCTGATGATGAACGGATACAGATAAAGACTGTGAAAGGAGTGGGTTTATGTCTTTCGGACAAAGGATGAATATGTGTAATATAACATTTATTGTAACGTGAGTTCGAAATAAGAATAAATATATTTCACTTATAATTAGAAACATAGCGATAAAAGTATTAAATTTATAGTGCTGAATTATAACATTTAAACGATTACCACTATGTTTCCAGAGTCTAAA
>ENA-OQMZ01000942-OQMZ01000942.1-human-gut-metagenome-genome-assembly--contig:-NODE-942-length-11389-cov-2.068549_pt1 | contig 11389 bp, 13 predicted proteins | sample MGYA00242621_ERZ504862 | MGnify/ENA primary metagenome ERZ504862 (study PRJEB26092, sample SAMD00036393) | human gut metagenome | host: Homo sapiens | study: EMG produced TPA metagenomics assembly of... | reverse complement strand
TCCCAACAGGGCTTGCTTTCGCCCCAGCATTCCCGGCTGTCGCGCAGCAGCGTCAGGTTCAGCATCAGGGTCTCGTTACAGATTATCGCCCTGTGCCTGAATAAAACCGATTTTGCCCAGCCACCCGGCTCCTACTGACGGAAGTCCCTTTCCTTTTGGCTTCGCGGAGGTGTCATCATAGCCGTTCACGCACAGCAGCCACCGCGCCGCCTGCGGATAGCTCAGCTGCTCCTTGCTCTGCCCCGCATACAGTGGAAAGAGCCGGAGTTTATTGCTGCTTTCCGACATTTCACCGTTGAGTTTGGCCGCGCCGTATTCTGTGCCGATCTTTGCCTGCGGCACCTGCCAGAAGGGGTGTGTCGGGTGAAACAGCCAGAAGCGGTCCTTCCACTGCTCCAGATAGTCCCGGACAGGCTCTGCCGGGAAACGCCCAAGCTGCCACAGCTCGCTCCAGCGCTCCAGTGCATCATCGCTCTGTGCCAGCGGTTGGGGTTTCCCCTTTGCATCCACCCGGGAGAACACGGTGAACAGCACCGCCAGCAACAGCCGCAGCACGGCGGCGTTCTGGGTGGGCATCTCGCCCGCAAGGTCCACATAATCCTGCGCCGACACCAGCGCCTCGGTCAGGGACACCTCCCGCACCGTGTTGTCCCGCAGCCGCACCCGTATCCACGGTTCGGTCAGCAGGTTGAATTCAATTTTCTTCATCCGTCTCCTCCTTTTGGTAATACAGGCCGTTTTCACGGTCATAACAAAGTTCCATGCCCGCAAGCCGGGCAGTCAGGTTTTCATCCAGCAGCAGGATCAGTTCTCCGTGCAGCAGCGGCGACAGCTGCCACGCCGCAAGGCGGCTGCGGTTATCCGCTTCCAACTCCCGGATGACCCTATCCACCTTCCACGCTTTGCCGAACACCGCCGGGAGACGCAGCTTCTGCCGGGCAATCTTCAGTGCCGTTTCCGGCGGGGGCGGGCTGTCAGCAGCTACGGCGCTGCCACCCTCCTGCCACGGCAGAAAGTGGATGCTGCCGTCTGCCCGACACTGCATTACAAGCACCTCTACCGAGGGGTCGCCGTCCCGCACTGCCGCCCGCGCAGCCGGGTCGGAGCAGGCGCCCTCGTTCTGCATCCAGTCGTCCAGCGTGTTCAGCTGCGCCAGCCGGTGCGTTTCCGGCTGCGGCACAAGGTACGCCTCGGCGCGTGCTTTCTTTTTCTCCTGTGTCTGCTCATATACGCAGCGCATTTCCTCGCCCTGCGCCCCGCCGGGAGCTTCCCGCTCCCAGCCGTAGACCCGCTGCACCAGCGGAGAGATCTCCTCCGGCAGCCGGATGCTCCGGGGCAGAAACTTCCGGGTGCGCCAGAGCAACCACTGTCCATATACCGCCTCGCTGCCCGCATCAAAGGCATCTTCCCCGGTGTCCAGCACCGCGCAGCAGGCCTGCTGCAACGGAGCGGGGCGCTGCGGTAGTGGCGGTGCAGCCGTCCAATGCGCTGCAGCAGCAGATCCATGGGGCAAAGCTCTGTGACAAGAACGTCCAGATCAATGTCCAGCGACTGCTCCATCACCTGCGTGCCCACCACGATCAGGTCGTTCCGGCACTCCGGTGCAGAGCCCTTGCCAATGCGTGCCATCAGCTGGTTTTCCCGCGCCGCACGGTCCGGCATCAGGAACTGCGCATGGAACAGCTGCACCTCTTTGTCCGGCAGGCTTTCCCGCAGCAGCTGCGCGATCTTCTGCGCTTTTTTGACCGTGTTGACGATCACTCCCGCGCAGCCGCCCTCTGCCAGCTTCCGGCGCAGCAGCGCGGGCAGCTCCGGCTCTGTGAGCGTGGTCAGCTGCACCGTTTTACCGGGTGCGTCTGGTGGGATGGCCGTCTGCTTTACCTCTGCGCCGTCCGTCCATGTCAGCAGCGGATAGCCGCAGCTGGTTTTCCATGGGGCGTCCGGGACAGCCTTTTTCTGCTGGTAAGCCTCGACCAGTTCCGCGCGCCGCCGGGCAGGCAGAGTGGCTGACAGCAGGATGACCGGCACCTTGTACCAGCCAGCCATTCCAGTGCGCGGTCCCAGATAGCAGTTCATGTAGGTATCGTAGGCGTGGCACTCGTCAATAATGACCACCTTGCCCGCAAGCCCCAGATGCCGCAGCATAACGTGCTTCTGGGCAAGTGCCGCCAGCAGCAACTGATCCACTGTGCCAATCACGAAGTTTGCCAGCAGTACCTGTTTGTTTCCTCGAAACCACTGGTGTACCTGTACCCGATGCTCTTCCTGCGCATCTTCCTCCAGCTGCACCCCGCGCCCCTGTAACCGCAAATAGTTCTCGTTCAGTTCTGCCATGCCGTGCGCCAGCTTTATAGCCTGCGGCAGCGTCTCCTCAGACTGCGTGTCTGCCCAGCCAAGCAGCCGGGGAAAGATGCCGTTTGCCGTGGCCTGTGTGGGCAGCCCGAAAAAGACACCGCCCAGCCCGAACCGGCTGGCCATGATCTCCGCAGCGGCCAGCGCCGCCTCGGTTTTGCCCACGCCCATCTGTGCTTCCAAGATCAGGATACCCGGTTCCGCTGCGGTATCTGCAGCCTCCAGAACAGCCCTCTGCACCGCATTGGGCGCAAAGCCGAACCGCACCGCAAACTCCTGCGGGTCTGCGATGCCCGGCTGTGCCTCCCACGGGAAGGGCAGGGCCAGCTTTTCCCAAGCCCTGTCCACCCGCGCCGGGTAATCCTGCATGCTGCCCAGCTCCTCTACCGGGATCAGGGGGAAGTATTCCGTATTGCTGGCGATCCAGTCTGCCATGATCAGAAGTCCGGTCAGAAGCACTTCCTCCTGCGGGTCCAGGTCGTACAGTTCCGTCGTATCATCAAAGCCGCAGTCCTGCAAAACAGTCATGAGCAGTTCTGTCCAAAAGCCCTGCCAGACCTTTTTTTGTCCCTTGGGGTAGTAGTTGCTCTCCCAACCCTCTAACTGATCATCGACCGCCGCGCAGCTCTGTGGCCTGCGTGATGCGCTCCCACAATGGAGGCTAGCCCGCCGGGACAATCATCCCACAGCAGGATTGCCTCTCCCGCCCGGGCATGCGGCGACTCCCGGCGGTTCTGTTCAGGACAGTCCAGCGGCGTCAACATTTCCAGCCGCTGCCGCGCCTCCGGCAGAGTGCGCAGGATATTTGCCTGAAAGGCTACCGTAGCCTTGCCTATATCATGGATCCCGCCCAGAAACCGGGCATGCGCGAGCAACGCTTCCTCGCACTCAAAGCCCATGGCCTGTTTTGCACTTTCCGGGAGCCACTGCCGGACCAGCCGCTCCATGATGCCCGCCGTATCCCACAGGTGCATCCAGAGCGGCAGCCACAGGCTGGTATTCTCCGGGTCCGTTTTACCGGCCAAAAGCCTTGTTTTATTCAACGTCCAGCGCATTTTTGCTCCTTTTCCGGTGTGTGCTTTCCGTGTACCGAGCATAGCAGATAATGTGTACTATAATCCGTACTTTTTGCATTTTATCTCCGCAAATGAAAAAAAGCGGCACACCGGGTCGTGCCTCATCAAAACGAAAGTGTCCTTGCAAGGTAAAGAAAACTGCTATTTATGGCCCTGTTCTGCTTCTGTTCCAAAGATACGCTTCTGCCCTTCTGCTGTCAATGACTCTGCGCCAATTCATCAAAGCTATAAAAAAACGATCTCTTTTTTGTATAAAAAAACCGCCCCGGCTTCCTACTATGGAAACCGAGGCGGTTCATTCTGTTTATTGGTGTTCTTTCAGACACTCAATACCTATCAACTGACATTTAGTTTTTGAAATTTTAGTCATATCTGTATTTAGAGGACTTTCCGTACACTTTTCGGAGCGATTTTTTCAGACTGACCACCGTTTCTTTGATGATCTTTGCCTCATCGGCAGAGCAATCTGCAAGCTGTTCGGTCATCCAGCTGTCGAACACCGGCTTTGCTTTTTTGATCTCGATGCACAGCAGCTCGTCTGCGGAGCAGTCCAGTGCGTTGATGATGTCGATCAGCGTTTTCAGGCTGGGCACCGAGTTGCCCGTCTCGATATGGCTGATGTGCGTAACTACCACGCCGACCTCATTGGCCAGCTGCTCCTGCGTCATGCCCTTTGCAAGGCGGCAGGCACGAATACGTTTTCCGATGTCGGCGTAGTCCACCATAGTACAAGTACCCTCCGTTTTGTGAAGTGATACTTGTATTGTATGTGCAATCGACCGAGATTGTAATAACTTGAAAGTGCAGTGGACTTATAAATACTAATCGTTCAGAAATACTTTAACTTCCTGCTTTCCGTCAATCGTTGTCACAGCAGTAATGGCATCCGGCGGAAGGAGTCTCCCGGATAATGCATCTCCAATTTCAGATTGACTTTTTTCCCAGCTTCCACTTCCTGTGCCAGTTTATTCTCAAAATTTTTGAATTCGTTCCGATTTAGTCCAGAATCCTGCGGAATGAGATTTTCCAAATCGTTTGCCCCATCAAAGCGATCTGCAATTGCATGACCTCGATCATCGGTACTTTTTTCATATCCTTTTCCAATGTCATGGATGCTGTCTTTAATTTGCAGACGACCATCATGCTCTTTCAGATGCAGGTCTCCTTCGGCTGTAAACAGCCTTCCAAGGTGATCGGTAGTGTACTCATATCCGTTTCTTTTATACTCTGCATCCGACAAAAGATCCTGCTCCATACGGTACGGCATTCCATCATCGTTATTTTTGTATTCCAGCTCTTTTTCTAGCTCTGCAAATGACTTTTCCGTAGCAGCATCCAGTTTTTCTTCTGCCTTTTCTGTCACGCCTTTCTGTAGACGCTCAAATGACCGTTTGACGACATCATCCAACCCAATGTGCGTTTTTGCTTCCATCGGTTTCGCTTCTGAGATTTCTCGCCTCACAGCACACGACCTCCCTGCTGTTCAAAATTCGTCCTTAGATTATCTACAGCCTTTGCATCCGGGTTCAGGCTCATGCCCATGCTTATCACGCTATTTAGCACCCAGTCTGCAGCAGCAGCTTTCAGGCCGTACTGTCCCTGCAGCTGTTCCAGAAATTCTTTACGGGGTGTGAGCGATTTTTTAGCTGCGGCACAGTAATCAACGACTGTACCGATCCCACCAAAGAAATCGAACACAGCTTTCCGAGTCTTAGCCACATCCAGTTCTCCACCTGCAAAGACCCGTTCCAGGTAGCGGTCGTCCTCCGGCTTCAGCACAGTCTCATGGCGTTTCAGCCAGAGCTTCAGCTGCTCCATCTCCGAAATGCTCAGCGGTTCCAGCTCTTTGCCCACTGCCAGTTGTCCGAATACAAACTCTGCGTTGATTTCATGCGGCATTTTTGAAGGCTTGTGGTAAACAGCATTTTCCGGCATGGGATACGCCTCAATCTTGCAGAGCACCGCCTCCGGCCACTCGTTCTGGTAAACGGCAGCCACACCCAGCGGCAGCTTGGACAATTCGTCGATCTGTGCCTCCTTCAGGGCGGCAGACTTGCCTACCAGCTTGCGATCCTCTTCGTCCGGCAGGCGCATAATAATTTTGGTGTTCGTGTTGCGGATGACCGACATATCCAGCAGTCCGGGTGCCTGGTCTGCAATGATAAAACCCTCACCATAAGTACGCATTTCCGCAATGGCATTTGCCAGCATTTCCACCGACTTGCCCTGCAATTTGCACCTTCTGTGATTGCTCTGCCGAGGTCTTGCGCAGCAGGTTGTGCGCTTCTTCCAGCACTGTGACATGGCGAAGCCTGCTGTTCATCCCGCTGCTGCACATCCGGTATTCCTGTAACTTCATCACCAAGATGCCCATCAGCAGCGATTTCGTTTCCATAGAGCCCACACGGCTCAAATCTACGATCACATTCTGATCGAACATTTCAGCATCGCTCAGCGCATCTTCTGCGCAAAGCACACTTCCATAAATACCGTTTGTCAACGACTTTACGCGGGTGCACAATGCGCCCACATAATCGCTTTGGGTATCCTTGGAATAATGCGACTCTTCAATGACGCCCGGCAGAATATCCAGCAGGTCAAAGAAGGTTGGGAAAATTCCCTTCTCGCTCTCAGAATTGCGCAGATCCCAGCCTACTTTCTGATAGCTGCGCTCAATAGCATCCTTCAGCACCGCTGGCATGGCTGCATACATCGGCCAGCAGGCGTTGAATATCTCCACCAGACGGTCAATATGTTCCAGAATATGGATATTCTCAGGGAATGCAAAGGGGTTCATGCGCAGCAGCGGCGTTTCTCTGGGGTTTGTACCAAACACCTGCACATCTGTACGATTGCCGAACACGTTCTTGTATTCGCCCTTGGCCGGTTCCACCACAAGAAACGTCGTTTGTCCGTTCTTTGTGATCTCATCCAGCAGATGGTAGACCGCATTGGATTTGCCTGTGCCGGTCGAGCCAGTGATGAATGTGTGGGAAGCCATCGCCTGCCGGTTCAAGAGCAGTCCTGCCGCTTCCTCTTTGCCCATGTGGTAAATCTTGCCCAGATTCATCTTGTCCTCATCCGGCATCGCCTCATCCGGCACATTGCGGCCAAACTCCGCGTGCTCAATAATCGGCAAACCATGCACTGAGCGGGTGGGCAAGCAAGGTGCATCGGCAGTTCCCGCCCGCTGACCAGCGTTGCAGGTGTATAAAGCAGACTATCCGGCGCATTCTCCCATAGTGGGCGAGCAAAGACCGGTTGCATGAATCGCTTGAGATATTCCGCAGCTGTGCCACTTCTGCCTCATTGTTCTTCCACACATTGACGGCACCGCTCTCCACCGAGGAGCCCTCGCCTACCATCAATGCGCGGTAAGTGTTGGCCGCCAAAAGTGCTGTGGATTGAGTAGACGAAAGGAAATACGCTGCACAGTTATAGCAGCCATAATCTTCACTTTCCTTTACACGCTTGAGCTGGTTTTCAATGCGTTCCAGCAGTTCCTCCACCGATTTATTGCACAGTTCCACCTGCTGAGTACGGCCCGTGCCGCGGGTGTCCGTTGTGCCGTGGCTCTCCTGCTGGCTGGTGGTGTCCGATGTTCCATGCGATGTTCCATCGGAGGTGCTGTGCGAAGTACCGGTCTGTTCGGTGGTAGAGTGACTGGTGCCCCACGAAGCATTGACGCCCATGGAGCCGCCGATGTTCCGGGCGATGCTGTTGAAAGCCGTTCTGGCTGGCGTCATGCCTCCTATGGCCCTGCCCGCCGTGCCAAGCAGCGGGCCGATGACGGCCCCCGCGCCCGGAATCAGGCCGAAGCTGCCAAGCCGCCCAGACCCAGAATCGCCTGCAATGCCGCCAGCCACCGGCGAGATTTTTGTGACCGAGGTGCCGAAGCTGCTGCCGACACCGCCGTTGATACCGCCGCTGACCCCTTTCGTTTTCTGTGTGCCGTCCGTCACCGAAGAGGACTGGTTCGTACCGTCCGTTGTAGTCGTGCTGACAGTATCGCTGATGGTATGGGAAGTTCCACTGCACAGGCTCTCCATCACAGCAGTACTCTGGTTCTCGGTATAAGACCATGTACTCTTGCGGAAGGGCGAAAGAGTGCTGTACAGATTTTCATACCCGCTGCGGATAGCCGCCTGCGTTTCATTGGAAACAGGTTCTGCCAAAAACAGCGCAGTATACTTTTCTCCTTCCATCGCGTCCATAAAGCGCTCGATGCCCTGCACAAAGGCTTTATCTTCCGTTTTAGACTTATCGCGCAGCGCTGCCACACAGGACACTGAGCCACCGCCTCCTGCTCTTCGCCAAAGGCTTCTTCCAACAGTTTTTTTCCCGCCTCCGGAGAAATGCCTTTTATATCGGAACCGGGGAAGTTGGAGAGCAGCACTTTCTGCAACGCCTTGCTGGAAATTTCCAGCTTGCGGCTCTTCATGCTCTGTTTCAGGGGATCCTCGCGAACGCCCAGATAGATATTGGCACCTGCATTTCCTTCCGGCACATCGATCATCACCGCCAGACTGCAGCCCTGCGCCATGCTGGAATAATACACCGTGGAAAGCTTCTGGAACATATCTTCGCCCTTTTTCAGGGTCAGTTTCTTCAGCTGGAACATTCGGATACACTGAGCGGGATCCTGCACCTCCAGCATCTTCTGAGAAAGCTCCACCATGCCATAGTTCTGCAGTTCCGTCAGATATTTTTTATACACCAGATGGTCTGCAAGGGTCAGCTGGTCCGTCAGGTCATGCAGCGACCGCTGCGCGGAAAGCTGCTGTTTTTCAAGCACCTCAAGCTCGTCTGCCATGATTTATTTTCCTTTCTGCTGTTAACCCCTCAAAATTTTCCACAACAGACCTACAGTGGCCGCCGCGGCGCCGGCTGCCACTGCCGCACCCATACCGCTGCTCTGCATCCTGTCAATAGCGTTCTTTGCGCTTTCATTGCCCTGCTCAGCCGCTTTCTTGTACCACTGCATGGCCTGTGCTTCATCTTTTATCACGCCGTATCCATTTTCATAGAACACGCCAAGTTTATACTGTGCATCAGCATCGCCCTGGTTCGCAGCTTTCCGGTACCACTCTGCCGCAGTTGCTTTCGATAACGTTACACCTGTACCATATTCGTAACACAACCCAAGATTGTACTGTGCATATGCATTACCATTCTCCGCAGATTTACGATACCATTCAACTGCTTTCGCGCTGTTCTTTTCCACGCCTTCTCCATTTTTATAGCAATAGCCCAAATTGTTCTGCGCACTTGCATTTCCCTGATCTGCAGCCTTACGGTACAACTCCGCTGCCCTGACAGGGTCTTTTGTTACACCATCTCCTGTCTTGTAGCAATAGCCAAGATTACATTGCGCATCCGCATCACCCTGGTCTGCGGCTTTCCGATACCATTTCGCCGCTTCTTCTTTGTTCTGTGCCACGCCATATCCCTTGTCATAGAACAGACCAATCTTAAATTGAGCTCTTGCGTATCCATGCTCTGCAGATTCGTCGTACCATACTGCTGCTTCGGCCAGGTCTTTTTTATTCCTTTTCCATACTCATAGCAAAGGCCAAAATTACACTGTGCAACTTCATTGCCATTTTCTGCTGATTCGCGATACCACTTTGCTGCTTTGGCCAGGTCTTCTGTTACACCTTCTCCCACTTCATAGCAATAGCCAAGACTGTTCTGAGCGTCCGCGTTGCCCCCTTCTGCTGCTTTCTCGTACCATTTTACTGCTTCAGCAAGGTCTTTTCTTTTGCCTGTACCATTTCTATAACAGCGTCCCAGACTGTACTGTGCCTTCGTATTGCCTGATTCGCTGCTTTCTCATACCATTTTGCGGACTCCTCATTGTTTGGCTCTACGCCATAGCCATAACAACAGCAATCACCAAGCAGATTCTGTGCGTCCGCATTGCCTTGCTCTGCCGCTTTCTGAATCCACCTTGCGGCTGTTTCATAGTTCACTTCGGTGCCATTTCCATAATAATAACACTTACCCAGCGCAAACTGTGCATCTGTATCGCCTTGTTCTGCGGCCTTTTGATACCACTTTACCGCTTCTGCTTTGTTTTCTGCCACGCCCCAGCCATAGTAGTAGCAATTACCAAGATCATGCTGTGCCTCCACATGGTTCTGCTCTGCTGCTTTCTTATACCATTTTACCGCCTCCGTTTCATTTTCATCTACACCCAAGCCGTAGCAATAGCAGTAGCCAAGCATATATTGTGCTTCCGCAAATCCCTGCTCTGCGGCTTTCTCGTACCACATCGCAGCCTTTTTCGGGTCTTTTTTCTACGCCTTCTCCGTTCCTGTAGAAATAGCCAAGATTATACTGTGCCGCCGCAAATCCCTGCTCTGCGGCTCTCGCAGACCATTCAGCGGCCTGCACAGGGTCTTTCGTTACGCCCCAACCACACTCATAGCAAACGCCCAGATTGTACTGCGCTTTCACATTGCCCTGTTTTGCCGCCTTGCGGTAGCATTCAAACGCCTGCTCCAAATCTTTTGCGACACCTGTGCCATTACTATAGCAAGCGCCCAACTCGTTCTGCGCCTCCGCATAGCCCTGCACTGCCGCCTTGCGGTACAGTTCTGCGGCTTTTGCCTCGTCCTTGCCGACGCCGTCGCCGGCCTCATAGCACACACCCAGCTCATACTGTGCTTCCGGGCATTCCTGCTCTGCTGCTTTGGTGTACCACTTTACAGCCGCCTCATTGTACGAGAGTTCCGCATACAGCCGCCCGGTCATATACTGCGCTGTTGCATTTTCCTGAGTTGCCGCCGCTTCGTACCATCTGCGGGCCTCTTTGTCGTCCTTTTCAACGCCCCGAGCCTGATAATAGCACTCGCCCAGTGCGCACTGCGCCTCCGCATTACCCTGCTCGGCAGCTTTTTATACCACACAACGGCATTTTCCGCATTCTTTGCTACACCAATACCGTTCTGGTAACACCGTGCCACTTCCAGTTGTGCCTCTGGGTGTCCGTAATCACTGGCCGCAACCATGTAGCGTTGAAACGCCATCTCGGCATTGCCAACCTGCTGAAAATCACTGGCATCCTGCAGATAGTCCTGCTCGGTTTCCTCCTGCGTTTCCTGCTGTGCTTCCTCGCCCAGACCATGGTCTCGCACACACTTCATAAACTCCTGCTTTTTGTCCTCCGGGCCATTGAACTGAAAGCTGTACACGGCATTTTTCTCATCGCTGAAACCCATAGCCTTGATCTCAGCCCCCAGACCGTCCCAATTCACACGGCCAGCCGCCGGCTCAAACCATTCTTCAATAGATTTTGTCTTGATGGCATTCGGGATCTCCATATCCTGCCCACCCACACGGATAGACTCCAGTTTATCCGTAAAACGTACTTCCACCTGAATTTTGCTCATGATGATAGTCTCCCTATGTATTTATAATTTTTATATATCTCCCTGACTTCTCACCCACATCTGGATGCCGTGCCAAACACCTCGCTTCCACGATCCAGCCTTTTTTCCGTCACCTGCAAAACCTTTGCAGTGGGCAGTCGGTCGAGCACGGATTCCAGACTTGGCCCGGTATACTCGAACCGGATGGTCTGCAACTCGCCGCCGTACATAAACTGGATGCGCTTGCGCATCTCGCCCTCCTGAAAGCGATCGGTATAGCGCTGGGCAAAGTGCCGATCGAGGGTCTTATAGTTCTGGATACGGTCGATGCGGTAAATCGTCGGGGAGTTATCCTGCGGGTTCTGGAAATGCTTATCCTTGTCGATGCCCTCGATGAACGCTGCCAGATAGAAATAATACTCACTGAACAGGATGCCCACCGGCTCAATGGTGCGCACACGGCTCTCGCGTCATGGGTGCGGCAGTAGGTAATTTCCATAACATTGTGATTTTCTACTGCCGTGCCGATGTCCACCAACATCTCCAATAAAACTTCCGGCCATGCTGCGGCTCAACGTAATGGAAGCG
>ENA-OQMZ01000940-OQMZ01000940.1-human-gut-metagenome-genome-assembly--contig:-NODE-940-length-11409-cov-2.793476_pt1 | contig 11409 bp, 14 predicted proteins | sample MGYA00242621_ERZ504862 | MGnify/ENA primary metagenome ERZ504862 (study PRJEB26092, sample SAMD00036393) | human gut metagenome | host: Homo sapiens | study: EMG produced TPA metagenomics assembly of... | reverse complement strand
TGCGCAGCCAGACCTGGGCGCGCAAGGAAGCCGAGTACAGCGCCCGCATCAGCGAAAAGCCGACGGCCATTGCTCCGTGCGCTGTCAGGTGAAGGCTCTGGACAGCGAGCTGTTCTGTCTGGACATCGGCACTCCCGACCGGCTGAGCGCTGAGATGGTAAAAAAGCAGTTCATTTTGAAGGCAATGAGATTTATCAGATGCTCATCACCAAATTGACCGAAGAAGAGAAATAGCATAAAAGTCCGCTGCACGTTGGTTTCGTGCAGCGGACTTTTTGTTAGAGCAGGATACAGATGAGTCCGGTACAGCCCTCGTTGATGACCCGTTCCAGCGTCTCCTGCAAACGACCCCGGGCCTCCTGCGGCATATGGAGCAGCTTGTTCTGCAGGCCGTCGTTGACCAGCTCGTGGAGGCTCTTGCCGAAGATGTTCGACTCCCACAGGCGGACGGGGTCGTCCTCGAAATCCTTCAAAAGGCTCTGCACGAGGTCTTCGCTCTGCTTCTCCGTCCCGACGATGGGACTCAGCTCGGTGTGGATGACAGCTTTCATCATGTGGATGGACGGCGCACTGGCCTCGAGACGGACGCCGTACCGCCCGCCCTGCCGGACGATCTCGGGCTGTTCCAGCGAAAGCTCGTCGATGGACGGCATCACGATACCGTAGCCGGTGGCCTCCACCTGCTCCATCGCACTGCGTATCTTCTCGTAGGCACGCTTGGCTTTGGCCAGCTCGATGATGCAGGCATCAACCGGCTTCGTCGCCGATTTCGAGGCCCGTCTGCTCGCCTGAGCACCTTATAAAACACCTCGGGCTTGAGCAGCACCGTGATGCGAACCACGCCGTCGGCGAGGTTCATCCCACTGAGGCGGCGTTTTCCACGGCCTCGCAGTCCAACGCCGCCCGGCCGGAGTCGGAGACGTCCTTCATCCGGGAAATTTTCTCGGAGAGCTGCATAGCCGCTGTGTATACTTCGGTCTGGAGCCAGTGGCCTTTGTCCAACATCGTCACCCAGCGGGGCAGGGCGAAATCCAACTCCCTCACCGGAAACTCGTAGAGCACTTTTTGCAAAATCTCGCCCAGCTGCGCCTCGTCGAGGTCGAGACAGCTCACAGGCAGAACGGTCCGGCCATAGCTCTCTTCCATTTCCGCCGCCATCGCTCTTGTCTCGGGGGCGTCGGGGGTGGGTGCTGTTGAGCAGGATGACGAAGGCTTGCCCAGCGCTTCCAGCTCGTCGATGACCCGCTTTTCTGCCGGGATGTAGTTTTCGCGGGGTATCTCGCTGATGGTGCCGTCGGTGGTGACGACGATGCCGATGGTGGAGTGGTCCCGGATGACCTTGCGGGTGCCAGTCTCGGCGGCGAGGTCGAAGGGGATCTCCTCGTCGAACCAGGGGCTTTTGACCATCCGGGGCTGTCATTCTCTTCATGGCCCATGGCTCCCCTCACCATGTAGCCCACGCAGTCGATGAGCCGGATGCTGCACTCTCCCCCGCCCTCCAGCGCCAGCGGCACCGCCGACTCCGGGATAAACTTGGGCTCGGTGGTCATGATGGTGCGCCCCGCTGCCGACTGGGGCAGCTCATCGCGGGCGCGGAGCTTCGCGTCCTCCGGGCCGATGGCTGGCAGCACCAGCTTTTCCATAAACTGCTTGATGAGGGTGCTCTTGCCCGTGCGCACCGGCCCCACCACGCCAATGAGGATGTCGCCGCCGGTGCGGGCTCCTATCTCGCGGCAGACTGCCGCCTGCTCGATTCGTTCCTGCTTTGCCAAAATGCTCTCCCCTCTCTTCCCATTTGAAAGCCCTTTGGAAGAAATTTATGCGACGGCGGGAGGAATTAGTACGATGCAAAGCAGCGCATCACCGTCAAAATCATACTTTCTTCAAAAAAATCCAAAAAAATTGCAAAAATCTGTTGACAAGACTGCCTTATCCGAGTATAATATCTCATGTCGCCGGTGCTTCGGTAGGGAAGTAACGGATGATGACCGGGTGTAGCGCAGTTTTGGTAGCGCGCTTGAATGGGGTTCAAGAGGCCGTGAGTTCGATTCTCGCCACTCGGACCATAAATCAACGATTTCACGTTAGAAATCGTTGGATTTTTTTGTTTGTGGCTGACCTCATTTGGTTTTGACCACAATTTTGACCACAATGCCATAAAGAAAGTTTGGAGAACCATTCAAAGAAATGCTCTAAACAAAAACTGAATACGGTTATTTTGACATAGCAACGCTACTTGTATAGAGCGAAGCACTACTTATAAATAGTGGTGTCAGGAATTGAGATTTTGTGATACAAAAAAAGACACCCTGCTTTTGATATGGAATCTCATGCAGGGATGTCCATATCTCAACGCGAAGGTGTCTTAATAACGAGGGTCAGATGCCACGGAACGTAAAGGTGAACTCCACAGGCTTGGTCACATCAGGAATATACTCCGGGTGGACATTGGCACCCCAGCTGTCATCGCCGCCAACGCCCATCTGCTCACCCATGGCACGAATGACCGTGTAATGGACCGGGGGCAGCTCGTAGGGATGCTTGGCACTCTCCATTTCATGGGGAGTGTAGGGCAGCGCAGAGAAGAACATGGGCTTTGCGGCATCTGCGGTAAACAGCAGCCCGCGACCCTTGCGGTCCACTACCTTTGCCCAGCGCACAGCGGTCTTTGCACCGCACTCCTGCGGCACAAGGTACTGTGCCATGTTGTCTGCGACCTTGTTCTGGTAAATGCCCAGCTTTGCACCATGCTGACGATCCCAGTAGGTCTCCGCAGGGCCGTTTCCGTACCACTCCACCGTGTCGTAGTCAGCGTCGATCTTGAACAGTACGCCGAACTCCGGCATTGCTGCAAGTCCTTCCACCGGGTCATAGTGCAGGGTGGTCTGGATGCGGCCATCACCGAACACACGGTACTGCAGGCTGCACTCTGCTGCGGGGCTGGTCTGGAGGTTATAGAGATAGGTCACGACCACGCTGTCGCTTCCACCTCGCAGGTGGGGTTCTGGAGGATGGTGCCGCCATGAACAGACGGAATCTCCTTGCCGATGCCCTTGGCGGTAGCGTACAGGCTTGCCAGCTTCCACTGACCGCGAACGCCGCCCATGTTGTTGCCGCAGTCGTTGTCGGTGGGAGCGCGCCAGAAGTTGGGACGGGGAATCTCCTGAATCATCTCCTTGCCGGCATAGCGGTAGGAAGTCAGACCGCCGTTCAGATCGGAGAACAAAACATCGAAATTCTCGCCACGGACACCGATGTTGTGTGTACCGTGCGTAACGGTAAACGGCGTGACCTTCTTGCTGGGAATGGAACGAACCACAGCGATCACACCCTGTCCAAAGGCGACTTCATGACCTTTCTTTGCCCAGCTGGTGTCCTCCTTCAAACGGAAGCTGATGGTCACTGCATATTCACCGGGGAGCGCAGGGACCATAAACGGCAGCGGGAAGCTGGAACGCTCTTCGGGAGCAACATCAATATTGGTCAGTTTCTGCTGCTGATACAGCTTTCCATCACGATGCAGCAGTGCAACGCAGTCGAAAGCACCCGTAGAGGTGAACAGGTTCTTATTCCAGACTTCAAATCCAGAGTTGTCGATGGAAATGGCGATGTTCTGATAGCAGAACTTGACCTCCTGCATCTTGGGAGAAGGAGCACGATCACCACCGTAGCAATGCCGTTTCCGCTGAAATTATAGTCGGTAGGACGCTCACCGAAGTCGCCGCCGTAGGCTTGGAAACACTTGCCGTAGCGGTCTTTTTTCCAGATGGACTGGTCGATGTAATCCCAGATGAAGCCGCCCTGATAGCCGCAGTCCTTCTGGTCGGCAAGTTCCGTGTACTTGTGCAAAGCACCGTTGGAGTTGCCCATAGCATGAGAATATTCGCACTCGATATAAGGCCGCTTATCGCCCTGTGCCAGATACTCTTTAATGTCCTTCACAGTGCTGTACATATGGCTCTCGATATCGGTGGTTTCGAGGAAGCGGGGATCATTGACCACACCTTCGTAATGCACCAGACGGGTGTCATCAAAGCGGCGGACCATCTCGGCCATCTGGAGCAGGGTCTCACCGCCAAACGATTCGTTGCCCAGAGACCAGATCAGAACAGCAGGATGGTTTTTGTCACGCTGGTAAGTGGAATTCATGCGGTCAAACAAGACAGCTTTCCACTCCGGCTTATCATTGGGCAAAACGCCCTCGATGCCGCGAATGCCCGCCTGATGGATGTCCCATGTGCCATGGGATTCCAGATTGTTCTCTGCGATCAGATACAGACCATACTCGTCGCACAGGTCGTACAGTGCATCCTGATTCTGGTAATGGCTGGTACGGATGGCATTGATGTTGTTCTGCTTCATGGTGATGATATCCCGAAGCAGTTCCTCATGGGTGTGTACGCCCACAGCACGACCCGTAATGGAGCTGAACTCATGACGGTTGGCACCCTTGAACACGATGCGCTTGCCGTTGAGCAGCATCCGATTGTTCTTCAACTCGAACTTGCGGAAACCGACTTTCTGCCCGGTCACCTCTACCAGATGGCCTGCATCGTCCAGCAGCTCAATTTCCAGTTCATACAGAGTCGGGTCCTCTGCACTCCACAGGTAGGGGTTCTCCACCGCATGGCTGAACAGAGCAGAGCCGCCGTTCAGTGCGATTTTTTCGGAGAACACTTCCAGTTCACTGCGGCGCAGGGTCAGACGGCTGCGCCCTTACCCTCCACCTGCAATGCAACTTCCAGCGTGGAATGAGTAAAATCATCCCCGGCAAACAGCGTTTTGACGGATATATCTTCCAGATGCACGGTGGGGATGGCGTACAGCCACACGCTGCGGAAGATGCCGGAGAAGCGGAAGAAGTCCTGATCTTCGCACCAGCTGGAGGAAGTCCACTTGAACACCTGCACAGCAAGTTTGTTCACGCCCGGCTGGAGATAGGAAGTCAGATCGAATGCGTGTGCGGAGAAGCTGTCCTCGGTGTAACCCACATAAGACCCGTTCAGCCAAAGAGCCATGCCGCTTTCCACACCCTCGAACTCGATGTGGACGGGCTTGCCCTGCATGGATTCCGGCAGCTCAAAGTATTTTACATAGCTTGCCACCGGATTGAACCGCTGCGGGATCTCGCCCGGCTGTACTTCTTCACGGCCATCCCACGGATACTGAACATTCGCGTACTGGGGAATGTCGTAGCCCTCCATCTGGATGTGTGCCGGAACATGAATGTCATCCCAGCCGCTGCAATCGTAATCCGTCTTTTCAAAGCCGGGGATGGCACTGGTGTAGTTCTTTGCGTAGGCGAATTTCCAGATACCGTCCAGCTTCAGCGCCAAAGAAGAGGAGCCTGTCCGATATTCTTCGCGGGAAGCGTAAGTACGGAAACTTGCATGAGCATTCAGCACGTTTTCCTTGAAAAAGGTGGGGTCTTTTACTTTTGCAAAATCAAATGCAGCCATAGTATTTCCTCATTTACCTTTTATAATTTTATAATATTTCTCCAGCCTCCCCGGAGGAATCGCTGGATCCTCCGGGGAACAGCAGATGAAGGAGAAATGATAATGGCTTGTTATTAGACTGCTGCACGCAGTTTTTCATTTGCTTCTTCGACCTTCATACGAGAGAGAATGAAGGTGATGATGGCATCCAGAGCAAACGGAATCACCAGATACATGATCTTCAGCATCGAGATGCAGGATTCGGGCTGGACAGCCAGCGCACTATCGAAATGGCTTGCTGCCAGCAGCCAGCCGGTGATGGCAGTACCCAGACCGCCGCCCAGCTTCACACCGAGAGAAGTGCAGGAGTACATCGTGCCATCCACGCGCTTATGCTTCGTCAGCCAAGTATATTCAGAGCAAGCAGCAATCGCAGCGTTCATATCGCCCTGCCAAGGACCCTGACCAAGAGCTGCGATTGCAGTAAAGAGCAGCATCAAGGTCACATTGCCGCTGCCCATGTAACCAGCTACAGCAACCAGTGCACGAGAAATCGTTGCCAGAGTATAGCTCATTACATTCAGCTTATACATTCCATTCCACTTTGCAACCAAGGTCGGGGTGAACACCAGTGCGATGATCAGAGGAATGTTGATTGCCCAAGAGAATACACCGAACAGATTCTGGTTGCCAAGGATGTAGGTTGCATAGTAGGTGCCCATGCTGATCATGGCACCGTAGATCTGCTGCAAAATGTAGGTGACGCAAATCATCATATAATATTTGTTACCAGCAAGCAGCTTTGCAGCCTGAACCAGATTGTACTTTTCGTCCTGCTCGATTTCCTTTTTGTCGGTGGTATCCACCAATTCGCCTTCCGGCAGTTCCTTCACGGAGAAAACGGAGAGGGTGTTGACAAGCAGACCGATGATGGCGTAGATGATTGCAACAGTGCGCCAACCGGCAGCACCACCGCCCAATGCCGTAACAGCACCCAGCGTGATGGACTGGATGAGCAGGCTGGTGGCAAAGGCGAACATGAAACGCCAAGAGCCCATCTCGACCTGCTCGGCACTGTTCTTCGTGATGAGAGCAGTCAGTGCAGAGTAAGCAATGTTGTTGGCAGTGTAGAATACAGCGTTCAGCAGAGTATATGCGATCAGGAACCATGCGTACTGTGCAAACTGTCCCAGATTGGTCGGAATGGCGAAAATTGCCACCAGCGTAATGGCACAGCCAATGTAGCCGTACAGCATCCAAGGACGGGCTTTGCCCATCTTGGAATGCGTTTTGTCAATCAAAGAACCAAAGAAAATGTCCGTCACACCGTCCAGCAGTTTGGAAACTGCAATCAGAGTGCCGACAATACCGGGGTTCAGGCCAACGGTGTTGGTCAGATAGATCATGACGAAGGAGGACAGGAATGCATACACCACGTTGCCTGCAATATCGCCTGAACCATAGCCGACTTTATTATACCACTTTAGATAACGTTTCTCAGTCATTGTGCTTTCTCCCATCTTGCTTGTTTTGTGTGGGCGCGACCAATCTGCTGCGCACTTCAGACTGGAATTCTCATTACGCAAGTTGCCCAAATCTCTTGCGTTCCGTCTGAAAATATTATAGAATCCAATGGAACGAAAAGATATAGACAAGATGGAACAGAATATGCACAAAATCAAAGAGTTTGTAATTTTTGATAGAACATTTCCCAAATCGCTGTAAAATCTCTGAAGATGAGGAGGACGCAGGGATGTATTTCAACTCAGGATATTTGAACAACTCCCGTTGGATTTCAAAGACTACTCAAAGCCGCTGGTCGTAGGCAGCTGCGGCACTTATCGCTTGAAAAAACGCCCTAAGCTACCTACTTTTTGGGCAAAGGGTCGCAGAGACTATCAAATCCTCTATGTGGCATCTGGTAAAGCACACTTCTGGTTCGATGGTGTCGAGGAAGTGGTGACTTCTGGACACATGGTGCTTTATCAGCCGAAAGAAATCCAGAAGTATGTCTACTATGTAGAAGATCATCCAGAGGTGTTCTGGATTCACTTTACAGGATACGATGTCAAAAACATCCTGAACTATCACGGAATACCCTTGGACAAGCACGTTTTTTACAGCGGCACACTGCCGGATTACAAAATGCTGTTCCGAAAGATCATCCGGGAACTGCAACAATGTGAATATGGCTATGAAGACTATATTGCTTCTCTCTTCAACATCATTCTGCTTTTAGTAAGCAGGCAACAGCAGGAAAGCGAGAAAACAACTACAAGCATCCCCGAAGAAATCGAAGCCGCCGTTGCCTACTTTAACGAGAATTATAATACAAAGGTCAGTGTGGACGATTACGCAGAATCGCTGCATATCAGTACGAACTGGTTTATCCGTAATTTTAAGCTGTACATGAAAATAAGCCCTGCACAATACATCCTGTCCCTTCGGATGGTAAATGCACAAAGCTTATTGGAGAACACCGAATACAATATTGGAGAAATTGCAGAGATCGTAGGGTATGATAACCCACTCTATTTTAGCCGGGTATTCAAGAAAGAGTATGGTGTCAGTCCGGCACAGTACCGAAAGAATCTGGAAGAATCTACTGAAAAATGAGAAAGATTCCTTATAAATAAGGAGAGTAGAACCATGCCGATAAAAAATGCGATCCACAGCCAACAAGTCTACGACCCAACGGATGAATCCATCATGGCGGAGCAGGAACTTTGCATGGAGCGGCTGTATGATTATAACCCACACCCGCCCTTCCGAATACGCAAAACGGGCGAAGCTTTTGAAAGAAATGCTTGCAGAGAGCGGCGCAGGCTGCTGGATCGAGCCGCCGTTTCACGCCAATTGGGGCGGAAAGCACAAACACTTGGGCGATTTTTTGTTAAGATAGATAAAAACAGAAAATCTTGCAACAAACCAGTGATTTGCTGCGTTATCTGGATAAAAGGGTTTATAGAGAGGAGCCGAAGATAGTGAAAAAACTGGTAGTAGACGTTGGTAGTATGCTAGTTGTGCAGTATTTGATATTTTTCTTTGTTGAAATAAGATTAGGGGAACAAGCGACCTTTACAAAGTTTATAACTAACAATTATATCCTTACTTTTTGGATAATTTATCTTGCAAGTCGGATTGTGAATTGCAAAATTAAAAAGCCCCGCAATGAGAAATAAATCTAAAAAGAGCGTTTCGGATGAGAGTCGGAAAAAATGTGTTAATGTTTGCGGTAATAGCGGTGCTACTAATTATAATATTGGGCAGGCCAATAACGACTGATGCTCCACAAATTATGGGCAGTAAAGAAATTGAAGATGCACTTAATGCAGCATCCGAATTAGATGAGCAAAATGTTGTTCGTGTTGATATTCCAGACGGAAATGGCGGGTATAAAACGTTACAAGGAGAGGAAGCTAGAGAACATTATAGCAAAGCAGTAGAGCAAACACAAAAAGAGCTTTTAGATGATTTATACAAAGAAAACTCAAAGAAATCGATTAAATGAATGGCGGCGATTTTATATTGCGATAAAAAAGCGGGCAGCCGTTTTGTAGCTGCCCGCCGGTGGATATAGAATGCATTATTTGTCCTGAAACCAGGAAGCCGAGTTACAGAATATACTCCATCTGCCGTTCCTTGGTTTTCATGCCCATCTTTTCATAAAAAGTGCTCTGCCGAAGTGTTCCCCGCCCAGACGTTCAGGGTCACCTCGTAGCAACCCAGCGCTTTTGCCTGCTGCTTTACATATTCAAACAGGCTTTCCCCGATGTGCTGTCCGCGCGCCTGCTTGTCAACGCAAAGGTCATCAATGAACAGTGACTTGAAGGGCACCATGTTGGTGGAAAAAGGCTGCTCCTTTAGTTGACAGAAGGCATAGCCCATGCACACATCCTCCTCGTTCACGGCAACGTAGATGGGCTTGTCCTCCTGCTTCAAAAGCTCTGCTAACTCGCAGACAGTGTGTTTTGTGGTGCCGGGAATAAAAATATCCGGGCGTATCTCTGCATGAATTTGCAGCACCTGCCCCAGCAGCGCAAGCAGTCTGGGAATGTCTTTTTCTTCGGCTTTACGAATGTTCATTTGTACTTTGCTCCTTTCCATTTTTGCCTCTACGTTTCCAGTATACCACACCGGGCGGCACTGGAAAAGAGAAAATGCAACCACCGATAGCAAACAAAAACGCGAGCGACCGTTTTGGCCACTCGCGTTTTTATATGTTGGACAGGCTGCTTACACGAGATATGGGTCCAGCAGAGCGTCCACTTCTTTTTTGCGCTTAGGGGAGGGCTTTTTCACGGCGCGGCCACGGCAGACCACCAACTCCAGATGCTGCAAAGCACGCAGGTCCTCCAGCGGGTTTTTACGGGTCACGATAAAGTCTGCGCTTTTGCCAGGCGCGATAGAGCCGGTCACATCGCCGATGCCCGCCAGCTGCGCGTTGCGCAGGGTGGCCGTGTAGAGGCAAAACGGTTGCTCACACCGCAGTATTTGTGGAAGTAGCACAACTCCCGCCAGAAATCGTACTGGGTAATGTAGGGGCAGCCCACATCGTTGCCCAAGCCCACCGGGATGCCGTTTGCCAGCGCGGTTTTTGCACTTTCGATCACGCCGTCAAAGACGATCTTTCCGTTGTACTGGTCTTTTTCCGATGCGCCCGAAACGTCGGTGTCAAACAGCGCATAGGGCAGCGCCGGGGAGATGGTCGTGCACAGAAATGCGCCCCGCTCCTTGTACAGACGAACCGTCTCCTCATCCATTTTTGCGCCGTGCTCAATAGAATCCACACCGTTTTCCAGCGCAGCTTTCACGCCCGCAGGGGATTCGGTATGGGCGGCAACGGTGTAGCCCAGCTTGTGGGCTGCATCGCAGACGGCTTTGATCATCTCCGGCGGCATCTTCATCTCGCCGGGGGTGCCCTTTTCGGTGGCGTCCAGCACGCCGCCGGTGATCATCAGCTTGACAAGGTCTACCTTCTGTGCGCTGGCCTTTTCCAGCTGCGCCAGCGCTTCGGCGTTGTTGTGTGCCGCCACCGCCACCGAGCCTGCCATGTGCCCGCCCGGCACCGAGATGCCCTCGTTAGCGGCTAGAATGCGGGGTGCTAGCACCTTCCCGGCGGCGCTGTCGTCCCGGCAGCGGGTGTCAAAGTCCGCAATGCCGCCCACGGTGCGCACGGTGGTCACGCCGCCCAGCAGTTCCAGCTTGGCATAACTGCACACCAGCCGGTATGCGATGGCGCGGGTCAGCCTGTTGCTCAGGATCTTGCGTACCAGCGCCGCATTGTCCCGGGGCTTTGCGCTGGGTTTGCCGTTGCCCGCCAGATGGACGTGCAGGTTGATGAGTCCCGGGCACAGATACCCGCCGTGCAGGTCGATGACCTCGTAGCCGTCAAGGCTTACACTCGCATCTGCAATGGCGGTGATCTTATCGTTCTCGGTCAGCAGCACCTTGCCCCGTACCGGCTCCATCTGCTCGGTGCCGTCCAGAAGGATGCCGTTGGTATATGCGCGCTTCATGTGTTCCATCCTCTTTCCGTTGTATTTTTAGAGTGCAGACTGCCTTATCCGTCTAATTTCTCCTGTGCCCGGTATTGCAGCGCTTCCAGCAGAGAGTCCTCGTCCAGCAGGGGCTTGCCCGCAAGGTCAGCCACGGTGCGGGCGACCCGCAAAAATGCGGTCATGCGCCCGGGCAGAAGTCCCAGTGCATCGTAGGAGCTGCGCAGCAGCTGCTCGGCACCGGGGGTCATGCGGCAGATGCGCCGCACCTGTCCGGCGTTCAGCTGGGCGTTGCAGTGCACTCCCTTAAAGCCCGGCGCAGCGTAGCGTTTGGCCTGAATGGCGCGGGCAGCCAGCACCTGTTTGCGCAGTCTCCGCGCTGCTCGTCGGGAGGGGCAGCGGTGTGCAGCTCGTCAAAGGCGATGGGGTCCATCTCCACGCACAGGTCGATGCGTCCAAAAGCGGCCGGACAC
>ENA-OQMZ01000938-OQMZ01000938.1-human-gut-metagenome-genome-assembly--contig:-NODE-938-length-11414-cov-1.257376_pt1 | contig 11414 bp, 12 predicted proteins | sample MGYA00242621_ERZ504862 | MGnify/ENA primary metagenome ERZ504862 (study PRJEB26092, sample SAMD00036393) | human gut metagenome | host: Homo sapiens | study: EMG produced TPA metagenomics assembly of... | reverse complement strand
CATTCTTTCAGGCAGTAGGCTCAATACCCCATCTCGTGCAATGCCTTGCACAATTGGTCGGGGCAGGAAGTGGAACGTCTTCCGCAGCGAATTCCTTCCAAACGGGCAATCACCGCATCTACCGGCATGCCTTTCACCAAACGTGAAAGTCCTTGCAGGTTTCCATTACATCCACCCCAAAATGCCACTTCTTTCACAATACCATCTTCCACATTCAGTTCGATGTTACTGCTACACGTACCTTGCGTCTTGTATGTATATGTCATTATTCTCCGCCTTCTTCCGGTTTCATGTTAGTATAAACCGTCTGTACATCATCAAACTCTTCGAGACGCTCTATCATCTTGTCGATGGTTTCGCGTTGCTCGGGAGTCACATCCTTCATATCGTTCGGGATATAGGTAAACTCACCGCCGACATCTTCAAAACCGCACTCTTCCAAATGTTTCTGGATAGCTGCATAGCTTTTCGGGTCACCATAAATAGTGATAGTACCTTCTTCTTCATCCTCTTCGTAGTCTTCCTCTACATCATAGTCTATCAAGTCAAGAATGAGTTCTTCCATATCGATACCGTCTTTCTTCTTGAAAGTGAACACGCACTTTGTGGTCAAACAAGAAAGCCAGTGAACCATTGTTCCCAAGTTACCGCCGAACTTGTTGAATACGGAACGCACATCGGCTACTGTACGGGTAGTGTTATCGGTCAGTGTATCCACAAAAACAGCTACACCGTGAGGACCGTATCCTTCATAAGTCATACCCTTATAGTCGCTCTGGTCCTTACCCATCGCATTCTTGATAGCACGTTCAATATTATCCTTCGGCATGTTTTCACGCTTACAAGTAGCGATCACACCACGTAGGGTCGGGTTATTTTCGGGTTCCGGACCACCTGCTTTTACAGCTATAGCGATTTGTTTACCCAGTCTTGTAAATGTTTTGGCCATGTGGCCCCATCTTTTCAGCTTTGTAGCTTTTCTATATTCAAATGCTCTTCCCATTGGATTGTAGTTTTATAATGGTTATTTTTATTATTTATCTTAGTTTTGCACCTAGTTTGTTTCCAGGTTAGCAATCAGTTTGGACATGATCTTGTCAATCTGTTTGTCGTTCAGTGTTGCGCTTTCATCCTGTAACAAGAAGCTCACTGCATAACTTTTTTTATCCGGTTCCAGATTCTTGCCTTCATAAACATCAAACAATTCTACTTCTTTCAGCAGTTTCTTTTCAGTCTCATAGGCTATTTTTCGATTTCTGCAAACTGTATGTTCTTGTCAATCAACAAAGCCAAGTCACGTTTCACAGCCGGAACTTGGAAAGTTCTTTAAAGTTGACTTTAGCCGACTTGATGGCTTTCATCAGTTCTTTCCAGTTGATTTCTGCATAATATACCTCATTGTCTATATCGAATGCTTTTTGAATCTTTCTTGCTTGATGATGCCGAAGGTGGCCAATAACTTGCCGCCACGTGTGTGTACGCTGATGGCTGTTGAATAGATATCGTTGGTCAGGTTGCCGAATACCACGTTGCCGAAATTCAATCCCAAACGGGTAAAGATGTTCAGCACGTATGCTTTTAATTCGTAAACACTGCTGTTTTCATCGGGATGGGCCCATGAATTGCTGACGCGTTTGCCGGTTACCCACAATCCTAAATGATATTCTTCAGCATAAGCCGCAAGCACTTTTTTCCGGGTTTTTCTTTTCTGCATTATAAAAATAGCAGTTACCGAATTCAAAGAATTTCAAATCGGCGTTCTTACGATTGGCATTGTGCTGGATACTTTCCAAACCACCGAATAACAAAGTTTGACGCATCACGTTCAAATCGTTACTCAATGGGTTCATCAAGTAAACCAAATTTTCGTTCTTGTATGTTTCCGACCCTTCGTAATAGGAAGCGGCGGTCAGTGAATTGTTCAGTATTTCATTGAAACCACAACCTACCAGTTGCTCTGAAATCAGATTTTGTAATTTCTGGGAGTAATCCACTTCACCTTTGGTGGTCAGGCTGGATTTCAAGGTAGTAGGAATCTCCACATTATTATATCCGTAGATACGGAGAATGTCTTCTACTACATCGCAATCACGTTGCACATCCACACGATAGGGGGGAACTTGTAAAGTCAAGCCTTCGGGTGTTTCGTTTACAATCTTCATTTCAAGACTGGTGACAATGCTCTTTATGGTTTCCACCGGTATGGTTTTTCCTATCAGTGAGTGGACTTTCTCATAATTCAGCTCTACTGTAAAATCGGCTATCGGGGCAGGGTAGTTGTCTTTAATTTCAGAAGAAATAGTACCTCCTGCCAGTTCTTGAACCAGTAAAGCCGCTTCTTTCAATGCATAAATAGTTCCGTTGGGGTCAATACCACGTTCGAAACGGAAAGAAGAGTCTGTGCTCAATCCATGGCGACGGGCTGTTTTACGTACCCAAGTCGGGTTGAAATAAGCGCTTTCCAAAAATACATCTACTGTCTGCTCGGTTGTTCCCGAATCCAGACCACCGAATACGCCGGCAATGCACATCGGTTCTTCTGTGTTGCATATCATCAGGTCCTTGTCGGATAATTTGCGTTCCACTTCGTCCAAAGTAACGAATGTAGTACCTTCGGCAACAGTCTTCACTACAATCTTACCACCTTTAATCTTATCTGCATCAAAACAGTGCAGGGGCTGGCCGTATGCGTGAAGGATGTAGTTGGTGATATCCACGATATTATTGATAGGACGTACTCCAATCAGGCGTAATTTGTTTTGCAGCCATTCGGGACTCTCTTTTACAGTTACCCCTTTTATGGAAACTCCGGCATAACGCGGACATGCTTCCGTATTCTCTACTTCAATGGCGATGTCCATATCATGGTTATCCACTTTAAACGCTTCTACAGACGGACGTTTTAAAGTGGCTTGTTTGCCGTTTTGAATCAGGTAGCATACAGATCTCGGGCCACGCCGTAATGTGAGCAGGCGTCCGCACGGTTCGGGGTGATATCCACTTCCAGTACGTATTCGCTTTTGATATTGAAATAATCTTTAGCGGGAGTACCCGGAACAGCATCCGCCGGCAATACGATGATACCTTCGTGGCTGTTTCCGATACCGATTTCGTCTTCGGCACAGATCATACCCATAGATTCAATTCCGCGGAGCTTTGATTTCTTGATGGTAAAACATTCTTCGCCATCGTATAGCTTGGTGCCCAATGTGGCAACCACCACTTTCTGTCCGGCAGCTACGTTAGCGGCTCCACAGACAATCTGTACCGGTTCGCCTTGTCCCAAATTCACAGTAGTAACATGCATGTGGTCTGAATTGGGATGAGGTTCGCAAGTCAGCACTTCGCCGATGACAATACCTTCCAGACCACCTTTAATTGTTTGGACTTCTTCTACGCCTCCGGTTTCCAAACCGATGGAAGTCAGCGCTTCGGCCACTTCATCCGGTGTCAAATCGAAGTTGACGTATTCTTTCAGCCAATTATAAGAGATATTCATATATGATATTTTTTATGTATTTCCAAATGACCTGCAAATTTAGTAATTATTTTCTTTTATCCTGTTATTTATCCATCACAGATTACTCAGATTAACACAGATTTTTCTTTGAGGGAAATAATCCGTGTTAATTCTGTGAGGGATAAATAAATGTCAGAACGGTAAAGGTCCTTCGGGAATAGGGGCTCCGAACGGATTATTGTCGGCAGGTGCGGCATCAGGAGATGGGGGAGGTACACTGTTGCCGCCACCGTTCATTTTGGAACGGATAATACCCGGTGCCTCACCCGGCATAGGCACGATGACATCATCGTCCGGATTCTGGAAGCGGGCGAATTCGCCACGGAAACGCAGCAGTACATCACCTACGGCACCGTTACGGTGCTTGGCGATAATGATTTCTGCCATACCGTGCAAGTCGTTCCCTTTTTCATCCGAGTAGATTTTATAGTATTCCGGGCGGTGGATAAAGCATACCATATCGGCATCCTGCTCAATAGCTCCGGATTCACGGAGGTCACTGAGCTGGGGACGTTTTCCGTCAATACCCTCACGACTTTCCACACCACGGTTCAGCTGGCTCAGTGCGATGATGGGGATGTTCAGTTCTTTGGCTAACCCCTTCAGTGAACGTGAATGGTACTGACCTCTTCCTGACGGCTACCGAATGACATTCCACTGGCATTCATTAACTGAAGGTAGTCAATGATAATGATTTTTACTCCATGCTCGCGTACAAGCCGTCGTGCTTGGTGCGTAATTCAAAGACGGACAAGATGGTGTGTCATCCACATACATCGGAGCATCGTATAATTCTTTTATTTTATAATCCAATTGTCCCCATTCATACGGAGCCAACTGGCCGCTCTTGATTTTCTCACCCGGAATTTCGCACACGTTGACAATCATACGGTTGACCAACTGTACGTTGGACATTTCAAGAGAGAACAAAGCCACAGGGATTTTCGCATTTACCGCCATGTTCTTTGCCATGGAAAGCACAAAAGCCGTTTTACCCATAGCGGGGCGGGCGGCAATAATCACCAGGTCGGAATTTTGCCAGCCCGAGGTCATTTTGTCCAATGCATGGAAACCGCTTTCCAGACCACTCAGCCCGTCCGTTCGTGCCGCCGCTTTTTGAAGCATCTCATACGCTTCCTGAATGACAGGGTTGATTTGCGTATAATCCTTCTTCATGTTCTGTTGCGAGATTTCGAACAGTTTTCCTTCCGCTTCCTGCATCAGGTCGTCCACGTCTTGGGTTTCGTCGAAAGCCTTTGTCTGGATGTTGCTGGTAAAGGTAATCAGTTCGCGTGCAAGAAACTTCTGCGCATGATACGTGCGTGATATTCTATGTGTGCGGAAGAGGCTACCTTGCCGCTTAGCTGTGTTATGTAAAAAGGACCGCCTGCATCTTCCAGTTCACCGGTGCTGCGTAATTGTTCGGCCACAGTCAAGATATCGACTGGTTGCTGGCGTAAAGCAAAGAGGTAATAGCCGAATAAATAAGTTGGTGACGGCGTTCATAAAAAGATTCGGGACGAAGAATCTCACTTACTAATGAGTAAGCATCTTTTTCTATCATTAAGGCTCCCAATACAGCTTCCTCCAGCTCAGGTGCCTGAGGCTGTAAATGTCCGTATTCGTCAACAGGCTTTGCTTTCGAAGTTTTGGGAGTACGTGTCATTTTTCTCGTTTCTGCCATTGTCGTCTGTTTAAAGTAGGGCAAAGATAGAACTTTTTGCTGAGTTGGACACTCGTCCATTCCCAAAAATAATAAAAGAAATATGAACCTGAATCTACGGAGAAATGAACAATCTGGACAGTAAATGGTTTTTTTATATGGTAAAATGAAAAGTTTGTTCTATATTTGGCGCTCTGTCCGGATAAAAGATGGCGTGCATCTTTGTAGAACGGGCAACAATCTAACGAAACACACTAAAAATAACTATTTAAAGAACAGAATATGATTACATTTCCTAATGCAAAGATTAATTAGGGACTTAATAATTGTAGAAAAGCGCCCGGATGGATACCACAATCTGGAAACCATATTTTATCCGATAAACCTGCAAGACGCTCTGGAAGTGACGCGGCGGGAAAACAATGACAAAGAATACACTTTACACATAAGCGGATCTCCTTTGGAGGGTGAACCCGAAGATAATCTGGTAGTAAAAGCCTACAAGTTATTAAAAAAAGACTATCCCGGACTGTTGCCGGTAGATATACACATGTACAAGCATATACCGGCGGGTGCCGGACTAGGTGGCGGATCATCAGATGCCGCTTGTATGATAAAGCTTCTGAATGATAAATTTTCATTGGGACTCAGTACGGAACGGATGGAGGAATATGCGGTAAAACTAGGGGCAGACTGTGCTTTTTTCATTCGGAACAAACCTGTTTTCGCTACCGGAATAGGGAATCTGTTCGAGCCTGTGGAATTGTCATTAAAGGGATACCATATAATTTTGATTAAACCTGATATCTTTGTGTCCACCCGGGATGCGTTTGCCGAAATAAAGCCTGTGCGTCCGGCTGTTTCTTTGAAAGAAATTGTAAAGCAACCTATGGAAACATGGAAAACAGTATGAAGAATGATTTTGAAGATAGTGTCTTCAAAAAGTTCCCTGAGATTGCTGCTATCAAAGATGAATTGTATGATTTGGGGGCAGTGTATGCCGCCATGAGTGGCTCGGGGTCTTCCTCTATGGTATTTTCAAAGCACCGATAGAGAATGTGGAAGATTAAATTCTGTGGATGCTTTTGCAGACAGAGAGCGTTGGAATAGTGTGGCAGATCAGTGGTTAGTGATTAGTGGACTGCGCTGTCATGCCGCAGGTATTAACCACTAACCACTATAGTCTATCTTTTACATAGTGCCTTGAAATCACAATAGGTACATTTTTCTATGATTTCTGTTTGGGTAAATGATTTTTCCGGATTAAATATCTCTTCTAATAATCCTTGAAGTCGTTCACGGTATTCTTTTTCATATTTACTGAAATCTTCCACAGCCTCTTTGGGCTTTCGTGGCTCGCCCATTTGTATAACGGGAGAATAGGTTTCTGTAGCGGCCCGATGAATATAGAGAAGGGCCGGAGCTATCTTCATCGTTGGTTGCTTGCGGCACATGATGGCGGCATACAGGAACGTCTGGAATACATAGTTGGAACGTTTCTTGTCCGGAATAAACAGAGATTCCACATGGGGTGGGGTGTCTGCATCACCGCCTGTCTTGTAGTCCACAATACGGAGTGTGCCATCCTTGCTGTCCATACGGTCAATAATTCCCCCGATACGTGATTTTATGACTCCTTTGGGTGTTTGTATGTCGATGGGTTCATCCACTTCCATTTCCGATGCAATAAAAGTGAAGGGAGCGTAACGTAAATCATTTTGTAAAAGTTGTTTTAAATATCTTGCAATAACGGCAGAGTTGATAAGTTGTACGCCGTTATATTCCGGTTTCTCGTTTTGCGGAACATTAAAGAATAATTTCTTGAATGCTGTATCCACATAATCTTGCAGCTTCACTTCATTGCGTAGCAACGTTTCCAATGCTTCCTTATTAATGACTTTGCCATGAGTGGTCAGGTCTTTATAAATATGTTCGGCTGCATAATGGAAAATACTTCCGAATGTGGCAGAGTCTATTTCCGCACTCACTTTCATCGGGGGCGGAGAGGCCGGCTACATACCTATAATAAAATTTTAAAGGACAATCCAGGTAATAATTCAAGGCTGATGGAGAAAATTTTGCTTTGGGATTGGCACGGACATCAAACAGGCTTTGCATCCGGCGCATGACATCCGGGGTCTTTTCTACAGTGATAGGCGAGGTGCCTTGGGGGGACTGTCCGGCCTCCAGAAACTGACGTGTGATGGGGTGAGGCCATTCAATCAGGAATTGCAGCATGAAACGGCTCCATTCGCCGCGGTTCAGTCCGTCCGAACTGGTATTGTACATCAAGGTAATCCTTTCTGCCCGTTGCAGCAGACGATAGAAATAGTATGCATATACGGCAATTTTATGCTCTATAGTAGTCATTCCGAAAGCTTTGCGCAGGTTGTAAGGAATAAAGGAAGAGTCTCCTCCCGATTTGGGAAGCTGCCCTTCGTTGACCGATAGTAATACCAAGTGGCGGAAATCCAGGTTACGTGTTTCCAATACCCCCATGACCTGCATACCAATGGCCGGTTCGCCATGGAATGGAATATTGGTCGCTGACAAGACCTTGACCAGCAATCGCCGGAATGTTTCGCTCTGTACGGTTAATTCATCTTCTTCTATCAGTGTGCGGAACCGGTTGATGGTGGTATAGGCTTTGAAAAGCGATTCCCGGTAAAGTTGGTTGAATGCATCTGTGTCTTCGGTACCGGAAGTGTTTGCCTGGTAAATGCCTGCCACTTGCTGCAAAGTTTCGGACAGGCGTATGCACAGATTCAGGTTTCCGGAAAGCGGAGTGAAAAGCCGGGTCAGGAATTCATCTTTGCCCAATTCGCCGGGTAACGGATAGAAACGGTTGTTCCGGGTCAGTTCTTTTTCCAACAATTCGGCTTGACCGGTGAGTTGGCGGGTATAGGGGTGTTTTAACAGTGTAACAACCGATTGAAACGTGTAGCGGCCGCTTTTGAAATTAAATCCGTGGGTATGCAATTCCAGTAAGGCGATGAGGAAACTATATACAGGAGTTTGCGATAACGGAAATCCCATGGTGATATTGACATGTTTTACTTCTGCCGGCAATGAATGGAGGACCGGCTGAAGCAATGCTTCGTTACACAATACGACTGCGGTTTCCTTTTCCGGTGTAGTCAGATTGTTTCGTATCCATTGAGGCAGGTAACGGGCTTGTGCATTTTCAGTAGAAGATGCGATGTAGTGTACCTCTTTAGGTTTCGAGAGATTTTTGAATAACTCACCGGACAAAGGAGAAGGAAAGTCGCGTAAGTTCCGGCGGATAAACTCTCCGGCTTCATGGGTGACGGCTTGTCTGTTTTCCTTCATATAAAATTCGTCGTAATCCCAATAAAAAACAGCTTTCCCGGCATCTTTCAATTGGGTGAACAACGTATGTTCTACTTTGTTCAGTACATTAAATCCTACAAAAACATATTTCTCGTATGGAAGTTTGTCCACATCCAGGTGCTCTATGACGTGGCGGTACATCATTCCTTCGTAGGCAATGTTTTGAGAAGCTAAGGATTCACGGAACCCTTTGTAGATGTTTCCCAATACGTCCCATAAAGAGATAAACCGTTCTTTCAGCGCTGTTCTCCGTTCGATGGAGAAGTTCTGGAAGAACTGCCGGATAGCTTCTTCCTGCTCATCGTCAATGAAGGTGTAGTCGTCCATTATGTTGCGCAGATCCTGTAAATTGGAAAACAGTTTGTCGGTATCCACTTTATTTTTGTCGGCATCGTCAAAATCACTGATCAGCATTTCTCCCCAAAAATAGAAATCATCCAGTGTTTCCGTACTTTGAGTTTCCCGTCGGAATATCTTATAAAGTTCGCATACCAGTTTTACCGGATCACCCACTTCCCACGGAGAAAGGCTACGGAACAATTCGCTGATGCTGACGTATGCGGGCGACCAAATAGGTGACTCCGACTCTTGGGCGAGATACTCATTAAAGAAAAGTCCGGCACGTTTGTTAGGAAAAACCACGGCTGTATGTGCCAGGTTTCCTTCCGTATGTTTATATAAATCGGCTGCTACCAGTTTCAAAAAGCTTTCCATTATTCTATTTCCTCCAGTTCGTTGTTAAATACATACCATAAATAGCCACGGATATGCTCATATCCCATATCCGATAATAAATCCATATATTCTTTCACCTGCTTGTTGTAGCTTTCCGCTTTTTACCGAATTTAAAGTCCACCACAATCACCTCTCCGTCTTTCATCATCACGCGGTCCGGACGGCGGGTTTGCAGCACTCCTTTTTCCCGATAAATAATGGCACACTCATTGTATAGTTCCCAGCGGCCCGAATACCATTCTTTGACCAGCGGATGCCTCAAAGCCCATTCGGTGAGTTTTCGTATCTGTTCCTCCTGTTGTACCGACTCTATGATTCCTTCGAAACGCAGGCGTTCTATGGCGGGAGCACATCGTCCGTGGTACGGATTACGGAGAACAGATTATGCAACAACTGTCCTTGCCGGATGTATTTGTCTTCCGTCTCCTCTTCTCCCCGGATAAATTCGGCAGAACGGTTGGACTGTTTGAATTCGATGTTGGTTTCCAGCGTTTCCAGATGGATAGGCAAACGTCGGGCTACAGTCAGCAGCTTGTTGCCGGATACTTGTTTTTCCTCTTCGTGAGATGAGAGATAGAGCGTTCCCAGTTCGTATATTTCTTCTCCGGTGGCATAGCTCTTTCCGGTCATGTCGGATAAGGCACTTCCCAACAATTCGGATACCGTTCCTTTCTGTTCCGCCTTTCCATATATAATCAAGTTCTTTTTTGGCACGGGTAAATGCCACATAAAGCAGGTTCAGATTATCCACCCATAATTGCAAGCGTTTCATTCAGGAACTCTTCCCGATAAATGGATTGCTGCATGGCTGTGGAATAGTTGATGGGAACAATGTCAAGATCGCTAAATGGAGCTTGCCGGGGAGCACACCATACCAGATGATTGTAAGTCTCATTCTCCATTTTCCAGTCGCAGAAAGGTAGCAGTACGGTATGGTATTCCAATCCTTTGGACTTGTGGATGGAGAGAATGCGAATTCCTTCCACCTCGCCGGAAGGGATGGTCTTGCTGCCTAGTTTTTCTTCCCAGTAGGTGATAAAAGCGGATAAATTCGGAAGAATTGCTTTGCAGATATTCCGTCACGGCATCAAAGAAGGCGCACAGATAGGCATCCTGTTGTTCGATGCAGGACATCTGGAACAGATTGAAAAGTTTTTCCATCAGCTCATACAGTGGCATGAGGCGAAGTTGCTCCGCTTCTTTTATGAAATCGAATGGCAGATAATCATCTATCTCGTTCAGCAATAGAGTGTTGAGGTCTATTCCTTTATGTAATACTTCATTCTGATAGGCAGCAGCCAGTTGTGCTTGGCAATCCGGTTTTCGGGTTGTGACAAGTAGCGCAGGCCATCCATTATCATACATACCGCCAGTGAGGCATCCAGTCGGAATGCCTCATCGGATACGATTTTGTAAGAGGTGTTCTTGTCGAAGTAATCGGCTATTAAAGGAATGCTTCTGTTCTTGCGCACCAGGATGGCAATATCTTTCAGTTGCACGCCCTGCGCCACAAGCAGCTCCACTTCTTCTCCTAGGTGGTGCAGGGTGTTTTCCATATAGGTCATGTCTTCCGTATCCGATAGAAATTCCACTTTGACATACCCTTTTCCGGGATCTTTGTATGTTTCCTGACACACGTCGTTGTAGGCTTCCTTCAGTTCCTTGCATTCCTTTTTTTGTTCTTCCTTGTAAATGTTGTTCAACACCTCGCAGGCGGCTGTAAACACTTCGTTGTTGAAGTGAATGATGTTTGCGGCACTCCGGCGATTGGTGGTCAGTGTCTTTACTTTGACGGGAAAGGCTTCGATGTTTGTTTTCAATCCGTTCAGTATGCCCCAGTCACCGTTTCTCCAGCGGTAGATGGATTGTTTCACGTCTCCTACAATCAAGCTGTCTGCTCCCTGAGACAAACCTTCGAGCAGCAACAGACGGAAATTGTCCCATTGCATACGCGAAGTGTCCTGAAATTCATCGATCATTACGTTGCGTATGGTTGTTCCTATCTTTTCGAATACAAACGAGGAATCTCCTTCTTTTACCAGGTTATGAAGCAACGCGTTGGTATCCGACAGCAGGAAGCGGTTGTTTTCATGGTTCAATTCGCGTACCTCTTCGTCTATATTGGCCAGCAGACGGATATTGTTT
>ENA-OQMZ01000937-OQMZ01000937.1-human-gut-metagenome-genome-assembly--contig:-NODE-937-length-11419-cov-1.610786_pt1 | contig 11419 bp, 26 predicted proteins | sample MGYA00242621_ERZ504862 | MGnify/ENA primary metagenome ERZ504862 (study PRJEB26092, sample SAMD00036393) | human gut metagenome | host: Homo sapiens | study: EMG produced TPA metagenomics assembly of... | reverse complement strand
GGCGTGGTGGAAGCCGCAGGGCAGCAACCATGAACGGGAAGTCCATCAGGTCATACCGGCTTACAACGTCCATCAGCTCTTTGGTCATCGCGGTGACGCACTCAGCAGAAATGTTGCGGGCATCATCCGGCCTATTTGCAAGCACTGCCAGCGTCATCCGCAGCGCATAGGGCATCATTTTCTCAGGCATTGTTTTTGTCCTCCTTATACTCGCTGACAGCCTCCGAGATGGCATAATCACGGTGGTACGTCCAGCTATCGTCATTGTCGATATACTTCCGCATCAAGACCGCCGCACGCGGGGCGAGCGCATTGAGCGTCGTTCGGTCAAGCTCATAGGCTTCCATAAGCTCCTCATCGGTGAACTGTGAGATATATTCCCGCACGTCCTCCTCATAGCTCCGAAGCTCATATTCGGAGTATGAGCGGACCGGCTCACAGCCATCCGGCGGTTTCGGGCAGTAATCGGTGCAGCCATCGTCGTGGACGCCCGGCTTCCTCCCGGTCAGGAACGGAGCCATGCAGATGCCCTGCGGGTTAAACACGCAGGTTTCAGAACAGCATTCAGTGCAGAGCTTCTGGCAGTGCAGCAGGCTCGTGATGCTTGCCGCGTTAGAAGCATCCTCGTTGTAAATCAAGTAGGCAATGCCCTTGCTATGCCGTTCATCAAACCAGCGCCAGATGTCAACGCGGCTGGTTCCTGCCGGGAAATCCAGAAACGGGGCCTCCATCGTTTCGGTGGAGGGGTCCATAGGGACATCCCCGAACCGCTTCCACAATTCTTCAAGCAGCGCATCGCGCTCTCTCAATGTTCTCATTACCAACGCCTCCCCAGAAAGAGCCTCGCCAAGCCCACAACAGCCATCGCCCCGACGATTGCCCAAAAAGCAGCGCAGAGGATGTCCGTGGCCGTTTCGAGCCACTGATCTACCACGATCAACCATGCCATCATCATTTTGCCTCCCCTCAGCCGAATACCAAATCGCCGAACAGGGCGTACTGGATTATCGCATCGGCACATCCCGCGTCAATCTCGCCGCAGTCCACCTTGCCGTCGCCGCTCACAGCTCCGTAGCAGTCCCCGCCGTTCTCCAGCCAGAGCCGGAATCCCTGTATGAACTTTTCGATGTCCAGCTCGTACCACTCGGTGTCCTGCTCGTCAAACGGTTCCGTCACATGAACCTTCAGCGTTCCACCGCGAGAAATCTGCTCGCTGGCATACTTGCCAAGATACTGGCCCTCGACCGTCACACGGTCGCACCAGTAGCAGATGCCACCTTCCAGTGCAGAAACCATAATGTCATCGACATCCTGACCGGTCGGCCGAACGACCAGCTCGGCATGAACCTCAAAACATTTTTCGTTCGTCATATTGTCCTCCATTCGTCAAATTTTCGGGTCAAAAATCAGGCCCGTCCACGTCTTGTTGAGCCGGTCGCGGTACTTCCCGGTCGGAACCATGTACTTGTCCGGCAGCTCCGGCGGTAGCGGCCGCTCGTTCCTCAAATCCATACCAGCGTCGAACATCGAGAGTTGTACGGTCTGGCTGGTACGTTCCCGCAGGAGCCGATACCAGTAGATGATGTGGTTCCGAACAAGGTTCAGATTCACGCCATCCGGCCATGCAGGGTCAGAACAGCCGTTCTTCTTCAGGTCATCCCAGTGCTTATACTCAGCGTCCAACTGCTCCCTGATCTGGGCCTCGCTCATCTCTTCAGGGGGAATATAGCGGCTCACAGGTGCGCCTCCTTTCGGCGCTCATCGGCGATGACATCAGCGGTAATGCGGTCAACGCCGAGCTTTTCGAGCTGCCGGTAAGCTGCTTCCTTTTCCTGCTGGCAGTCGGCCCGGACGAGATCATCAATCATGTCACTCAGCATACGCCAGCCTCCTCTCTGGTGATAGTTCCGTGAGTCCACGGCCCGGTGCGAACGCCAATGCTGGGCAGGCGGGCCAGCAGGGCCTTTTCATGCTATCGAGATATTCCCGATAGCGCCGTTTCTGAAGGCCGGCCAGCCATGCGCTCTGACAGTCGGAGTAGCCGTCTTTCTGAATAAGCTCGACGGCCAGCGACCACTCGTTGTCCTCCACACAGATGTAAAACAGCTCATTTTCGAGGATGACCCGGCGCTCATTGCCGAGCCAGACGTTCGAGTTGGCCGCAGGCTGGAAGCTGGGGCAGAGCTTCCGCAGTTCGGCGCAGAAGCATCTGAGAACGTCTTCCTCCTTGTAGCTGCTCTCGATTTCATCAACGTACCAGTCATCGGCAACAAGTTCATCAAGCTGATGTCTGCCATCATCCGAATTTCAGGCTCCTTTCCGTCAGGGCCGTCCTTACGCCAGACCTGCAGATCATCGTTGTCGATGTAGAACAGACCCTCATACGAGCCGGTCAAATAAACATTGCCACGTCCCATAAATCAGCCCTCCGCGTCTCCGAGGAACGAGATGACATCTTCGAGGCCGGAGGATGCAGATTCGAGCATATCGACCGCATTTTCTGCAACCTCATACCGCTCAGTCCCCTGCAAGCTCTCAGGGATGTTCTCGAAGGCTTCCTGCTCCTCCTCGTAAAGCTCATCAATCTGGCCCTTCAGCTCATTCAGGCATCTGCAATCTTGCTGATACGCTTGCGCCGCGAGTTATTCATTGTCACAGTCCTCCTCCACTTGTTCGTTGCAGGAATCATCAAACTCTCTGTACGAGAAATAGTAATCATCAGGCGGCTCCGTTACTCCGCCGAACCGGTCAAGCCGGCCGGAGCAATCATACATCGGATTCATCGCTGTTCTCCTTCAGGTAGCAGTGGTCAACGACCCAGCCGCCCTTGTTGCCAAAGTCCTTCATGTACCAGTCGAGGCGAACCATCTGGTCGGTGCCATCCAAGCAGGAACCGAACAGGCTGGTGGAGCAGCAGCTCGACCGGAAAGCCTTGTTGTCGCTGCTGACCTCATAGGTGCGGCTGCGCAGCGGGTAATGCCGGTCAGGCCAGTTGCTCTCAGCAAATACGATGCAGGCGCTCACCGGCTTTGCAAGCTGGGTCTTGTTGCGCTCAACGAACAGGTCCCGCAGTTCGGGATAGGTCATGTTCTGGTTATCCATAGCTGATACCTCCATCAGAGAACGAAGCAGATAACGAGCAGGGTGACGGCAAAGGCTGCTGCGCCGATGGCAACGGCGTTCAGCACGTTGTTGAAACGCTCCCGGTAGGCATCCTTCTGGCGGCGTGCTGCGCGGCTCCGCTGCTGTGCGGGGCTGTTCAGCATCCGCAGGAAGCAGTTCGGGTCGTTCTCCCACTCACGAGCAGCGGTCATGTTCTTGTTTTCCATAGCTAAAACCTCCAAAATATCATGTATCTGCGGGTGGCTCCCGCGACGCCCAGCAGGGCGTTTCGGCCGGTGCCAGCGGCCATCATCAGGCGGGTTAAATGTCGGTTTTTTGTGCTCCGTCTTTGGTGTGTTGCCACACATCGACGGAATAACCAGTGCTGCGGAGCTGTTCGGCCAGTTTCCGTGCCCTGTCCGCGTTGTCGGCCCATGTGGTGAGCGGCCAGCCCCGCTTGCAGTAAACAATCTGGTAACGCATCGTTTGCACCTCCTCACTTCATCAGGATGTCGTACAGGCGGGTCGGACTTCCTCGCAGTAGTAGAGGTCAACAAAACCGTTGCTGTACATCCACATCTGGCTCATCCAAGGCTGCTCGCAGTGAGCTACATCGGTGCTGTGCCAGCCATTGCCCCGGTTGGTGAGAACGTCGGTGTAGGTGGCTTCTCGTGCATCCACGCCCTTGACTTTGTGAGCTGCCCCGCTGCGCTTCATGATCTTGAGAAGGTAGACCGTTTCTTTGTCCATGTACTGCTCGGCCTCGTTCATGGCATCCAGCAGATTCTCCGCCTTCAGCATCTTGTAATCAATGGTCAGCGGCTTGTAATTCGCTCTGTAGTCAATCGCTACGATGTACTCGTTCTTCATATTCTGTTCCTCCATAATCTTACCGTTTTGGTATGTTTTTCTGTATCTTCATTCTAACTTACCCACCTCTGGTGTCAAAACGAAATTTGAAGATTTATCGAAAAATTTTACGGAGTACGTCCGGGGCTTTACCTGCGGTCAAAAGACTATGCCTCCGGTCGATGATGACACATTGCCAGCCGTTGACGTAGTAGGCGTTCCCTCCCTCATCGACCAGAACCCGGTACTCACCGTCCAGTCCGATCTCCGGGTTCTGGAACCTTCCATCCCATTCGCTTCCGGGCCAGCCTACCGGTCACCGCAAACCCGATGGAGGAAGCATATCGGCGGGCTGTGCGCTCAGTAGCACTCATGGGCGGTGTTGATAATCGAGTAGGCCATCATTTTGATGGCTTCATCAATCGGGGTGTTCAGGCGAGGAAGACCTACACACTCAACTATCTCAAAGTTGAGCGTGTCTCCGTGCTCATCCTTCGCATAAATCAAGCAGCATTGTCGTCCTCGACAAGTTCAATCGTAAAGCACGGCTTATGGCTTCGTACTCCAGATAGCTCCAGAAAATGCTGGCTTTAGTCTTGCTGAGAGCTTTTAGTGACCAGTGCCAGTTGGCATCATTTTTGTTTGCCTCGGAAACCAAACGGCGAATGAGGCCTTTATGCTCACGCAAATCAAACATAGCTATGAACCTCTTGACTTTCCCCTGCTATACTGATAAAATCGAAACGAGATGGGGCAGGTCCCATCCCGTTCCGACCGGCTAGGTTCCCACGTGGCTGTCAAACTTTGTGGGGGGACCTAGCCTTTACTGTTTCTTAGGCTCCTCGGTCTGCGGGTCGAGGACTCCGGCAATGCACTTAATGCACTCCGTCGCGTCCGCGTCCGTATGACCGTGAGCTTTCAGCCAGTCGATCAGAGAGAGGCTTCCAGAGCTGTCATACTGCACTCACCTTTCATTTTGCTACACCTCCTGCTCGTGCTTCCAACTTACCAGCCGGATGCCGGTAATTGTAGATAACTTACCTTTTTGGTAATTTATCTTAGTATCATTATAACTTACCCAGCTGGTAAGTCAATCTGTTTTTTAATTTTTTTCAAAATATTTTTTTATATCCACTGGCTATTTGATGCCAAGCCGCTGGTGGCCTCTGGAAAACCTCTGAATTTGCATTTTGGTTACGGGTAAAAGTGTATTGGGAAACGTCTGGAACCTCTGGGAAGGATTTGTCAAAAGTGCATAACAAAATTTGGCTATTTTGAGAATTGATTTTTCTGGCGACGTTGTTCCATCGGAATTTCCGTGCAAACAAAAAAATCCCCCTGCACCAGCCTTTTTACGGGTCATGGTACAGGGGGATTATCATTTTACGCTGACTTTGCGCTGACTCAGCCCAGATTCAGCGTATTCTGGGCAGCGGCCTGCTTGGGCGGCGACGTGGTTGGCGTCGATCTGAGCTCAATACGATTTTCGAGGTACTGGGTCGTATCGCCGAAGTTGCTCTTGATGTAGTCCTGCGCGTCGCTGCTCATGCTTTTCAGCGCGGCAGACACGGCCTTCATAAGTGCTTCTTTCTGTTCGGCCTCCTTGAACGTCCCGGCGGTCTTCAAATCGTTGACGTAGGTCTGGTTCATCGCGGCCACGGCATTGGACACCGCACTGCCGATTTCGCGGACGAGGCGCTGCACCTTGATGTCGTTGGTCTTTGCCGCGATGAACTCGATGAACACGGCAATGCCTTTCTGGATGCAGGCGGTCACGATGGGGATGCAGATCAGCAGGGCGACGTACAGCAGGCTTCTCGTAAACTCATTCATATTCGGTTACTCCTTTCATTCAGTGAACCTGATTCTTCAGGCTGTTCATCCGCTTATCACCTTCGATGGCGGCAGCGGTAAAGCTGTTGTTCTTCCACCACGCAGCGACGCTGGTGGCAATGGTCAGGCCGGTGGTCACGAACTGTTCGACCTCCGAACTTCGATGGGCAGCAGAGGCTTCCCGGCGGCGCTCGAAACCTGATTTGCCAGAGCGAACGCCAGAGCGGCCGTGCGGGCCAGCGTAGCGATGGACACTTTGCTATTCGTCATAGAGCCTATCTCCTCTCACAGGTACTTATCAGCGCCAGACAGCGCCTTCCACGATGCAGGGCCGCAGATTCCGTCCACGGTCAGGCCATGCGCCTCCTGCGCTCTCATCAGGGCGTTCTCGGTGGCCTTGCCGAACAGGCCATCAGCCTTCAGCTTCAGGAGCTTCTGAAGCATAATGGTGGCACTGCGGTTTGCAGGCCCGGTGCAGCCCCGTCGGATGGTGGGAAGCACGAACTTGTTGTAGGTCGTGCTGGGGTACTTTCCCGGCGTGGTACAGAGCCACGTCGCTTTCGTGCCACGGGTGTCGGCGTGAACAAAAGCCCCACGGCTGTGCCAGTAGATACCGATGCCGCCGAACCCCACGGCTGAGCAAGGATGCCCAGTGCCACCGGGTTGATGCTGCGGTTCTCCGTCCTCCAGTCCGCCGCCATGCCATAGCGGTGCTTGGAGTTCTGGCTTCCGCCCACAGCCGCATTGTGCGTGATGCAGCGGTAGCCGGACGTGATCTTCAGCGGACGGTCTACCTTGTCCCGGAGGAGCTGGAGCTTTTCGGCCAGCTCCATGTCAACCGACTGCTGTCCGCAGCCACAGGGACACTCGAACTCAGACTTGGTAAAGTTCTTGGTGAGCGCGGTCTTATCCCCGCGCTGGAACGTAATGATGCTCAACTTGCACACCTCCTAAAACCGATTTGGGTGAACACATAGCCGAGAAAAGCACCGATGATGCCGTTACTGCATAGCCGACGGCCTTACGCCACAGCTCTCCATCGCGGCTCTCCAGAGTTTCCAGCCGTTTTCCCTGCTTTTCCTGCTCCCTGACCATGCTCTCCATACTCAGGGCCAGCTTCTCGACCGAAGTGGACAGTGCGTCCATTTTGCTTACGCTTTCCTCCAGCAAGGCGATTCGTCTGTCCTGACGGGCATTTTCCTCTTCGAGCCGACGCTTGAACTCCTCATGCTCGGCTCGCGTAATAGGCTGGTCCATCTGAACCTCCTCTCCTTCGTCATACAAAAAATGAGGGGAGCCGGTTCTCCCCGACTCCCCCTGCGCGATCACTCGACCTCGACTTCGAGGTCCTTCAGGATTTCCTCAACCTGCTTCCGAATCAGCGCCGGAACCTGATCGAGGGTCTTCTTGCCCTTCACAATGAGGGTTGCATAGATGACTGCATGATGCCTTTCTCCTTTCTCAGTAATATTTTTAAGGCAAATTCCCGCAGGCGCTCATGCGTTGCCGTCCGCCGCGAGAATGGCCTTGACTTCTTCCCGCAGGTGCTCAGGCACCTGCTCGATGGTTTCCGTCCCCCGGCCGAATGAGGTTTGCATAGACTTCTGCCATGATTACGCCTCCTTATCTGCGGCGGATGTGACCGCGATGAGCTGTTCGTACACGTCGCACAGCGCCATCTGGGTATTATCGAGGTTGGTTTCCAGAGAAGAAACCTTGTTTTTCAGGCTTCATTCTCCTCCTGCAATTCCGCCATCGTTTTCTTCTTCTGCAATTTAGCTACAGAATCGACTCTTACTCTGTTCAAACCCATTACTGGAAACCTCCCTGAATCGAAGCGATATAGCCGCTCTCGCCGCTTGCACCGCGCTCTGCGGTGACACGGAAATTGAATGCGAAGCCGTTGGCCGCAGTCTGGTTCGTGAACAAATGGTTCCGGCCATTCCGGGCCTCGGTGGTGGCGTCCTCCCATACCGGCGAACTATCCTTGCCGTTGTTCGTGACCTCCACCTTGAACACAGCGTCAGCTGGAATCAGACCGCCTACGGTGATGGCGCAGAGCGTGATCTGGCATCCGCCTCCATCGGCTTCGCCAGCGTGATGCTGGCGGCGGTGACGGCCTTCGTAAAGGTGAACGTCTTGGTGACGGTGGCCTTGCCATCGGTCACGGTAACGGTCATGGTGTGACTGCCGTTCGTAATTTTCTGGAAATATTCACCGGTGACGGCGAAGCTGTTGGTGGTCTTGCGGGTCGCGGTGTAGGTTCGCTTGGTCGTGCCGTCCAGCTTTTCGGTGACGGTCAGGGTGTCCCCTGCGTCTTATCATCCACGGAGTACGAGATGGTGAAGCCGCTGGACTTGGTGCCGAGGTTGGCTGCGCTGGAGGTCGTGATGGTCGGCGCGGTGTTGTTATCGACCGTGCGCTTGGTGGACGTGGTGTAGCCGGACTGAGCGTTATAGCTGTCATACGCCTTGACACGGTACATCACGGTGGACCAGCCTTGGTGATGGTGTCGGTGTAGGTCAGCGCGTTGCCCTTGTACACCTGCGTGTAGGCGGAGCACCATCGGTGCTGCGCTCCAGAATGTAGCCGCTCAGGTTGCCATCGCTGTCACTGGCCGCAGTCCACGAGATCACCAGCGTGCTGCCGCCCTTGACATCCTTCGGCACCGCGATGGATGGCGGCGCAGACGGGGCGTTGTTGTTGACCACCGTTACCAGCGAACTGGTGCGCCAGCCAGACTCCAGGCTCTCGGTGTCGTATGCCTTGACGCGGTACATCACGGACGTGGTGCCGAAGGCGATGTTGTCCGTGGTGCTGGTGGCCGTACCCTGATAAATCTGACTCCACGACCAGCCGCCGTTGGTAGAACGCTCTACCTTGTAGCCGCTCAGGTTGCTCTCATCATCAGAGCTTTTTGCCCACGAGATCGAAATGTTCGTGCCGCCCATGATGGACGAAGGAACGGAAATGTTCCACGGAGTCGAGGGCGCGGTGTTAGTCGAGACCGTGCCATCGTCAGATACCAAGAGAGTAGAGGGCAGTACAAAAGCGGGGCGGATGCCGTATGAGCTGGGGGAGAGGTAGTCGTCCAAGCCGCCATCGGAGCCGACGTACAGGGCGTAGTTGGAGTAGCCGCTGCAGCTCGGAGAGCGGAGCCACCAGAAGTCGGCAAAGCGGCCGAAATATGCGACACGCTTAGAATCCGAGCTATCGTCCGCACAACCCTTGAAATAGGCTAGCTCCGTGCCTTCACCGCTCGGCATATAGGCGTGGCTGAAACTCGTTTCGGCCGCACTGAGCAGGAAAATCTTCGCAGACAGGCCGTTCGAGCCGCTGGTAACGGTCTCGGACGAGCGCTGCCTTTGCGGTACGGGAGTTTTACCTGCTTGATGGCTCTCTTGATGTTCGGCTCGAGAAGGTTTAGGAATGTGCTGTTCAGGTAGGAGTGGATGGTGCTGTTGGCGTAGTCGTTAGTGTTCGAGCTATTCCACTGGCGTTTTTCGTAGATGTCTTTCATCAGCAGCCAAGTACCGTTGCAGCTATCGTCATAGACGCTGGACGGCTTGCCTGATGCACGATGATGAAATCTTTGGCCGCACCGTTGACTTTGATTTTGACGATGCTGCCAACGGCCTTTGCGCCTAATCTTACATTTGCCATAAAAATTCACCTCCTTACTCAAAATTCAATCCTTGACAGATCGGCGTTCCACACACCTGTCACGGTCAAGCCGTCCAGCGACTCAAAGGTGACGGAGAACGGATTTGCCGTTACGTCGGTCGCGATCTTCAATTGAAGGATATCGATATCCGCCTGCATCTTTGCAGCGGCGATGCGCAAGTCTTTGTGAGACTCCGGGGACAGGTCGTGCTCCTGAATCCGCTCTTCGACAAACAGCTGCAAGCTCTGCATCTCAGCGCTCAGATTGATCACGATCTCCGCATCCCGGGAGATCACGATCACCACAGTGAAAACGAACTCAAACTCCTGATCGGTGGAAGCCGCCGGGATCTCGACACCGCGGTCATCCTGCACGAGGAGCAGGAGCGTATCTTCTGCCGCCCCGGTCTGCCGCCCGAAGAGGGCAATCTGATGCAGGGTGTAGGTATCCTCCGCGCCGGTAATGCGAATCTTCACGCGGCGGGCAGCGCTGCCGTTTTCTTCAACAGACTTGATGCCCAGCAGCTCAAGCGCATGCCGCTCGCCGGTGACGTCGGTCTGCGCGTGGAGCACAGCGGCATTTGCAAGACCGCTTCCTCCGACAGCCTGCGTAATCGTGAGCTGCTTGCCCGATACGGCATCCATCAGCAGCTCAATGCCGGCATCGGTATAAGCCAGCGTTTCCCAACTCATTGCGTGTCCTCCTTTTTGATTTCAGGCATCCGCACCGATGCAAGGATGCTTGTGCCGCAGGGTGCGGCGGCAATGTAGGCATATGCTTCTACGGGGTCACAGAACAGATACATTCCGAACACGATATTCGCAGGCTTGATCTGGTTTACCATGTGGATCAGTTCTTCGCGGTGAAGCTTATCTTCAACGTGAGTGCCGATGGTCAGCAGGTAAGCCGGATAATCCACGCGGCATGTCCACCGGCCAACGCCCAGTAACGTGTCGAGCTGTTGGTACAGAAATGCAAGTGTAAAGGGTGGGCGGGTGCACAAACGCGACAGAATGCGCTGCCGTCGAAAACTCAGCGTTTCGGTCAAAGGCTTTGCCCGGATATGCAGGACTTGTTCCCATTTCTGCACAGAATCCACATCCATGGTCTGGACAAAAAAGTTCTTCCCGATGACCCGTACACTATCAGCTGTCCGGGAAAATTGTGCTTTTTCAGCGTCACAGACCTGCTGGTATTCCGCAATTTCCCGGTAAAAAGGCGGCAAAAGGAATGCAGGTCATGGTTCAGGTCAAGTTCCATGTAGTTCCACCTTCCCCAGCACCGGAACCTGCTGCAAAGCACCGGTCTGCTGCAGCGCCATGTCCGCAGCAATCCCATTGAGCGTCAGAGCCGAAACATTGACGACCCCATCAAGAGAGATGAGCGCGGCAAGGACACGAGCAAGATACACCTCTGCCGAGTAGGCAATGGCCGTACTGCTGATATTGACATCCCAGTTTTTACGAATCTGCAGCAGGTAGTCACTGACAGCGTCCTGCGCAGGCTGCTGTACGGTTTCAAGTTCGTGTCCGGATGCAAGGGTCAGCGTGGCAGAAATGTCTACAGGCACTGTCTTCGGCGCTGTGACGGTCACCTGCGCACCGATGGGCGCAAGCCCAAGGCCAAGCCCCTGACCGGGCGGGGGATCGATGGCATTCTGTACCATCTGCACAAGATCACTGGACGCAGGAAGAAAGTCGGCTCCCAAGATGGAGCAGCACACCGTGCCGCCACCATCCACACGGGGTAGACCTGCACAGCGCCCACGCCGTCTATCGCTTCGATCTCCTCAACGTACTGTGCCACGTTTCCACCAAAGCTGCGGCTGTTCAGACGTTCAATGATTCTCGCGCGGAAAGGCTCATCCTCTTCGGTGTTTTCGCCGGGAATCAGAAGATCCGTCAACTGAGCGCTGTTCAATCCTTCAATGGAATCAATCGGCAGAATGGGGCCGGAGTATCGGTTGCCGAT